>Ga0302123_10002348_pt1 | contig 12906 bp, 6 predicted proteins | sample CB21_321_MG_FD_203109 | JGI IMG/M metagenome (GOLD analysis project Ga0302123, IMG submission 203109) | Marine microbial communities from Western Arctic Ocean, Canada - CB21_32.1 | ecosystem: Environmental > Aquatic > Marine > Oceanic | place: Canada: Western Arctic Ocean | collected 2017-09-28 | reverse complement strand
TCTTAGAAGGCATGCATGATTGGGCAGGGGACATGAACCCTGAGAATCGAAAGCTGCTATTTGAAAAAGCGCATAAGGCTGGTGTTAGCACACAGGGCAAGAAGTATATCGGTGGACTAGGTAAACCCGATGATCAAATGGCATGGGTATCCACAATGGACGATGTTAAAGCTGTGTGTAAAGAAAAAGGATACAGCTCTGAAGGGGCAGTGAATTACACAGCACCAGAACAAAAGTTCAAAAAGAAACGAATGGCTGAGGATGTGGTTGGCAGATTCATGCAAGAGGCGGTTGCCAAAGACCCAGCTATTCAGCATAACAAAAAGGCCATGAAGGAACTCCGAGCCAAGGTTGTTAAGAAACACTCGAAGGAGAACCTCAAATGAGGATGCCAGAAGACTTCACGCAAATGGAATATCCCTTCGGGGGTTTGAGTACGGATATAGCAAAGAACTTGGCCATGTCGCCATATGATGCTCGCAAGGAAATCATTGGCCACCCTGGAGCATATAGTGATGCGGAATTCAGAAGTGCCCAGCGGGCAGAAAATGCTATACGTAAATACAACAGGCAGAACCAAGGGCAAACACAAGATGGACGACCAGATTTACTTAAAGATCAAGAAAGAGGGATAATTTAATATGGCTTTTGAAGAAATGATGAATGACCCAGCGATAGGTGGAGGTATGCCACCACAGGGGCCGCCGATGGGTGGACCACCGCAAGGCATGCCACCAATGGGTATGCCTCAACAAGGGATGCCTCAACAAGGCGGACCCAATCCAGAAGAAGTGATGGAGAAGATGACCACGCTTCGTACAATTTTGGAGAAGCAGAAAGAACAGATAGATAGTTTGACTAAGGGTTCTACCAGTGAATCTGCACAGATGGCTATGATGCCTCCAATGGGCGGACCTACTGGCATGTCTCTTCCTGCTCCTCCATCACTGCCTCCAATGGGAGGAATGCCACCGATGGGACCACAAGGACCACCGATGCCTCCAATGGGCGGACCACCAATGCCACCGATGGGACCAATATCTTAGGAACAAAACAATGGCAGTAGATGACGGCGTATTAACGTATCACGATTTATTAGATTACATTACAGCTTTGACTGATGGTGGAGCTCGTACTAAAGATATGCGACTATATCGAGAAGCAATTCTTGGTGCGTATCGTGATGTGTCTATGGCCGCAGAGTGGGATTACTTCATGACAGAAGGTCGTGTTAATCTTGATGCTGCATACTCAACCGGAACGATTGCTTACGACCATACGGGTGGAGCTAACGAACGTCAGATAACATTGTCTGCTGGTACATGGCCAACATGGGCAGCAGAGGGTCGTATTCGTTTTGGTGATGTTGTGTACCCAATAGATACCCGTGTATCTGATACCATTATCACGTTGGGGACTGACTTTAATCCTGGAGCTGATGTTGCGGCATCAACAGCTTATGAGTCGTCTCGCTCTGTTTATCCTCTTCCATCTGATTTATGGCGCATTTTTGATGTGGCTGTGGAAAAAACGTCATGGGTAACTTACTACATTACTCCTACGGAATGGTTACAGCGAGATAGATTCCTTGACTATTCGGGGCAGACGTGGGCATGGACTATTATGCGTGATCCAGATGCGGATAACCGCTGGGCATTATGGGTAGACCCACAACCTAGCACAGCTGAGCCATTAGGCTTTATCTATCGTAGGCGACCACGAACATTGAGATGGGCCGGAACAGAGACGGCAGCACGGACGTACACCATTACGGGTTCTAGTGGTGCTACAACCGTGACTACAAGTGTCGCATTGCCATCTTCTATGGTTGGCTCAGTTCTTCGTTTGCCGACAGGAACAGACCATCCGACAGGATTGGGTGGAAATGAACCGTTTAATGAGCAGTTCAAGATAACAGGGCTATCTAGCACTACGGTTACAATCGACAGCGAATTGACTGCCGCATACTCTTCAGGAACAAAGTGTGTGATATCTGACCCAGTAGATATGAATGATACAATGTTGGAGGCACTCAAGGCCCAATTAGAATACCGCTTAAGCCGAATGGCTAGTGACACACAGGGAACAGTGATGGCTCAGCAGTTGGCTACAGGCGAGTTGCGTAGGGCATTGGAAGCAGAGTCACGGCATATGTCTAGCCAAGCCAACACGATCTCTCGATACAATTATTTGTTTAGACATTTGGATGGTGCTATAGGAACGAGTAGTTAAATGCCAAAGATTAGCGATTTTTTAGGTCAGGTATCAGACGCAGACTCTGGTGACATTCCACCAGGAGCAGCGATAACACAGACCAATGTTAGCACAACTTTTAATGGCAAGCTAAAGATACGTGGTGGTATACAGCCTGCCACATTCAGTGCTACTTCGACTATCTCAGCTAGTGCATACCACACATTTCAGCGTATGTGTTTTGTAAAAACTAGGTTTGGTGACCTGATTGGTGTCAACGGAATAAACAGGGGATTCCGCTGGGATGGAATTACAGCTGCCGTAGAAGACTTAGGTATCACAGCCCCTGCCGCTGCCCCAACAATTGTTCGTGCTGCTCCTACGGGCGGAGTTAAGGGGAATTCTATTACAGGTGTCGCAACTAATGGTGGCAAGTACAGGATTACTTCTGGCAACTCTTTGACTAATGGTGACAAAGTTAGAATTGGCAATGTGGTTGGCACTGGAGCAATGTCGAATGATTTGAACGGTTCGGTATTTACTGTAGAGAGTGTGTCAGGCACAGTATTTACTTTGACAGGAACATCGTTTGACGGTGCCTATACATCAGGTGGTACATGGTCAGCAGAGGGATATGGAGCTACAGCTGGTGTATATACATTTGGTTATCGCTATCTTGATGACACAGCGACCGGAATACCAAGTAGCCTTACAGCAGTAACAACTGTGACCGCAAATGAAAATGATTTCTTTGCATGGTCTTCCTTGTCTACAACATCCGAGGCTAGAGCACAAAACAAATTTCAGTTATTTCGTAGTACTGCGGGTGTAACCAATGCAATGTACAGGGTTTCGACGAGCACGTATGGTGGAAGTGTTACTTTCAGTGACGAAGTTGATGACACGACTCTTAATAATAGTGCTCTAGAAGATGTGCTTTTGATATTAACCAATCCTCCAGCGGATAATTCTTTGATAGCACGCCGGTTTGACCCACCTCCGAATGACAGACCAATCGTTGTTCAGCTGCAAAACCGATACTTCTATGTTGGGTCTGTTCAATACAATCGAGGGACAGTCGCCACTAACGGGTCAACCACACTAACTGGCACCAGCACAGACTGGGTAAGCACAATGGTGGGACGATATGTATATATTGATGGTGAAACAGCACCCATTGAAATAACGGCAGTCGGTGGTGCGACAAGCCTGACATTGGCAACCGCAGCAGCAACAACAGCTAGTGGTAAATCATACACGATACGGATTGAAGCTAGTAAGCGACGACAGGTTGCGTTCAGCGAACCCGATGAACCTGAGAGCGTTCCATCAGTTAATGTTTTTACTATACAGGAGTCAACCGGAGACAATGACGATATTATTGGTGCTATGCCGCTTAATAACACACTGTTTTTCTTAGGCAAAAGAAGTAAGTATGCGTTCAATTACTCAGTCAAACCTACAGTAGATGGTTCTGTCCGCTACGTAGAAGACAGAGGGGTGTTTAATCATTACTGTTGGGCATTACATGAGAACATAGCGTATATGCTAGATGACAGTGGGCCCTACGCATTCAGTGGTTCATCCCAGCCAATTGGTGCGAAGATACATGATTTATTCCGCAAGGATGGGGACGGCGACAAAATAGACTTCACCAAGTCCGATAAGTTTCACGTCGCTGTTGATAGGGCCAAGACGAGGGTGTACTACTTTGTGTCGTTTGTGGGCGATTCAGCGACTATACCAACCCGAGCGTTGGTATATAACCTACGCCGTCAAACTTGGGACATCTATCATTATCCCCAAAAGATAAGCTCAACGTCTGTTATCCAAATAAATGGAGAGAGTCGTTTAGCATTGGGGGCAGAGAATTCAAGTGTTCATTTGGCGGATAGCGGGACAACTGACATTGTTACCTCTGAGACAACAGGAACAGCTAGCAGTAGCAGTAGCACTACCCTTGTGGATTCTGCCGCCGCCTTTGGTGGCAGTGTCGTTGGGGCTTCTGTTTATATTTACGAAGGAACTGGTAAGGGTCAGCGGAGAACGATTACGGCGAGAACGGCAACACGATTGACAGTAGCAGCATGGACAACGAACCCAGACACAACTAGCAAGTATGTTGTAGGGGCAGTTGTTTGGAGTTGGAAGTCTACTGCGTTTGAAATACCTAGTGCTGAAGGTCGTGGCAAGCGTGAGATTTCAATGAAGTTTAAGCCTACCACTGGCGACAGCAGGGTGGATGTTCGCTTTTACTACAATAACAGCACGTCTCCAATGACAAATGGCATGTCGCAGAAGCTAGGTGATGCTGTTGAGGTACAGGAAAGCAATCAAGAAGACGCAGTTATATTCCTTAAAGCGACTCGCAACGATCTAGAAAGTGCTTCTGGGCATGAGAGATTCCGGTTTGATGGGCAATACAGCAGTATAACCCACGGTGACCACAGGGTATCTGTTGAGATGCGGGGATTTGCAGGGGACGATGCACAAGAGATACAAAGTATAAACATTGAGGGCGTTGGATAGTGTATTCAAAGCATGCATCACAGTTCGATAGACTGATAGTTGCCGGAATGTCCCCCGAACAAGTTAGGGTTTTTAGGGACATTTTCTGTAATCCACAGATAGAATTGCATCATGAAGGCAGCGTTAACCTAACCGGATACGTTACTACAGCACAGTCTCAGTCTGGACGATGGGCAGTAGCTCAGAGTAATTGGGATTTTAACCCTGACAGTACGACATACCCTAGCAATGGCGGCTTAATGGCAACAGTCATGTGCAAAGAAGCAAATGACTACCTAGGCAATGGAACAGCAGGTCGTAGTGATATGCTTGTTTATTTACCCGTAGGAATAGGCGAAGACCCAAACATAGTTAGTGGAGATGTAATACTATTCTTTGAGACATTAGATGGTCTCAAGGTGGCAACAGGGTACGGGGATTTCCGTATTGGTGCTATCAGAATAGATGCCAATGCAGACAAGGGAACTAGTGGGTGGGCAGTGATGAATGGCACTGAAAACTCAGTAGCCAACGGTGGTTCTGGTGTAGACCTTAGGGGGAAGTTTCTGCGACAATGGAACACAACTACGGAGTCTGGCAACACTGGTGGCGGTGAAACCGGAGCGTTAGATTTGGAGGTTGTTGTTGCTGATACTGGTCATGACCATACCCATGGGCTTACATCAGGGAGTATACAAGTAGGATCAGGTGTAACTGTATCAGTAGTGCAAGCAAGTGATACAGGAGCAAATGACCCTGCTCCTAATTATAATGTAACTGTACAAAAAGTTGGCGGTAGTGGTGCAGCATCAGCTGTAACAATTCCACCTTATAGGTATGTAGCGATGTTAGAAAGATTGAATAACTCTAAATACGGTTCTATTTTGTCAGAGTTAGAAGGAGTATAAAATGCCGACTGCATATGAAACCAAACAATATCTTGAGAAAAAGAGACTTGCCGAGTTTCAGAGAAAACAAAGAGAAAAGTACGGCGACGAGAAGTGGGAGGCAATGCTCGCTGAAGCAGAAGCGAAAAAGAAATACGATTCCCCTGGTGCGGTGCAACTGCGTAAGCGTGCTGCTGCTGCAAAAAAGAAGGCTGAGGAAAAGGCGAGAAGGGAAGAGGCATTGAAGAAGAATCGTGCCGCCGAAACCCCAGCGGAAAAAGCAGCGAGGGCGGAAGCGAGGGCGGAAGCAGAAAAGCGGGAAGCTCTCTTTAAGAAGCAACAAGCGGAGAGAGATGTAGCCGCTAAGGAAAAGCAAGCTGCGTATGACAAAACCCCCGCAGGCATGAAGGAGAAAAGTGCGAAAATTAGCTCTCGTTTACAAGAGCTGAAGAAGGAATTTACCTCCTGGGATGGAGAAAAACATGTCCTTGACGAAGATAAGTACAATAAGCAGCCCGAAGTTATTGCTGTGAAGGCGGAAGCACAGAGAAAAGGCGAGCTTAATAGACGTTCTGGTGAACTAGCAAAGAGGCACGACCTTAGCGGGAAGCGTTGGGATGAAGAGACTGGCACATGGGACTTGGAAGCCGGTGGCGACGAAGAGATGAGAAAAGCTAGGGTGATGGTTTATGGGGCAGATGGTAAGCTGTTTTTACCCAAAGACCAAAAAGAGAGAGATGAAGTCACGGCACACTGGGACAAGGTTCTCGCTGATGCTCCCGAGCTCAATAAGGCTTATAGAGGAGAAACTGAAACGCAATGGGATGCGAGCAAGGAGAAGCACAGAGCGGAATTTGAACGCCTGCTCAACTCACAAACACAGTATCTTGACAAAAATCTGGAGGGAGACGATCCACGGCTCGGGACGGTTGGTGAGTATACCCAAATCAGGGATAAAGATGGCAAGCTAACCGGAGGAGGATATTATAAAGATGATTACCGTGTGACCGCAAAGCAGCGGGCGGAACTAGATGCTGAGAATGACGAAACTGTCGTTTCAAATAGACTCAAAGACATGCTGCGAGCCGACCAAGATAGGGTCGCTGATAAGTCAGCCCAACCTATTAAGTGGACTGACGCAGATTTAAACGACAAGGGAGCTGATTGGTTTGCGAATAAAATTGAAGAGATGATCATGAATGCCATGATCGAAGAATCCAAATCACAGCCTCAAGGCAATAGAACGCTGGGAGACCAAACTCCCGGTCGCATACCTATAGAAAAGTTCGTCGCAATCTGCGGCGGTGGTAGGCTACTGGTCCAAGAGAATTCTCAACAGATGGTGGCTGGCCCTTACCAGACTTCAAAAAAGTTGGCCGTCGCAGGTTTTGAAAGATGGGAAAAACAGGGTGGAAAGAGGGGTTATGTTGACCCGCAAGTTGCACTTGCACAACAGCATATGAATTCTAGGGGCTTGAGCACCCTGCTGATTGCGGGGCAACTGGCAGCAGAAAAAGGGGAAAACGCAACCGTTACGTTGGACGAAGTTAAAGATATGATAACGGATGCTAAGGTAATTAGCAAAGACCGAGCGGAGACTGGTAAAACAGTAGGTGACCCAAAAGAATACGACAAAATGTTTCCAGACCTGAAAGAGGTAAATGAGGAGCGTCAGGTTGTTGCGGAAAAAAAAGACAAAGAAGTTGCTGTGTTTGCTAAAGAAAAAGAAGCGGACGAGCGTTTGTCGTTGGGTAATGCTGCTTATGGCGATGACACAGAAGAAAAATATGGTGGGTTAACTTGGGAAGAGTATGTTGCCAAAGCTAGGGACAAAAAGGCTGGTGGCGAGTACAACGCAAAAGAACAAAGACGTGATGTCATGGGTGACAGCTGGGACGAAGCCAGTGGTGCGTGGGTAAAGGCAAGTCCAAATGATACGCCTGAGATGAAGGCTTCAAGGGTAATGATTCGTGGAGAAGATGGTAAATTGTTTGTGCCTACCACAGAAGAGAGGGCAAGGCACTATGCAAACATCGACAACGTTCTTGCACAAGCTGACCCAAACTCCCCAGAATACAAGCAGGCATCGGAGGCTATGGTTGCTAGGGGAATGAGTGGGCAATTTATTGAGGGAGTAGGCATCGACAAGAGAATGTTCTTGGACGATAAGCAAAATGCTGAATACAAAGACCTTAAAGCTAAACTTACAGGTGACTCTGCTGTAGCTCCGGCTGAAGTGATCCAGCAAGCAATTTCTCGTGAATCACGTTCTGAGCCAGTGGTATCAAGCCCTGCTATATCTAGACCCCCGACTACGGGTACTACTGAAGTAATCCCTAGGGATTCCGTTGTATCCCCTGATTACTCACGTTCTTCTGGAGTGGTAGGAGACACAGCTGTCATATCCAAACCATCTTCTGTGGTTGATAAGGTAGCACCTGTTGATGAAGTAGTACCTGTTGATGAAGTAGCGGCAGACCCCCATGACCTTAACAGTGATGGCAGGGTGGGCCCAGATGACTATCAGTTTTTAGTTGACGCACTTGAGGCTGGAAACATTTCCACCTCCATGAGAAAGCGACTTGATATAAACGGTGATGGTTCGGTAAACGCACTAGATGCATTAGTGCTTAGCAAAACAGCGGATACACGTACCGAAGATCAAAAAGAAGATGATGCGGCAATTGAACAGCAAAGACAGCTGGATGAGCCAGCACTTCTGCGAGAGCAATCGGCAGAGCGTGAGCGTGAGCGTGTAGAAACAGAAGCTGCAATCAGGGAGAAGGCAGTACAAGAATCAGGCAGTGGCATTCCAATAACTGAACAGACTCGTGAACAGATAGCTGCTCGGTACACTGCTGGTATTGAGGCTGCGTTTAGTAGGGGAGATTACACCCGTGAACAGGCAGATGCCAAACTTGAAGATGTTCGTAAAGAATACCTAACTCCTGAAAAAGAATTGGTTGCCACAGAAAGACCAGGCCTCGATGAGCTCAGAGATAATATGTTATCACCAGAGCATAAAGCGAGTATGGAATATTGGCAGGCTACTGACGGGGATAGAAGGCACGTTGATTCTCAAGCAACACTCAGAGAGGAACGAGCTAAGAAAGACTATTCCCAAACTTACTGGAATGTTAATGGGAAAAGAACTCCATGGTTAGAGGTACAGCAGACCAAACGTGACAGATTCTTGGCTGGCGGTGCTGCCATGGACATGGTTCCTTGGAGCGACGGCGGTAGCGAACAATACAAAGATGCCCCCCAAGATATTAGGAAATATGACCACGGGGTCGAAACCAAGCAATCTATCGCCGGAAGAACCGGAGATGCAGATGCGGATACTCGGCAAGATTTTGATGCAATAAATCGGGGAGATACAAAAGTGGGAACATCAACCGCACTAGATGATTTCAGACAAGAGATAACCGGACAGACATTTAATCCTGCTGAGTGGGAACCCACTGAACGTAACGAGCGTGCTCCTCGGCGGCACTTGGGCACTGGTGAAGTGATAAGCTATGCTCAGTATCAGTCGCAGGTTAATGCCAGTGCTGCCTCAAACGCTGGAGATGGACAGACATCTAACTTTGGTGGTGGTGATGGACAAGGTGATGGACAAGGACAAGGACAAGGAGATGGACAAGGAGATGGACAAGGTGATGGTGGAGAGAATCCATTTGAACCGGGCACCGGTAATGTTGATGAAGATGTAACAGATGATGATGATACAACAACGTCTGGAGTCGATGAGATGGACTGCGGACCTGGATTTCATGTAGAAGGCGTGGGAGACAATGCGGTATGTGTTCCAGATGAAGTTGAAGATGAAGACGATGGGGGAGACGAAGACGATGGGGGAGACGAAGACGTTGCGTGTCCAGCAGGCTACCACGAAGAAACGGACCCGAATGGTCTCAGATATTGTGTCCCGGACGGCGAAGAAAAAACACAGCCTTGGTATAAACATCCCGATGGCAGATACTATCCTTACCCGTACGATGGTTATGACCCTGAGACAGATGATCCGCCGATAGATGGTCCAGTAATTCAAGAACCCGGTACTGGCACCGGACGCGGCGATATTAATATCTGGAATAAATTTGAGGACAAGCACGGTGCAGGCACCGGTTTAACTCCAGGTCCAGATGTTGACCATGACCGTATGTCTGAGGCATCTATAATCGAGCTTATGCGGTTACAGGCAGAGCGTGAAAAAGCTGCTCGTGATGCTGCTGCCAGAAATCAGCAGTTGTTGATGGAACAGGCATTAAACGATGCCAATAATGTTACTCAATATCGAATGGCTCAAGAGCATGCAGCAGCTCAACAGGGTTTGGCAAATACATTTTTGCAGGGCAGAGACCAGCTGTACAGTAAGGTAGGACCCCTAACTCCTCGGGGGATATCGAACACTTTAACTGGTGCTATGGGACGATACCAGACTGCCCGACCCGGCGAGCCCGGTGGGACTGGTGCTGTTGTAAACCCCGGACTGCAACCAGCAAGAACAGATGCTCCATCCGCAGCAGACGTGGCTAGCTTTATGAAGAGTTCTCCAAAAGGTTCTGCGGAAAATCAGGCAGAAATAGCCGGTATGTTGTCAAAGGGTTCTCCTGCGGGGGTTAAGGGTTCTGATGCAACTCAGGGTCAGTTAGCCGACATATTGTCAGGAGCTGGTGCCAACCAAGCTATTGATATGAATGTCCAGATGGGGGCAGCATCTAAAGCCAACGAGCGAGATAGCAGGCAGCAAGCAGCACAGCAGGGACAACAGCTAGCTGAGTTTGTAACCGGCCTAGGGGCATCAGACCGTGATTACAAGAGACAGCTTGACAGTCAAATGGCTAATACGATTGCTGGTCTAATGTCTAAAAAATCACCTACTCTTAAAAAGCAACAATTCTAATTTAGGATAAGAAGATGGCGTTACAATTTGAAAACAATTCATTTGGTCCTGGTAACAAAGCAAAGCCCAAGAAGAAAAAGGGTGGCCAACAAAAACCAGGCAACCCATTAACCAATGCGCTTATGGGAGATACTCCTGCTGCTAATCCTATGGGTGGTGCGCAGATGGACTTTGGTATGGGCGACATGGGTGGTACTCCTGCTGCTAATCCTATGGGAGATACTCCTGCTGCTAATCCTATGGGTGGTGGTGATTATGGAAACATAATGGAGCAGATGTTATGGACCAACGAGCTTGACCAAAATACAGGGCAAATGGTATATGGACCTCCAACTGGTAAGGTTGATTTGGAACCATACAAAGACCCCAGCGGAAGTTCAGCTGGTGGCATTGATGACCCGGTAGGCATGGCAGGATTCTCTGGAGCTGCTCCAGCTGGCAGTTCAGGATATATGGCTGGACGAGGACAGGGTTCTGATGTTAGTTCTGGACCATACGAACCCATAGACTGGCCAACAGATGGTGATGGGCGAAAGATGGTTATGGATGACGGCAGGCAAAGACGGCCACACAACTGGTATGGCCAGATGGAAGACGATTGGTTTCCTCGGGACGAAGCAGCAGGACCTATACTTGGGATGCAAGGTGGTCAACCAGACATGGGTGGCCCCATGATGAATGACCCAATGATGGGTGGCATGGAGATGGGACAACCAGACATGGGACAACCATTTATGGGTGACCCTATGATGGGAATGCAAGGTCAGCCTCAACAGGGACTAGGTCAACAGCAGCCAGCTCCAGGTCAACAGCCTGGTCAAAATCAAACTCCCTCTGACTACCAGCGGAGGCAGGAGGAAATGAATCAATATCAAGCAAATGTTACTTCACCCATGACTGAGAAAATGTGGGACCAGACGAACGAGGGATGGGATATTACAAAGGAAATAGCAGATGAAATCAACACCGGCAACCGCCTTGGAGCGGGAGCCTCATTTGCTGGCGGACAACCATCGTCGGGTGGAGATGCATTAAGTGATGCATTAAGGGGCACACAAGCGGATTTTACGGAGGCCCCAGTAGCGGGCCCAGAAACAGCCAGCTTGCCTACAACCAGCCAGTTCAACGAAGAGGTGGCTCCTTCCGTTAGTGAAGCCCCCATTGTTGAACCTGCTGTAGAACCGGCGGTAGCTCCTACGGTATCCCTACCACCAACAGGCGGCACCGATACACCAGAGCCAGAGATAGCTGGTAGTCCGATGGATTCTGACCTAGAAGCCGAGTGGCGAGAGAAGAACCCTAACGAGCCCCTACCAGAATTGGACGATACACCAGAGCCAGTCAAGCCAAAATTTGAGCCGTCTTGGGAAGGCTGGGGGTCAGTCGGTCCTGACAGAAAAGAGGAATACCACAAACAATATGGGAAGGCTAGGATAGACAAATACGTTAAAGAGAATAATGGTAATTCTCCTCCGTTCGATGAATGGGATAAAGAAGGACAGGATAAGCCAGCACTTGAAGAATTCAAGGACAAGGTAGATGCCGGTGAGGTTAGTGATGAAGGACCAGCGGATACGAAGCCAGAGATGGTTACTGTTGATGGAAAACAGTACAAGAAAGATTCTGATAGGAAAGAAGGCGAATACGGTGGTTTTGCATCGGAGTATCCCAAAGGGTCAGGTAATTGGAATGTGATGTTTATAGACCCTCCTGCACCGAGAGAAGACGAGCCAGAAGATAAGCCAGAGCGACATGCCGGTGGACACTGGACAGATCGTGATCCCAATAAGTTTGGAGGCGGCACAGCGGATGAAGGTGCTGCATGGAATATGTTCCATGGAGACTTAAACACAAGAGATGTTGAAGGTTCCAAGCGTATACAGGAAGAGTTAGGAATTGACAAAGCCTACGGGTTGAAGATGCGTCAGGTCGATGAAGAGAGTAACAGAGGCAGTGGCCCGATGTATGCAGGCCATAAAGTAACGACTTTTGAAGGAGCAGATGGTCGTCGCTTTGAGCGTAGTGTATGGGCAAACGATAACTGGCCAGGCAAAGCAGAATGGACTGAGGTTGGTAAAGAAGGACCAGCGGTCATTGCAGATGAAGGTGCAGATAAGTTCTCTGAAGTAGGCGATGCTGCTTATGGGGAATCCGATCTACCTCCAGGTTTCGCAGGACTGACAACAGGACAAGGCATTGATGAATCAGCAGGGGCATTTAATCCAGGTGATTGGATTGTAGAGCGAAGGAGAAACGGAGACTACATGAACGAGAAGACGGGCGAGAAGATAACCCAAGATGAGTGGCAGACACGCATGAGGGATGCTGCGGACAGGGAGATAGAACAAGGGGGAGGGGAAGAAGACCTCGGACCACCGAATAAACGAGAGGGATTTAATAGAGATGACT
>Ga0302123_10002347_pt1 | contig 12906 bp, 11 predicted proteins | sample CB21_321_MG_FD_203109 | JGI IMG/M metagenome (GOLD analysis project Ga0302123, IMG submission 203109) | Marine microbial communities from Western Arctic Ocean, Canada - CB21_32.1 | ecosystem: Environmental > Aquatic > Marine > Oceanic | place: Canada: Western Arctic Ocean | collected 2017-09-28 | reverse complement strand
CATACGCTCGAAGGCGTGCAGTCAATGGTCGAGCGCCGCAATGGGTACGAGACCGGCGTTGCGGCGGTGGAAACCTACCAGGGCCGCAACGCCGTCGAAGAGGCCGCGCGGCAGGGCCTGTGGTCGACCGAGCTTGTGAACGCGGCACTGGAGGCCGCCCCGGACCGGATCCCCGGGAGTCCGTCGCCGGAAGATTACGACCGGAAAAACTTTGCGATCTTCCGCGTCGAGTACCGCGACGGGCTAAAGGTGACGATCATCATCGCCAACCCGGCCGTGCAGACCTTCGGGTTCGCCTGCAAGCTGAAAGGCGAATCGAGGCCCCGGGTTACGGCGTTCGACCTGCAGCGCGGCGCGCCGTTCCGCCACTTCGGTTATCTTGTTGACGCCATCGAGCCGATGATCCGCACCGGCACGCCCACTTATCCGGTCGAACGCACGTTGCTGACGACCGGCGTCATCGACGCCGTCATGCACAGTCTCGCCGAAGGGGGCCGCCGCATCGAGACGCCGCATTTGAAGATTGCCTACGAGCCGACCGATTGGGCATTCGCGCCCGGTGTGACGCCCGAACCAGTGGTACCCGAAGGCAGTTGGCGGCATCTGCAAAAGGCTCGGGAGTTACGTCGAGAGCGCGATTGACGGCCATTGACGGTGGGCCGAGAAAGTTCTCCGGCGCACAACCATAGGATCGCTGGTGTGGGATAATGTCCGCGATTCTATTCTTATGTCAGGCACCGTGATCGGGAGTCGCATTGCCATCATCATTCTGTGCGCCGCTGCCTTTGCCGCCGCGCAGACTGACGAGACTCCCGAAGCTGACTTTACCTTTCGGGTCGAAACGAAGCTTGTTCAGATCGAAGTTCGCGCAACCGGCAAGGACGGCAAGCCCGTCAGCGACCTCACGCCCGCCGACTTCCTCCTCGAAGAGAACGGTAAGCAGCAGAAGGTCGCGACCTTCGAGTACGTGGGCACGCCCGATGCCGCTTCTGTCGTAGAAGCGCCACTGACGGCCGAACGCGGAGCCGATGAGAAACCACCGACGGACACCGGTGCCCGGCCCGTTGCCCCGGCTCGCATCTTCATCGTCACGGAAGGGCAGTTGGCGGAGCAGCCGTTTCTTTATCCAGCGATCCGAGAGTTCATTGAATTCCAGATCCCGGCCGGATCCCTCGTTTCGCTAGGCCAGCGATCATTCACCTCAGACCGCGACGATCTTCTCGAGACGTTGGACGACATGGCCGCGCACCCGTTTGGCCGTAAGGACGATGAGAGTGGTGATTGGCTGCTGGGGTTCTTTGATCAGACGGCGGTTCAGTTGAGCCGTCTTGAACGCGACCGGCTGAACACCGTTCGTGAACTTCGCGAAGGCAGTCTACTCTCGCAGTCGGTGGGGGATCCGGATTCGCCGATCGCGATGTTGAACAATCACGATTCCAATCACCCGAACATCGAAATGCGCCCGCCGCGGATCCGCGCCATCGACCAACGAATCCGACTCTTGGGTCGGAACAAACTTCGGGACTACCTGGGTATTATTCGACGACTCGGGGCCTACCCAGGCAAGAAGATGGTTGTATTGTTCCGCAGCGGGCTGCGGCTGGAGACGGAGAACACTGACCTGATGGAGCCCATTGCCTCCGAAGCCTTGCGCAACCGCGTTAGTTTCTACACTATTGATTCGCGCGGACTGGAAACCTGGATCGTTAACGCCACGATGGGCGTTCACCCTGGACGGCTGATGGACAACGAGAGTATTCAAAGCACCCGTGTGCCGATCACCCGGGAGATTCGCCACCGGGGACAGGATTCGCAGCAGGGGCTACGCGCGCTCGCCGAGCATACCGGGGGCCGCGCCATCAAGAACACGAACGACCTCAACGATATTTTCGACGCCGTGCTGGAAGATGTCTACGGATACTACCTGCTCGGCTATTACCCGCAGGACGATCGACAGCGTGGTCGTTTCCGGCAGGTGGAGGTCCGGTCAAGCCGGCGGGGCGTCAAGGTCAAGACGGGCCGCGGGTACTTTGAACCTGTTCCCTTCCCGGAGATGTCCGAACGCCAAAGAATCATACATTTGGATCAAGCTGTCTTGGCCGACAGTTACGCTTCGGAACTACCGATCCGTGTTGGACATGATTTCTTTCGTGCGGAGAACGGACAGCCGGTTGTGGTTTTCGGCGCCTCGACCCCGATGGCCGAACTCATGGCTGCCTCTGCTAAGGGGGACGGGAACAACGTGCAGTTCACGGTCGCGGCGCGGGCCGAGCGTGTTAGCGACGGCGTTTCGTGGATCTATCGTTCTTCGGGGTACCGCTACGAAGGTGTCGCGGCTGACCCGGCGACCCCGGAGGATGACGTCTTTGTCGACTTTGCGGGGCAGATTCCGGTACCGCCTGGGCAATACAAGTGGATCGTCGTGATTCGCAACGATACGGACGGTCGCATTGGGCGCTACGACGGCACCCTGACCGTACCCGATCTATCCAATGAACTGGCCTCCAGTACGCTGCTGCTTGCCGGGACGGTCTCGAAGCCGGAGAAAGATAAGAAGAGCAGGAAGCGTCGAAAGAAGAACGCCGGCATCGCTTCCGTCTTGCAATTCCATGAAGGGCAACTCCACCCGGAGTACCGTGGCGAATTCCTCAAAGGACAGCACATCTTCTTTCTCTACGACCTCTACAACCTTCGGCCCGGGGACCTCTCTACACCGCCTCCGATACGCGTCGTATTGCGGCATGGAGAACGTGAGGTCGAGGACTTCTCGGCTGTGGGCGACCTGGAACGCGAATCGAAACTTGGCCAGATTCGCTATCTGGGGGCGATCGACACGTCGAGCCTCGAACCTGGTTCCTATCAGCTTTTCGCCTACCTGCCTGCCGACCGGCGCGCTCGATCGCCGGTGCTCGCCCGCAAGTTCATCGTGACGGGCCAAACATCTCTGCCTTAGCCCCGTTTGTCCAGGTGCATTGGGCGGCACATCGCTAGCAGCATCCTCATCGTTCCGTAGAATGGGACGGAGAGCCTATGAAGAAACCATGGATTGTTGCCGGCGTCGTGGTCGCGGCGTTGATTGTGGCGGTTTACCTGTTCGTTTCCCAGCCCGACGGGGCCGAACCGTCTGAGATTGCGGAGATTCTGGAGGGGCCGTATGTTCGGTCGAGCGGCCCGGAAACCTTCTCCTACCCTGAGCTGCGGGAGTTGTTTGACAACGACATTAGCCCACCGCTTGCCGCCAAGTTGGAAACGTTACTGACGACTCCCTTTCTGTCGAATGAGGCCTACTACGGCGGTACGCGGCCTCATCAGCCCGTTGTGGGACGCATTGGGAAGAGCTTGCGGCTGGTGGCGTGGAATATTGAGCGCGGGCTCGAACTCGACGACATCAAGCTGATGTTCACGAGTCCCACCGGGTTTCAGCAGCGCGTCCAGCGGGGTGGGCAACAGGTCGACAAACGCATCTTGGAGGAGGAGCTTGCGGTACTGCGTTCCGCCGATGTCATCGTGTTGAACGAGGCGGACTGGGGCCTAAAGCGTACTGACTACCGCAATGTAACCCGTGAACTGGCGGAAGCTCTCGACATGAACTGGGCCTACGGGGTCGAGTTTGTAGAAGTCGATCCGATTACGCTGGGCACGGAGGAGTTTGGCTGGATCAAGGATGCGGGTGAGCGGCGCAAGTGGGTCCAGCAGGTACAGGCGGACCAAAGTAGACTGCTTGCGCTCCATGGGACGGCGGTCCTTTCGCGCTACCCGATCTTGGAAACCCAGCTCGTGCCTTTCAAGTTCCAGGGCTATGACTGGTTCAACGAGGAGAAACAGCGCCTTTCGGAAATCGAAAAGGGCAAGCGTAGGCTGGCCGAAGTGCTCTTCCAGGAGACGATGAACCGCGAGATCAGGCGCGGCGGGCGGACGACGTTGCTGGTGACATTGGAAGTACCGGAGCTTCCCGAGGGCCGCGTCACGATTGCAGCAGCCCATCTCGAAAGCCGAACAAAGCCCGAAAGCCGCCGCCGCCAAATGGACGAGCTGCTCGGCACACTCAAAGACGTGAGCCACCCGGTGTTGCTTGCGGGTGACCTGAATACGACGTTGAGTGATCAGCGGCCCACCAATATCAAGAGAGAAGTCTATCGCCGGATTGGCAGCAAGGAGTTCTGGGCGAACACGGGCATTAAGTACGCGACCGGCGTGGGCGCTCTGTACGACGGCGTGCGTGGCGGGATCAATTTCTTCAAGAATCAGCAAGATCCGACGGCCAAACATGTACCACTTCTGGCGCCAAATCCGGAAGCGAAGCTTTTTGTAAACATGGAAGAGGTTCAGTTCGCCGACGGGCTGCGTTTCGACTTCCGCGGCGACACAGTGCGCACGACGAACGGCACGGAAGGGACGCTGGCGAATTCGAATCAGCGGGACAACAAGGGATTCGCCGCCACGTTTGAAGTGGACCGCACGTTGGGTCCGATCGGCAAATACAAGTTGGATTGGATCTTTGTGAAGTCGTACCTGAGCAATCCGCGCGACGGGTCGGGCTCCTATCGTTTTGCGCCTCACTTTGCCCGATCGATGGAGGCGGTCAACTATGCGCTGGAAGCGCCGTTGTCCGACCATACGCCGGTCAGTGTGGATCTCCCGTTTGCCGAACCTGCCGGACTATGATGTGTTTGGCGGTTCGGTCATCCCATCGCCCTTGCAATTGTTAAAGGCGTTTCTCGCAAACGCGCCAAGAACCGCGACGGCCGTGAGGGTTTGGATTGCGTTCAAACGATGGGATGGATCTGACCGGATGCACGGCTCGGTCAGTTTAACTCTGCCCGGGGCTCTCCAAGTCCACCGCGAGCGCGGAGCTGATGTCCGGTTCGTTCGGCGAGGGCTGGAAATGAAGAGGGTCTCTTAGGTTTTGCAACGCCCGGTAGTAGTAAAGGGGAGTTGGTTGCTTCTCTCCGAACAGCAAGCTCTTCAGAAACGCGATTTCTTCTTCCGTGGCGTCGCCGCTCAGAGGCGTGTCTTCGAGAAACTCTTGCAGGCCCGGCGGCAGATCGGGCATTTTCTCAGGTTTGCGTTCCATGAACTCAAACCGCTTCCGGCGGTCATTTGTAGGTCCGCACTTGAGCACAACCTCCATCGCAAACGTCTCAAGGTCGATATCCCACGACTCGATCAACGGATCCAGAAAGTGAACACAGTTGTCCAACGACACGTGGAAGACGTCGGTTTCAAGAAACTCGAGGACCGAGACCCGTGTTTGTTCACCGCCCTGGCCACCTGGTTCGGCCGCCAGCCACAGCCAGTCCTTCTCGTCCAACTCCTTCCGGGCCGTTTCCTGGGCCACGTTCAGGAGCTTCTGCGTGGTCAGGCGCTCCAGTTCGCCGAAAGGCTCTTTCCCGAAGATTCCGTCGATCTGCTTGCGCTTCTTGGGATTACACTTTCGAAGCACTAACTCGCGGAAGTCCCGAAACAGGGGTGCCGGCGGCTCAGCTATCTTCTTCTTTGCCTCTTCCTTGCGCTGGATCTCCGCCAACCTTGAAAGTTCACCGGCGGGCAGGTCCAGTAGGCCGCCCATCTTGTCATAGATGTCGGTCCGTTGCGGCGAGGGCGGAGCCTTTTTCCCAGCCAGCAACTGCGATACGTAGGATTCGGTCACGTCCGCGACCTTGGCCAGGTTCCGCTGCTCAAGGCCCAGTTCTTTCAGGCGTCGTCGGATCACCAAAGCGACATCCACGGCTACTTCCCCTCCAATCGTCTTAACCTAGTTTACTTAAGTAGATCCTGGAACTATGACACGTTCTGCTTGACAAGTAAAGTATAATTAACCTATACTAGTTAAGGATTGGGCACTTCGCTCGCTCCGCGGGTCATCTGAGCTAAGTCGTTTGATCCGACCCTTCCCTTAGCCACCTCAGCGCTGACCGCCACGGAGGTAGGCATGCCTGCTCGCAAAGTCACAGTCTACTTTGAAGCCTATTCGGCTGTGGAGTAGATCCAGACGATCGAGACGGAAGCTTTTCCTCCCCTAACGGCGGCAACAGAGCGCTTTCAGTTTCGTGCCCGACGGGCTGCTTACGTGGCCCAACAGGGCACCACTTACCGAGGACAACGATATGGGCGACAAAGGCGGCAGAAAAGACAAAGGCAAGAAAGAGCAGCGCAAGCAAGCGGCGCTCAGTCCCAAAGACAAGCGTAAAGCAAAGAAGGCAAACGACCATGAAGCTAAGACCACTGCACGACCATTTGGTAGTTGAACGCCTGGAAGAGGGCGAGCAGGTGAAGGGTGGGATTCTGATTCCCGACTCCGCCAAAGAGAAGCCCCAGCAAGGCAACGTGGTCGCTGTCGGCAACGGCAAGCGGCTGGAAAACGGCACACGGATCGCGCCCGACGTTCAGGCTGGCGACCGCATTCTGTTCGGCAAATACGGCGGCAACGAGGTCACCGTTGACGGTTGTGACTATCTGATCATTCGGGAAGACGAGGTCCTTGCCGTGCTGCACGACGCCAAGGGCTCCGAGACCAAGAAAGCCGCATAAGAAAGTACAGGAAGAGGACGACAACCATGGCTGCAAAACGAATTACTTTCGGGGAAGATTCACGACACGCGATTCTGGCGGGCGTCAACAAGCTCGCCAATGCCGTCAAAGTCACGTTGGGGCCAAAGGGCCGCAACGTCGTTTTGGAGAAGAAGTTCGGCGGCCCGACCGTTACCAAGGACGGCGTCACCGTAGCCAAGGAGATCGAACTCGAAGATCAGGCCGAGAACCTAGGCGCTCAGATGGTGCGCGAAGTGGCGTCGAAGACCAGCGACGTGGCTGGCGACGGCACCACGACCGCGACGGTTCTGGCCCAAGCGATCTATCGCGAAGGGGCCAAGAGCGTGGCGGCTGGCGCCAACCCCATGTCGTTGAAGCGGGGCATCGAGAAGGCGACGGAAACGGTGACCAAGCGGATCGCGGAGATCTCCCAGCCCGTGAAGGGGGAAGCCGTTTCACAAGTTGCGGCTATCTCAGCCAACAATGATCTTGCCATCGGAAAGACGATTGCCGAGGCCATGGAAAAAGTCGGCAAGGACGGTGTGATCACGGTCGAAGAAGGCAAGACCATGGAGACCGAGCTTGAGGTCGTCGAGGGCATGCAGTTCGATCGCGGCTATCTATCACCCTATTTCGTGACCGATCAGGAGAGGATGGAATGCGTCATGGAAGACGCGCTGATCCTCGTTCACGAGAAGAAGATCAGCAGCATGAACGATCTCATCCCGGTGCTTGAGCAAACGGCCGGCGCGAACAAGCCGCTGTTGATTCTTACCGAGGACCTGGAAGGCGAGGCCCTCGCCACGCTGGTGGTCAACACGCTGCGGGGCACTTTGAAGGCCGCTGCCGTGAAGGCTCCAGGCTTCGGTGACCGCCGCAAAGCCATGCTTGACGACATCGCGATCCTCACCGGCGCAAAAGCCGTAATGGAGGAGACCGGCATCAAGCTTGACAGCATCACGCTCGAAGATCTGGGCAAGGCCAAGCGGATCATCATTAACAAAGACACCACGACCATCATTGAAGGCGCCGGTGGGAAGGAAGCCGTCGACGGCCGCGTCAAGCAGTTGCGAAGGCAGGTCGAGGAAGTGACCTCGGACTACGATCGCGAGAAGCTGCAGGAGCGGCTCGCTAAGCTCGTCGGGGGCGTCGCCATCATCAAGGTGGGTGCCGCGACCGAGACCGAGATGAAAGAGAAGAAGGCACGAGTCGAAGACGCCATGCACGCCACCCGCGCCGCGGTTGAGGAAGGGATTGTTCCCGGCGGTGGTGTTTGTTTGGTCCGGCTCGCCGAAGCACTCGACAAGCTCAAACTAGATGATCCTGACGAGCAGACCGGCGTGCGAGTAGTTCGGCGCGCGCTGGAAGAACCGCTCCGCTGGATCGCACAGAACGCAGGATTTGAGGGAGCCATTGTCGTCGCGAAGGTCCGCGCTTCCAAAGATCCCAACTACGGCTTCAACGCCGGCACCGACAAGTACGAAGACCTCGTAAAGGCCGGTGTCATCGATCCAGCCAAGGTGACACGGACGGCGTTGCAGAATGCCGCGTCGATCGCTGGCCTAATGCTGACCACGGAAGCCAGCATCTGCGAGATCAGCGAATCCACGGGCGCTCCCGCCATGCCTGCCATGCCCGGGGGCTTCGGCGGCTGATCGTCCAACCCGCCGAGATACGTCAATTCAACATCGCAGGAAAAGAAGAGGTTTTCCAATGCTAGCCAAGATCATGAAATGGGTTTCCAGTGTCACACTCCTGCTGATGGTCGCGTTTTCGCCGGCCGCGAATGGTTTCGAATTGCTATTCAGCTTCCTTGTCTTCATGGGCGCCATCATCGTCTTCCGACAAGCCCTGGGAGAAAAGCAATACGTGTGGGCAGGAGGGTTCATCGGCATCGCGCTGGCCTTCAACCCAGCAGCGCCCTTGTTTGGGGCCTTGGGTAGTTGGTTCTCGATGATGGCTCTGGCTTGTGCCGCGATCTTTGCGGTCTCGCTCCTCGCACTTAAGACGAGGCCTGTGCTCTCCATGGCTTCAATCACCGACCGCACTCCGGGAAGCGAGTCACTGTAGCACCATTCGTGGATGAAATCACAGTCCAGAGGGCAAGCCGCTAACCGGATTAGGACTTGATCATCCTGGGCGGTTTCGCGACACACGAACATGCCGCGGCAAAGATGAACGAGAACCAGCAACAGCAGCCTGCCGCGTGGGGGTAGTTCGGGGCTTGACCCAAGGCCTCGAGTAGCCGTAGCGCTCGTAGCGTATCTAGGCATACCAGGCGACGTCCGATGTAGCCGGGCGAAATAAGGCCCATGGAGGGGCCGCATTCATGATTGGTTCAGAAGTTCTCGACGATTCTTTCCAAACCCCCAGCAAACATCAGAGCCCTATAGCCGCCCTTCCCCGACTCGTGGTTGGAGGGGCGCCAACGAGGCCTGCCAGAGACCGAGACGGTATCAAGACAGCTATCGTCTACTGCGAAGCGAACTTCAGCTCCATCGACGGAAAAACCGCCAACGGTCTCGTTCGGCATTCTGAGAAATACGAAATACTGTCCGTGATTGACAGCGCCAAGGCGGGACTCGATAGCGGGTCAGCACTCGGAGAGAGGCCAAACGGTATTCCCATCTGTCGCGACCTGGCCGAGGCCGTGGCTATTGCGGGGAGAGTACCGGACTGCTTCATTTTCGGGATTGCGCCGGCGAGCGGTATGTTGTCGACCGCCGAGCGCCGGGTTGTGTTGAAGGCCATCCGGCTAGGTATGGGAATCGTCAGCGGACTTCACGAATTCCTGAACGACGATCCGGAGTTCGCGGAGGCGAGCGCGGCTAGCGGCGTACTCATTCACGATGTTCGGCGACCACGCGCAAAGAAGGACTTACGGCTGTTCTCCGATCGCCTCCGTCAGGTCGACTGCGTTCGAATCGCGGTGCTCGGCACCGATTGCGCCATCGGTAAGCGCACTACCGCGACACTGCTGACACGCGCACTCAACGACCGCGGGATTCGAGCCGTGATGGTCGGCACGGGTCAGACCTGCCTCATGCAGGGAGCTCGCTACGGCGTCGCGCTGGACGCAATTCCGTCTCAGTTTTGTGCGGGCGAACTCGAAGCAACGGTCTGCGAAGCGTTCGACCGCGAGCGCCCGGATGTCATCGTCGTCGAAGGACAAGGAGCGCTCAGTCACCCGGCCTTCTCTACCTCCTCATTCATTCTGCGCGGCTGTCGGCCCGATGCCGTGGTTCTGCAGCACGCCCCCGCACGGATCAGTCGCTGCGACTTCCCTCACATGCTCATGCCGGAGCCTGCCAGCGAGATCCGGCTCATCGAGACTTTCTCGGATACGAGGGTGATCGGGCTGACCATTAACCATGAGCATATGACCGACGCCCACGTCAGCGATGCGATCTTGCGCTACGAGCGTGAACTCGGAATTCCGATCACCGATGCGCTCACGCGGCCTCCCGAGCGTCTTGCGGACATGGCCGTGGCCGCGTTTCCAGAATTGGAGGAGAAACTTGCCGTGGCCCGTCAGTGACCGCGCCCAGATTGGAGATCGAGCTAGGAAAGCTTCGCCACAACGCTCGCACTCTGGTCAAACGGTTGCATGCCCGCGGCATCGCTGTCACCGGCGTGACCAAGGCGGTCCTCGGCTCATCGGAGATTGCGAAGGTGTTGATCGAGGCAGGCGTCAGTGGACTGGGCGACTCACGCATCGAGAACTTTGCCACGATGCGTCGCCTCGGCGTGCCGGGGCCGATGACCCTCATACGGTCGCCGATGCTCAGTCAGGCCGATCTCGTGGTGCAGCATGCCGACACGAGCTTCAACACCGAGCTTGACGTCATCGATGCTTTGTCGGACGCCGCTGTTCGGGCAGGACGGGTCCATGGAATTGTACTCATGGTTGAGCTTGGAGACCTGCGCGAAGGAATTATGCCCAGAAATCTTGAGGGCGTAGCGCAGCGGGTTCTCCGCTTCCGCAATATCGAGCTGCGTGGGATCGGAGGGAACCTTGCGTGCCAAAGCGGAGTGGTGCCCGACCCGCGGAACATGGCGGAGCTGTCAGCACTCGCCCGCTCAATCGAGGCCGCCTCCGGCGCGGTGTTGGAGATTGTTTCCGGGGGCAACTCAGCGAACCTTTCGTGGGCCCTGGGCGGATCCGATACGGGGCGGATCAACGATCTACGGCTTGGCGAGTCAATCCTCCTGGGTTGCGACCCCCTCGACCGCAGCCCAATCGACGGGCTCCACAGGGACGCGATCACGCTTACGGCGGAAGTCATCGAGTTGAAGGTCAAGCCCTCGCGGCCTTGGGGCGAGATCGCTCAGTCCGCTTTTGGCGACCGGCCGCGCGCCACCGATCGAGGACCGATATCGCGGGCGATCCTCGCCGTGGGAATCCAAGACACCGATCCGGACGGGCTGACGCCGCCGCCCGGAACCGAGATTCTGGGCGCGAGCAGCGATCATCTGATCCTGGATGTAGGGAGAGCCTCTCTACGCATTGGCAACGAGGTCACTTTCCGACCCAACTACAGCGCACTCGTCCGCGCGATGACCTCGCCCTTCGTCGCCAAATTCGTCCGGCACGAAGACGCCGGGCCGCGTTTCAACAAGGCGATCAATCTGCCGATCGCTTCGTAATTGTCCCTGGACTCTCACTTGATGCGCTACGGCCATTGGTGGCTGAGCGAGGAGACATCCGCCACTGGGTAGGTGATTGGAGTGGTTCGGGTCTTTGACCCAAGGCCGCAAGTTCAGAATGTCAGAGCACCTGAGCGTCCAGCCCGAAGACATTCCCGGCTTGATCGAACAGGCGAAGAGCCTGAAATAGGCTCTCGCCTTCTTTGCTGTTCCCCCAGAGCACGGCGCCCTGAAGAGTTCCGAACTTGCCGTTTGCCCGCGCTTGTGTGAAGCTACTCTCGGCAAGAGCGACCCTCCGGAGTCCGAGATCAACTACGGGGCAAAGGGCTGTTGATCCTAGAATCATGTAATGCTTGATCATACCCAGAAAGCAGAGCAGATGACCGGCACGGTGAATCAGATTGAATGGGCCCTACGGATCAAGGAACAGGTGCGCGCCGAGTTCGATCGAGTAGCGAAGGCGCTTAAGTCGGTGGCGGACAAACAGCCAGATCACGATCGGGAGGACACCCTGGCTATCATTGCAATCCTCGAAGAGAAGCGCGCCGAAGTGATGTCGAATACACGGGCCGGCTATTTCATCCATGACTGGCAGGAGCTAAGCGATCAAGTGCGCCAAATGATCGTTCAAGATCCCCGCTACTTAGTAATCAAGGCCAAGAAAGCCACGCGAAGATAAACAGACACGGTGCAAACAGCCGACGCAAGACTGTGATTCCAGAACGTGGCAACCTCACTTTCTTTGACGACAATCCATGGACAGTCACTAGCGTGGATCGGGTTTTGGCCCAAGGCCGCAAGTTCAGAATGTTAGAGCACAATGCAGGTCATGATGAACTGGTCGGCCCCGAGTGCTTCAGGGGTCGCGTTCTGCGCCAGTTTCACGGCAACGAGGGTATAAACGATCATGCCGACCACGGTCGCGGAGATGGTGCCCACGGGGATGGAGCGCTGTGGATTCTTTAGATCGCCCGACAGTCCGAGGCCGGCGATCATGCCCGTGAAAGCCGGAAAGCAGATCGCGAAGACGTGTCCGAAGCTGGCGCCACCCGGGATGCCGCGGTGAGGTTCAGTCCATTGGGGAGAATCTCTTCGGGGCCTGTGCCTAACAGGAAGGCCGTGATGGACACGGCTAGAACGCCGCTCACGACCCATAGGACGCGTACGCCGATGTCGGCGCCCTTTTTCAACATCACGGCAACGAGTAGCAAGCCGAAGGGGATGCTGATCATCCGAGGGCCGGTGGGAATTTGATAGGTTGCCTCGACCCAGGTGTAGAGCGGTTGAAAGGCCTCAGCAAAAGCGACCAGGTAGAAAGCGACGGAAACAGCTTGCGATAGGTACAGGGCGATACCGATGGCGCCGCCGATACTGGTGCCGAACGAGCGGCTGACGATGAAGTAAGCTCCGCCACCGGCGACGCGGCGGTTCGTCGCGATCTCGGATACGGCGAGAACGGTTGGCACCGTCACCAGATGACCGAGCAGAATAATCATGAGCGCGCCCCAGAGCCCGACGTTCGCGACGGCGTAACCGAAGCGGAGGAACAAGATGGCGCCGAGAATGGTGCTGACGGAGGCTAGGAATACGGGGGCGGTTCCGAAGCCGTGTCCGCAGGGGAATTGCCCTTGGCGGATTTGGAGCCTCTCTTTGAACCGAGAATTGTAGTGGCCGAGCTCATTGTGGCTTCCGCAGCTGCGATATGGTGTGGCGGGCACGGCATGCCGT
>Ga0302123_10002338_pt1 | contig 12937 bp, 7 predicted proteins | sample CB21_321_MG_FD_203109 | JGI IMG/M metagenome (GOLD analysis project Ga0302123, IMG submission 203109) | Marine microbial communities from Western Arctic Ocean, Canada - CB21_32.1 | ecosystem: Environmental > Aquatic > Marine > Oceanic | place: Canada: Western Arctic Ocean | collected 2017-09-28 | reverse complement strand
TTTCCTCAAATGACATACCGGAGCGCCGTGTTCGTTTGATGTTTAGGTGGCGAATTCTGCTCGATTGACAAGTTCGTTGGCACTCCTTAAGCAAGAATCTCGCTGACCACATTTCCGTACACGTCGGTGAGACGATAATCTCGCCCGCCATAGTTGAACGTCAGTCGCTGGTGATCCAGGCCAAGCAAGTGCAGGATCGTGGCGTGCCAGTCGTGGATGTGAACGGGGCTTTCGACGGCCTGATAACCCAGTTCGTCGGTAGCTCCATGAGCCATGCCGCCTTTGATTCCGCCGCCGGCCATCCAGATGGTGTAGCCTTTGTTGTTGTGGTCGCGGCCGCTGCCACTTTGCGAGTACGGAGTGCGACCGAATTCTCCCGCCCAGACAACCAACGTGTCTTTGAGCATGCCGCGTGACTTGAAGTCTGCGAGCAGCGCGGCGACAGGCTGGTCGGTCGCGACGCAGGCTTCGGGAAGTTTTTTATTCAGCAGGAAATGATGGTCCCAGTCGACTGGTGCGGTCAATTCGATGAAGCGAACTCCGGCTTCGGCCAGTCGGCGAGCGAGAAGGCACTGCTGGCCGAAGCGATCCGTGGGAAGTCCCGATCCGATGCCGTAGTTATTGAGCGTCGCTTCTGTTTCCGACGACAGGTCAAGCAAGTTCGGAATTTGATCCTGCATGCGGAATGCCAGTTCAAACGATTCGATTGCGCCCTCGATTTCTGGGTGATGGACATCGCGTTTCAGTTTGTGGGCGTTCAAGTCACCAATCAGATCTAATTGTCTTCGCTGTTGCCGAGAGTCCAGCAACGAGTTTTCCATGTTGCGAAGAGGCGCACCGGATTCGGAGTCCACGCCAAGAAACTTCCGGTAAAACTCCGGAATCTGCCGAGTGCCGATTTTCGTCGCCTGATAAATGGCAGGCAGGAACGCGCTCCCGTAATTACGGGCTCCGCCGTTGTCCGATGGCGGATTCAGTGTGATGAAGCCGGGCAGATCACTGTTTTCACTTCCCAGTCCATACAGCGACCATGCACCGAGCGACGGTCGTGTAAACTGGAAACTGCCGGTGTGCATCTGGAGAAACGCCTGCGAATGGTTCGGCAGATCGGTGTGCATACTGTGAATAAAGCAGAGATCGTCCGCGTGTTTGGCTAGGTTCGGGCAGAGTTCCGAAATCCAGCGCCCGGAGTCTCCATGCTTTGCGAACTTGAACGGGGATGGCATTAGACCGGCGTTTCCGGCGAGTGCACTGTCGGCCGTCCTCCGGCCTTCGAGGTCGCCGAGCTTCGGCTTGTGGTCAAACAGGTCGACGTGCGAGGGGCCACCATTCATCGACAGGAAGACCACTCGCTTGGCCTTCGCCGGGAAGTGAGTTGGTTTGGGAGCCAGATTACTGCCGGATGTCGCGTCGCGAGCCGCCGCCTGTTGGGCGAGACTGGCGAAGGCGAGATATCCGAATCCGGACGAGAGTGACTTCAGGGCGTCACGGCGTGAGAGAAGATTGAACATGTTCGTGGTCCTTATGTTTGTGCGACTCGCACTAGTCCAGAATCCGAAACTCTGCCGTTGACAACATTGCCTGACAGAAACTCAATACCGTGATGTCACGTTTCGGCTCGCCAGCGTCCTTGTTGTTCTTCGCAATTTCTTTTTGTTGCAGAAACTTCAGTGAACGAGCCATCTCGTGATCGTCGGGCCTGCGTCCGAAGCATAATTCAAACGCTCGTTCCACCATCTTCTTCTCGTGTTTGGTTTCTCGCTGGAGCCGTGCTGCCAGTTCATGGGCTCGATTCTGAACGAACTCGCTGTTCATCAGGTACAATGCCTGCACCGGAACGTTGGTGATTTCTCGATCACCAATCACCAGACTCGGTTCTGCGAAATCGAAAATTTCCAGAACATCCGGAAGCCGATCGCGGATCACGGGGAGATAGACGGAGCGGTACGTTGAGCCGTCCAGATCCTTCGGGAGTTTCTTGTTGAGTCCAATCAACGAAATCGGCCTGTCACCGATCATCGTCGCGACCAGTGATCCGCCGGGACGCGTGTGATCGAGGCTTCCGGCGGCAAACAGCATCGCGTCGCGAATAGCTTCTGCTTCCAAACGCCGTTTGGGCATTCTCCACAGCAGCCGGTTCTCAGGATCGTTTTGAAAAGTCTCGGCATTGAAGGTTGACGCCTGACGGTAGCTTCTCGAAAGCACGATCGTTCGCACCAGCCGTTTCAACGACCAGCCGTTTTTAGTGAAGCCTACCGCGAGCGTATCCAGCAATTCCGGATGACTGGGTTCAGCACCGGTCGTACCAAAATTGTCGACCGTGACCACCAGCCCCCGTCCAAACAGGTGCTTCCAGATTCGATTGACGAACACACGACTGGTCAGTGGATGCTGTTTGCTGGTCAACCAGAGAGCCAGTTCCAGACGTCCACTCTGTTCTGCCGGAATCGCTGCAGCACCTTCGACGTGAATCGCCTGTGGGAAAGCACGCGGCACGATTGCCCCTTCGCGACCTATTTCGCCGCGCGCCAATAGTGGCACGTCGATTACCTCGGCATCCAGCACACCCATTGCCAGTGGGAGAGCTTTGCCTTCGTCGTCGAGCGTTTCTAATTTGCCTTCGACCGATCCCAGCCCCCATATGTTGGCCAGCACCTCTCGTAGCGTAAACGTCTTCTTTGGTGTTTTGCCCGTAAGTAGAGCCCGCTGAGAATCGTTGATCTCTTTACGCACAGTGTCGAGATATGCGAACTTAGCCTTCAGCTCGTCAAACTTCGTCGGCGGCAGCGACTTGTGAAATATCTTCTGATTCTCAATCCGCGGAAGCACCAATGGATCGCCACTTTGGATGTTCGCCGGAGATGTGTACGTACCGAAGTACGTTTTGGTGCTCGCGAAAACACCCGCCAGTCCGTAGTAATCTTCCATCGTGAACGGATCGAATTTGTGATGATGGCAGCGAGCACATGCGACAGAACTGGCCAGGATGGCTCGCGAGAGCGAATCGATTTGTTCGTCAACCATGTCCGCCTTGAACTTCTTCTCGTTGCCCTCGCCCAGATTCTTGGTGCCAACTGCGAGGAATCCCGTCGCGATCAGCAGGCGAGCTCGCTCGGCCTTGTCATCCCAGGGCAACAGGTCGCCGGCGATCTGTTCGGTCAGAAATCGGTCGTAGGGAATGTCGGCGTTGACGGCGTCGATGACGTAGTCGCGGTATCGCCATGCATAAGGAAAAGAGATGTTTGATTCGCCCCCGCTGGACTCACCATATCGGGCCACGTCGAGCCAGTGCCGGCCCCAGCGTTCGCCGAAGTGTTTGGACTCCAGCAACGAATCGGCTTCCGCTTCCATCGCCGCATCGAGGCTATCAGTCCTGATTCTCTGGAGAAATCGCGTGACATCCGGTGGCGACGGGGGCAGACCGATAATATCGAAATACAATCGCCGCAACAGAATCTCTGGTTCCGCATCGACGGACGGACTCAACCCGCTCTCTTCTAACTCGGCCAGAATGAAATAGTCCAACTCCTGCTTGGACCAACTCTCTTGTTTGACGACCGGTTGCTCGACAAGTTCAGGTGGTTGATAGGCCCAATGGTCACGGCTGGCCCGCGCGTTGTTCGCTGCGGCAGCGACCGCTCGTTCGTCCCGCGGGTCGGCGGCTCCCTGCTCAATCCACATTCGCAAGTCAGCAATGGCGGCATCCGGCAAACGGCTCTTGGGCGGCATCTTCAAATCAGGATCGGTGTGTGAGACTGCCTTCAGTATCCAACTCGCCTTGGCATCGCCCGGAACAACCGCCGGACCGCGCCCGCCTCCTTTACGAATAGCCTGCCGCGAATCGAGACGCAGTCCGCCTTCTTCCGTTTCGGTGTTGTCGGAGTGACATTCATAGCAACGCTTGGCCAACAGCGGCCGAATCTTCGTTTCAAAGAAGGCAATCTTCGCGTCCGAGTCCGTAGCGGGTTTCTCATCGACCGCCGTGACTCGCACGGGGAATAACGCCGCGAGACTCAAAACCGTCGCAAGGCAAAGCAATCTCACTTGGCTACTCATTCGTGTCCGTTCATTCTTTGATCACTCTGGGTTTGACATCGACGACCGCCATCCTTCTATTAAGCTAACACAAGAGCCGCCTCGGTGTTACAGGCGATCTTCGGATTTTGTCGAAAACCAGGAGAAGTCCCGACATTCTACGACAGTTGTTTTGTCAGGCACTTCTCCTCAAGACAACACACTCTTACGGAGTGATGAAGAGAAATCATCGCAGGCCGGTTTTCAATAGCGAGACGACTAGAGACAATCCTAAAAAAGGAGCCTCACCTCGACGGGCTAGACGATGGAGGCTCTGACATCAGCCAAACGGGCCTGATGAACTGGCCCAGCGACCTTCGGCGTGAATATTCTTCCACTAGTTCAGTTGCAAGCAGGCCGCAGTACACCAGAAATTCAATGAATCAATCACCATGCACGCTGGTGGGTCAGATACTTGATAAATCTCATCAAGTACAACGAAGGGAACCCCGCTATCAAAACCGCACAGGACTCTGTAGTTAGGGCAGTTCAAAAATGAGATGCCCATTGAATTCCTTACATCGCCTGTTATCCAAGAAACTGTTGGATCGGGCCTTGCTGTTGGATCGTCAATCCGACATCCATCGCACCATAATGATCGATGTTGTTGCCGTACCCGTTCAGGAGAGTGGTGTACCAGTTTCCGAGTGTCTTGTGCCCTGGTTTTCCGTAGCCGGGCAGGCGAATGTAACGACGGCTGATGTCGAGACGAGCATTATCACCGGCCAGCACGATAAAGGGCCACTCGGTGCCCTTACTGTGATGCGTTTCTCCATTGTCTGAGAAGTAAAACAGCATCGTGTTGTCAAACATCGACCCGCCCGCTTCGGGTACGCTCTTGAGACGCGTGACGATCCGATCTATCAGCGTCATGTGTTGCCGGCGAACCTTCTCGCGAATCTCGCTGGCTTCGAAGCCGCCGATTGATTTGTTGTGCCCGACGTCGTGCAGGTTAATATTCTCGCCTTCGAGATCGGACAGACCGGTGTAGCGAGTGCCTAATTCATCGACGGTGAACGTGACGACATTAGTCATCCCGGAAATTAGCGTCGAGAGCAAAACTTCCGTCAAACCAAACTGGCGATCAATTGTAGAAAGGTCCTCGGCCAAATACCTTTCGTCGAGCTGCGGAACGTGTTTGCGAATCACGTCGCTCATGGTATCGACGCGGCGATTGCGTCCGCGAATATCCTGAATCGCAGCGGCATAGTTCGCGACCTTTGGACGTTCGACTTCATTGAGTTGTGCGATGAGGTCCGTTTCATTGGCGGCTAGGAACTGCAGCATTCTCCGTTCGAGTTCGTAGCGGGTTCGCTGTGTCTCGTTAGCCGATACCGATTTAAACAGTTCCTGGATGGCAACCTTCGGCGAGCCAAAGGCGTAGTTAGGTTGCTGCGCACCGCGGGCGGAAAATCCCTTTTCGATGCCGTTAATGTTACCTCGTGCGTTGCCACCGCCGTTGGGAAAACAGGCCAGTTCAATATGCTCAAACGGCGACGGAAAGAGCTTCGCCAGCTCAAAATCGACCGTCGCCCACTTGATGGAACTGAGCCGTTCGTTGGCTTTAAACGCGCCGAGAGAAGAACACCACGTGTGATGGCCGGTTGTGCACATTTTGCCAGACAGTCCCTGCAGAATGGTCATGTTCTTTGTGTGTTCGGCGATGGGGCTCATCCATTGCGGCAGATCGTGATCGTCGAGATCAGCGGAGAAAGACTCCTTTCCCTTTTCGGCTTCCAGCTGTTCTTTATCAAACGTCGGTGGTACTAAAGACTCCGGCAGCAGTCCGTTTCCTTTGTGGATAAAGATGAAACGCATCGGCGGTTTGCCTGTCGATGAATTGGCAAGTAACCCTGGAGCGGTAAGGCTCATGGCGGCAGTACCAGCCAAAGTATGTGAGAGGAACTCGCGACGATTTTTCATGGTTTGTTCTTATCTATTTGCTGGTGGACTGGACTTAGAGTGTGGTTTCTACAATCTTAGCATGATGTTCTTCATCGTGCATAAAACTCGCTAAGATCCATCTTTTCTGTACATAAACGAATCGGAAGTTAACAGTGACACGACAACCGCTTGGAAGCTTCCGCCGCTATTTGTGTACGCATTGTCTGCATCGATTAATGTCTGGGAATCTGACAGCATTTCGTTGCGTCCCATGAAATATCGAAAAGCATGCCGCACAATGGATTGTCGCACGCGTGTCGATTGGGCGAGTCGGTCGATCAGGTCGAAAGCATCGACAACATCACCATCCAGCGTAGGGTCGCCCGTGCCGCTCAAGTGGCCGGTGGCGTTGACCGGTTTCGTTTTGTAGACGTTCGCCGTATTTTTTCTCGTCGTTGGTTGGATAATGTTGTCCGGATGTTCAAGGTTTTCCCGTGTGCGGTATCTACCGAAGTCGTCAAAGACCTCAAAAGTCAGTCCCAGCGGGTTCATGTATTGATGACACTTCCAACATTCCTGATTGCTCGTCACGGAATCAAGCCGTTCCCGTAACGTGCGGTGATGATCTTCGGGTATCTGTGCGTCGACGGTAATGGGAACGTCCGGTACTCGCCCCGCCAATAACTTTTCTTGGATCCAGCGGCCACGTCGAACAGGATCCGTTTCTGTGTTCTGCGAATGAGCCAACAGCCACGCTGGGTGAGTGAGCAATCCTTTGCGATGAGGAATCTTAAACGGCTGAACAATCGGGTAGTCCCAAGTTTCTTTATTGCCGTACTCACCGCGTGACCAGCGCCCCTGGTAATGCAAAGGGCCAGCGCCAGCCAAGGGCGGAAGACTGTAAATCTCGGAATATCTAAATTTCTGGCCACCGTGAAAAAACCAGGGGAAAGTAACTGGATTTAGGTTCTTGCCAAACGTGTGTTCAAAGAACAGCATGTATCGTCCGAAGTCGCGGATATGGTTCCGCCGGTGTTTTTCTTCGAGATCGTTAATTTTAATCTGTGCGAACAGGTCTTTGTGCTGCTCGAAATTATCCAACAGAGCCTGTTCGGTATTGTCGCGCCAGTCGGTGTCTTTCAGTCCTTCATAAGCTCGACGCCAGCCGTCGACGATCTGCTGGCCTTGCTCATTGCTACGGGTATGTAAAACGAAGTTCAGTTCGGTTGTCAGCAGTTGCTCGAAGACATCTTTGTCTTGAGTCAGGATGTAATCAACGACTCGATCCGCTTCGTTTGTCACCGAGCCGGCTGTCCCCGTGTAGCCGCGATCGGAATTGTCGAAAAACCCGCCGCTGCGCATCACATCCTTAAATAATTTTACGCTTGCGGGATACCCAAAGAACTCGCGAAAGAAGCGGGTGACCTTCGGATGAGTCACCTTATGTGATCGTAAATGAATGCCATTGAGTGTTGGATCAATTTCATCAGAGAAAGTTTTCTTGTCGTTGAGCAACCGCGTGACTTCACGACGATAGTCATCTTTCGTTATCAGTCGGCCTGCGCTGACAGCTTTTACCAACTCCTCATCCGGCACTCGATCTGAAACCGCATAGGCAATCGCATAGCTAGCTTCGCGGGGGGATAACTTTTGTCTGCCCTGTGCATCCTGCTCGCCCGCTCCAAATTCCTGACGATATAGAAACTCGGATTGCAGCAGAACGCTGACCAACATTTGCCGCAAGCCGTCTTCGTTGCCAGCGAGTTTGATCGCTGCACGGAATAGCCGCAGGTATTTGTCCAATTCTTCTTGCGTGGCATCTCGTTGTAGGACGCAATCGAACTGCCCATGGACGGCCGCAATTAACTGCACGTCAGTCGGTGTGGATTGATGTGTGGCGATTTTTACAAATGCTTCCGGCGAAAAAGGTGGAAACCAGCGATCCTTCTCATTGGTAAACTTGATGCTATTGCGATCCGCGCCCTGATGGGTGGCCGCAAGAACCTGTTTATCGGCAATCCACCGAGCGTTGTTTAGCATCACGAGTAGATGTCCACCATCCAATGCTGTCGTATCGTAGTAGCGAACCCCAGAATGTTCCGGAAGAACGATCGGGTTTGTAACACCATAAAACGAACGTTTACGCGTATTTCCTGTGAGTTTAAAGACTGCATTGACGCGCTCATGAAAAATCTGTGGACTCACCAGCCAGCGTCGAGCTGGCGTGAAAGCTTTGTCCGTGATCGAGCCGTCGAACAGCTGCTCGTGGTCCACGTAGTTGCCGAAAGACGGTTGCCGCAGTTTTTCATCCAGCGTTGATGCGTTACGGCTGCGTAGTTCACTGCGCAGCCATCCTGAGAGTAAGTCACGCTCTTCAGGGGCTGGTTGTTCGGCATCCTCCGGCGGCATCAAGCCAAAGAAAATCTGGTCTTGTGATCTGTTAAGTAGATCCAGTTTTGCGTTCAACTTCAAACTCGCGAAGTTATCAAATCGCACTTTTCCTTCCGCAGAATCACCGTCATGGCAATCCATACAGCGGGATTTCATGATTGCCTGAATGTTCTCAGGGATAACTACAGGCGACACTTCTTGTTCCGAGTGTAACGATGGTAACATAACCAAACAGACAACGATCGTTAGCGTGATCGTTGCGAGGGCGATATTTGGAGATTTGGACGAACGCTCGTTTCTCAATTTAATTTCCTGGGTTCCATGGGACTGCGTCACCTGTCTGTGATTGTTTTCTTTTACGAGTTTACCAGATCTCGTCTTAGGCTTGTATAGAACATCGTTGCGCTTGGATAAATATCAATATGACGCCTCATTGATGTTTCACTACACGCAGGAATATTTTTGTTTTTCTAACACGAGCCGGTTGGTTTGTGTATTCTAAATGGTTGAGTTTAACCCTGTTTAATCTTTCGGGAAGAAAACGCAGTGATGGTTCGTTCATACGTCCGATGGTTGCTAATCCTACTTTGGACGAGTACTTGTTTTCAATCTACATACGGTCAGGCACCGACATTTATCGATTGTTCGCTACTGGTTGCACCAGACTATCCAGCGACTTGGCCGACGGCTCCCTTTCCTCGATTTCAAATCACGTTCCAGCAAACGATCGGTCCCGACAGTGCCTACAACATTGATACACTACTGATTGACGGAAACACTGGAACTCAACTGGACGTTCCGCCACATTCGGTCGCACGGCCGGATCTCAAGCGACCCAAATCCAGTCCATTAGGTCTAGCCTACACCGACAGGATTCAGCCCTGGCAATTCGGAGGCGAAGCTTGTGTTATTGACATACGGGATTTACTGAATCAAGCACCCAATGGAACCAGTCCGTTGGTCCTGACAAAACACGTCCAGCAATTTGAACGTCAGCACCGTCCATTGCATTTTGGTGATGTTGTCTTGTTTCGCAGCGATTACACGGACCGTTATTACCGGCCGTTCCCGGTGGGTCAGCGATACATATCCGACATCCTGGACGGGAAAGCTCCCGGATACCCAAACCCCGACCCCGCTTGCATGGAATTTTTGGCAACACGTAACGTCATGACCTTGGGCACGGACAGTGCCAGCATGGGTCCGCTACCGGATTTAGCAGAGCCGACGCATTATGCGGGACTTAAACACGGCATGATCTGGACAGAGGCAGCGACGAATCTGGGCAGCTTACCCAGCACTGGCGCTTTTTACATCATGCTTTATCCTCGGCACAAAGACGGAGCGTATTCTGAGGGTCGAGCATTTGCGATTGCGGGGGGGACACTGCCGGCACGTCTGATCGCATCGGCCACTGCAAAACGCGCCGTGGATCTGTCGCCGGTGATGGCTCAGGGTTACCCGTTAACCTCGCCAGGCTCGGCTACCGGTCGACATCGACAGGTTTATCTTGATGTAAATTTCCTCTATTCCGAATATCTGGACATGTGGCATCACACCCATTTGTTAGACAGTATGGCAGGAACGCATCTGGTACCGCCTAGTTTTTCCTTACCCGCTAGCGAAAAACCAGTTCAATACGCTCCCCATATTCGCGGCTGGCTCGAGGAATATGAGAAAAAATTCGGGAAACGTGGTACCAGTTCGATGACGACCGAAAAGGTACCTCTGGAATGGACTTGTGGTGAAGCACGAGTGATTGATGTGCGGCATTTAGTCGGTACGGTCAATCAGCGACATTGGCCGGCATCCCCAGTAGTCACCGTTGCTCACATCAAAGCCTATGAAGCACAGCACGGGGATCTCAAAGGTGGAGATATAGTCATTTTCCAGACAGGGCATATTGATCGATACTATCAACCCGCCCCGGCCGATCAGTTCCTTTGGATCGATCCACAATCAGGTAAATCCGAAGGTTGGCCCGCACCTAATCCGGAAACCATTTTTTACCTTAAGGATCGTGGGATCCGCTGTGTCGCGACCGATGCACCTACGTTAGGGGGCGTCGACGAAAAACAGGCACTCATGACCTACTGGGCATTAGGTAGCAACGCCATGGTGGGTGTGGAGTTCTTATATCAGGTCGACCAGATCCCAGCAAACAGCTACTTCTTGTTTGCAGCTGTAAAAATACGTGATTGCCACGGCGGTCTGGGGCGAGCCATCGTGCTGCACTAGTTCCTAACCTCCTATCGCACGTTTAATCGATTGCACTTTCACCACGAGCTTCCCTTTGCCTGACTTACCAAAAACCTGTTTACCGACCTGGTCCGTAGGCGAATTGTCCGAGCCAAAGCCGTTGGGGCTGAAAAATCTCCGGGGGTTTATTGGCCCAGGGATCGTGATGTGTGGAATCCAGTTGGCAGGAGGCGAGTGGCTGCTGGGAGCTGAAATCACAGCCCGTTATGGTGGGAGTTTGATGTGGATTGCCCTGCTGGTGATCATCGGTCAGGTTTTTTACAACATTGAGTGTGGCCGCTACGCACTGTATACCGGCGAACCAGTTTTTACTGGATTGATGCGTAACAAACCAGGGCCCCGATTCTGGATGGGAATTCTGGCACTGTTGAGTTTAGGAGCATTTATCCCCGGACTATCGACAGCCGGCGCTGCCGTACTGGCGGCGGTCTTGTTGGATCGCGTACCCACGGAAGAGGATCGCGGATTGGTGACCTTGTTAGCCTTTTTACTACTAGGCGGAATATCGCTGCCCATTCTCGTTGGCGGAAAAATTTATAACATGATGCAGGCGGTCATGACGACCAAAGTGTTCGGTGTCCTGGGTTTTTGTCTTGTTATCGGAATTCTATTTGTCACACCGGCCAATTGGTCCAATGTTTTCAGCGGTTTTTTCAAGGTGGGAAATATGCCCGTTGTGCTGGGAGAGGATCGTAATGAAAACGGTCAGCTGGACCCCGGTGAGGACTTTGATCGCGACGGTCATTTGGATGTGGTGGAACCAGTTGAGCGTGATCGCCGTGGGAAAATAATCTCCTTTGAGGATCTGGACGGCGACGGGAAATGGGATGGTGAAAATATTACCAACGTTATCACGCACCGACTCGATACCGGTGAATGGCCGATATTATTGCTTACTCAGATTGCGCTCATCGGCGCCTTTGCCGGATATGCCGGAGGTGGAGGGTTGGGGAATTCTACCTACAGTAACTACTGCCGTGACAAAGGATGGGGTATGGGGAGTGTGGTAGGTGCCATCCCCAGTGCGGTGGGTGGTCGCAGGATAACCCTGAGTCATATTGGATCCGTATTCGAAATCAATGATAAGAATATGAAACGCTGGAAAGGCTGGTGGCGTTACATCATGTGCGACCAACTCCTGATCTGGTTTCCCGGTTGCATCATGGGAATGGCGTTGCCCGCACTGCTGTCGATGGAATTTTCTGTGCATTCATCTCTGTTCCACGACAACGCTGGGATCGAGTGGGCTCAGGCTATTATTTCTGCGGATGGAATGCGACATGCTCCCCATTTTGTTGCCAATCCACTTTTGGGAGAATTGCTTTGGTTCCTGACGTTGTTGGTTGGACTGTTGGTTTTATTGCCGAGTCAAATGTCCATTGTCGAAGATGTCTGTCGGCGTTGGACCGATATTTGCTGGTCCGGTAGTAAACGAGTCCGTGACAATATGAAATCAGATCAGGTGGGTAAGATCTACTACAAAATCCTGTTCTTCTATGTTGCTTGGACGTTTGCCTGCGCCTGGTATTTCACTCAATACGAGAGCCCCAAGGTGATGATCCTAATCATCGCGAATTTGAATAACATCGCCATTGGGCTCACGGCCTTCTTCATCCTCTGGACTAATATCAAGTTCCTGCCCCCTGAAATACGTCCCGGTTGGGTCAGTCGATTGGGCATGATCTGCTGCGGCTGTATCTATCTGGGGCTGGCGGGGCTGGTTTTTTATCATAAGCAGTTACCCATCATCATCGACCTTTTGGGTTTACAATAGAAACAACATAGAAATGGGAAGTATGGACATATTTGATCTTTCAGGGCGCGTGGCCATGGTATCTGGTGCCGCCAGTGGAATGGGTAAAGCGACCGCTTTGGCAGTGGCCTCCGCTGGCGCGGACGTCGTTCTGGCGGATATCGACGTTTCTGGGGCTACCGCGACAGCCAGTGAAATCGAAGCGTTAGGACAACGTGCTGTTGCGGTGGAATGTGACATTTCCGATCCAGACCAAATCCAGTCCATGTTTTCACGGGTCGACGACGAATTTGGCAGGATTGATTTTCTCGCCAATATTGCGGGTGAAGCCATTCGCAAGAAACCGGAAGACATCGAGCTGGCTGAAGTGGAATGGACTTGGCGAAACATCGTCTATGGTCGCTTTTGCATGTGCCAAGAAGCAGGGAGACGGATGCTTCAACAGGGTGGTGGAAGTATTGTGAACCTAGGGTCCATTGCCGGGGTTTCGGCGTTGGGACGCGGCCACATTGCTTATAGCATGGCGATGGGAGCGGTTATTCAGATGACGCGTGAATTAAGTACGGAATGGAGTGG
>Ga0302123_10002337_pt1 | contig 12939 bp, 7 predicted proteins | sample CB21_321_MG_FD_203109 | JGI IMG/M metagenome (GOLD analysis project Ga0302123, IMG submission 203109) | Marine microbial communities from Western Arctic Ocean, Canada - CB21_32.1 | ecosystem: Environmental > Aquatic > Marine > Oceanic | place: Canada: Western Arctic Ocean | collected 2017-09-28 | reverse complement strand
AACCTATGTCGCCTTGGTCGATTTTCCGGCCACACGACTGATGTTTCGAAGAACCGGTGTTTGACCGGGGTTTACGAGAAAAGTATTACGAACCGGGCGGCTACTGGCGAGCCTTCAACGGTTTACGATCAAGTTTGGCTGGTGGAACCCTACACTCCCTTACTCCCACACTCCATGGGGATTCGATTAAGGTTTGGTTTACCGGGATCGTGGCGATAAGGTTTCATGAAATCAACTACGGAGAGATCAGGTATGAACATGTACATTGCCGGCGAATGGGTTTCCGCAGACACGATGACACCGGTCATATCGCCATTTGACGGCGTCACTGTAGGCGAAGTGCCGGCGGCAACGCCGCAACAGGTCGAAACCGCGCTGGCGGCCGCTGTCGAAGGGGCGCGCCAGATGCGGGCGCTCACCGGATATGACCGCCAGGCTATTCTCAATCGTGCTGCAGAGCTTGTCAGCGAACAGATCGAAGACCTCGCCGTCACTGTTTCCCGCGAGATGGGTAAGCCGATCAAAGAAGCTCGCGGCGAGGTCGGGCGCATGCCGGACCTGTTGAGGCTATGCGGTTTTGAAGGCACCCAGATGCGTGGCGAAACCCTGCCGATCGACACTCACGTCGGTGCCGCCGGCAAGTTCGGATTTACGATGCGCGTCCCCTGCGGCATCGTCGTTGCCATCACGCCCTTTAATTATCCGGTGCTGCTGGTCCTCCATAAACTCGGCCCCGCACTCGCTGCTGGCAACGCCGTGATCCTAAAGCCCGCGGGTTGCACTGCTTTAACCGGGTTGAAGTTGACGGAGATATTGCTGAAGGCTGGGTTGCCGCCATTGGCGTTGCAATGCGTTACGGGTTCCGGCGGCTCTGTAGGGACGCAGTTGTGTGCCGACTCGCGCGTCCGCAAGATCAGTTTCACCGGGAGTGCCCCGGTTGGTGAGCAGATAACCAAGGTCGCAGGCATCAAGAAGCTATCGCTGGAGCTTGGCTCGAATGCGCCGATGATCGTGTTGCCCGATGCCGACCTGGCACAGGTCGCACAGGCTGCTGTGGCTGGTGGCTATGCCAACGCCGGTCAGGTGTGTATTTCGACGCAGCGTGTGCTGGTTCACCGCAGCGTGTACGCCGACTTCCTCGATGCTGTGAAAGCGCCGGTAGAGGGCATCGTGAGCGGCGATCCGATGGACGAAAACACCGGCCTCGGGCCGCTCGTCCGGGAATCAGAAGCTGTCCGTGTCGATGAGTGGATTCAGGAAGCGATCGCCGAAGGCGCGCGCCTGGTGACCGGTGGCGAGCGTGACGGTGCCAGGTACGCCCCGACTATCCTGGCAGATGTTGATCCGAAAATGCGCGTTTCCTGTGAGGAATTGTTCGGCCCTGCGATCGCAGTGACAGCTGTTGACGACATCGATGCCGCTATACGTCTCGCCAACGACAGCAAATTCGGCCTCGGTACCGGGATTTTTACGCGCGATATCGGTAACGCGATGCGTTATGCGAAGGATGCAGAGTTCGGTAATATCATGATCAACTGGACACCGCTGTGGCGTGCGGACTTTCAGCCGTACGGCGGCTTCAAGCAGAGCGGTATCGGCAAGGAAGGCCCACGGTATGCCATCGAAGAGATGACCGAAAGCAAGACCGTCGTCATCCACGGCCTGGAATAGGGTTGAGTGGCACGGACCGGGAGGCTACTGGCGGCCGGTTCCACCATTCCTGCCCGTGTCGTCGACGGTAAAGTACAAACAGAAGTTGCCGCTTGTCCTGAATGGCGTGGAGATAACGTTGACTAAGTGGCTCTGATCATCACGCTTCCCCGTCTGAATCCCGCCTTAAGGGTTTGTCGATTTAATCGTTTCCCGCGGGAGACTTCCGCCTCAAGGCGGGACTCAGGCGAAGACGCCATTCGCCCTCAATGGCGCTTAGATAAGCGCTTAGAAGTGGAGAATCAGCACGTCATTTTGATATGATGCTGCGAGCCCGGTAGCGAGCGTGATAGCCGCCAGTAGCCGGCTGGGCCGCGCGCTCGGAGACGTGATGATTACAAAAGTCGGGTCGCATTGTGGTTTTCAGCGCGCGGCGCGACGCATGCTACTTCTCGACGTATAGCTACTTAAGCCAGTGCCATTCGAGCCTGTCTTTTCCGAACTTCTTCCATCCGTGGGCCGGCTTTGCTATCCGTGGGGTTCACTTCCCTTCTTGCCGATATCGTGGAAAAACTTTGCATGTCCTTTAATAAAGCGATATTTGAAGAATATGGAATTACATATCATCCGTCACGGCGTGACGACCGCGAACGAATCCGGCATCCTCCAGGGGTGGACGGACAGTTTATTGCTGCCCGAGCAGGTGACGTTTCTCCAATCGATCGCGCTCGACGTAACACAATACGATGCGATTTATGCCAGTGACCTTGGCCGCTGCGCGCAGACCTGTTCGGCATTGCGGCTTCCGGGCGTGATAGTTGATCAGCGCTTGCGAGAGCGCCACTTTGGTGTATTCGAAGATTTATACTTCTCCGAGTGCAAGGCGCAATATCCCGACGTATTCGCACAGTTCGAGACGTTGAGCGGCGAACACCAGGTGCCTGACGGGGAGACCCGGACTGAGCATTTCGAGCGGTTGTCATCCTGGATTAAATCTGTCCAGTCTTGCGACCGTGTGCTCGCGGTTTCCCACGGCGGCACAGTTGACTTTCTCTATCGGCTGGGGACGGGCCAGAACCTGCATGGCGGTGAGGAGCTGTTCGCCGGTAGGAATGCTGCCAGATCCGGGTTCAGAGTGGACTGGCCAGAGGTGGAACTGATCAGCTTCAACGAGCACCTCGGTACCGGACAAGCCCGGGGCGATGCCACGTGAAGAAGACGCTCGGCCGCAGCGGCTATTTTACGTTCGTCCTGGCGCTGGCAGTTGCGGACTTCGCAGGCGCGCAGCAGTATGAAGCACCTGCAGGCCAGGCCTCCGCGCAGGGAGTGCTCCTGCAGCAGTATGACCGACTCATCCGTGATCAGGCCGCGGCCGACAGCATAGCGTCGGCACAGGCGTTGCATGAGCAGCGTCGACTCGTACTGCTGGCCGCCGCTGTGAACCCTGCCGGCGCGGCCGCGGTAGAAAATATCGGGAAACACGCCGGCAAGTACGGCCTCGACTCCGGCAACCTGCTGCGGGTGCAAGCGCGTGACGGAAAGCTCGCGGCAGCGATCGGCGAAGGTGGCCCGTTCACAACCCTCAGGTCACTTGGTGACGGCCGCTATGTGGCCGGAGCGGGCGCTGTCGCCTACAGTTTCTTTGAGGATGCCGAGGGCAGGGCGAGCGACGTTCTCATCGCGGCTGCACCGCAAACAGCCCGTCGAATCGATCCGGAACAGTTCACCACGATTCGAATCGAAACCTCGATCGCCGGCGATAACCGGCTGATTCTGCGCGGCGACAAAGCGCAGTGGATAAGCTCCCGTTTCGCGCAGCCTGGGCGCACCGACGACATCCAGTTGCCGACAATCGTCGACGGTGTCGAATGGACGCCCGCATGGTACGACTTCGACGGCGTTCTGAACAAGTCCGGTACGCGTTCCGGTGTGTTTCGACTTGCTACGCCCCTGCCCAGAGTCCCCGAGGATGTCCACTGTACCCTCGTGCGCGGACGTGCCGCGGCGCGGGTCATTCGTCAGCCACCCCCCTTTATTGACGATGCGATCGTTATTGACTTTACGGACGACGCGTGGGAACAGGACGCCTACATCGTAGACATCCACTTTCGGTCCGGAGCGTTACCGGTCGCCGCGTTACCCAGGAAGGCTGTCCCCGAGGCCGGGTTGGTCGCGCACTATCCGTTCGACGGCGCTGCGGACGATGTTGGTGGCAACGGTTTGCACGGCGTGGTTACGGGTATCGTGCCGGTCGATGATCGTTTCGGGAACGCCGGCGGTGCCGTCAAGTTCGCCGAACACCGGGGCATGGAAATTCTGCCGGGGCAGCGGCTGGCCGGCGGCGCGATTGGCATTTCAATCTGGGTGCAATACCACGGGTTCCCGATGCCCGGTGAATGGTATCCCTGGAGCAATACGCTCGTTTCGCAGAATAAGGGGCCGGGCGCCGAGCAGTTTGAGCTGTCGACCTATCGGCGATTTATCTCGTGGCATCGTTTCCGACCGCTCGATTCGCGGTTGACAGCGACGCACTTCGTCACTGTGGATAAGTGGTATCATATCGTTGCGCAAACGGATGGCGTAACGCACGAGCTCTATATCGATGGGGTGCTGGCGGATCGCGCGCACAGCGATTTTTCTTTCGATCCGTCGATGCCGATTTTCGTAGGCCGCAACGGTACAGATGAGCGCTGCCTTTTCTTCAACGGCGCCTTTGATGATCTTCGTCTGTACGATCGCAGCCTTGCACCCGCGGAGGTGAGGGCGCTTTATGACGAACGCGAATTCGAAAAGCGGCGACCACCGTTGCGAGCGCCGCGGAAAGTAATCACGCATCAGCGTCGATCCCGTTTCGAAACACTGACGACGCTGTCCGAGCAACTGCTTGCCGGCAATGAGGCTGTGACTATTATCCCACGCAATCCATTGCAGGCGTACGCTGGTGACTATTTGCTCGATTCAGGTGATCAGGTCCAGATTCGGGAGCACGACGGTTTCCTGGTGATGCGCGCTTCGTCTACGTCACCTGCCCAACGTTTGCACTCGGTCGGGGACGACTGTTTCGTTGAGCCCGGCGGGCCTGCCGTGTTCGATTTTGTTTTCGATACTGGAGAAACGGCCGATGCTGTGAAGATGCACCGTGTCATGGACTTCGGTAGCGCCCTGATTGGCGAGCCGGCCTATCGTATCGAAGCGCGTATCGACCAGCGCAGCACCTTGCTGCTACGCGGTACGACTGCCCGGTGGATCAATCAATCTGCCGGACGCGCACCGGGACGGGAGCCCGGCCTTAATTTGCCCACGTTGATCAATAGCCGGCCGTGGAACCCGATTTTCGCCGACGCCGTGGATCCGCAGAACAAGGGCGTTGTTGCATCGAGCACATTTGCTGAACTCGCACGACATATCCCACGTGTGCCTTGGGCTGTTCGCGTCGTGTTTCCGCGCAATCCCGGGCATGCCCGGGGCGCGCAGTTGCCGGATTGGCACAACGACTATTCGCTGGTGCTCGATTTCAACGACGACTTTCCGGCCACCACCGCCGACTACGCGGTCGAACTCTATTTCGACGACGAATTTGCGAAGTCCGCAGCTGGTTTGGCCTGGGCCGCGGATGGCGAGCGCCGGCGTAGAATCCATATGACCATCGGACCGGACCCGCAATCATTGCCACTCGCGGACGACGGACTGGTTTTACACTACCCGCTCGATGGCGATGCCCGGGAGCTTGCTGGTCTCGGCATCGATGGCAGTGCCGTGGGGGTGGTCGCCGGCCGCGATCGATTTGGCCGCGACGATCACGCCGTCGCCCTCAAGGGTACCGGCGGAATTGATATCATGCTGCCCCGGGAACTCAACGGAGACGCGTTGACACTCTCTGTCTGGATTCAGCACCGTGGCAAGGTCGGCGCTGCGTATGGTGGGTATATCCTGACGCAGCACGGCCCCACTGAGAATTTTGCACTAACCACCCACGCTACCCATTTCGTATGGCGGCAGTATCGTGGCCACAATGATCAGATATCCATATCGTCAGTCATCAAACAGCATTGGACCCATCTGCTGCTGCGATACGACGGCGTCACGCAGGAGTTCTTCATCAACGGTCGGCTTGAAAGCAGTTCACAGATACCGCTGAGGTTTTCGAGTCAGGCACCGATCATGGTCGGCCGGGATCCGAGTGGCAAGCATGGCGGCTTCGAGGGTTCCCTCGACGATCTGCGCGTGTACAATCGGGCGTTGCGTGTCGAAGAGATACTGGCGTTGTATCATGACAATGGATTCGACGTGACCGACCCGTTGATTGCGGCGCTGCGGGCAGATGCCCCGGTCGCAGCGATTCAGCATCTCGCTGGTAAGGCGACCAGCGTCAATGTTGTCGACTACGCCGGAAATTCCCCCCTGCTTTTCGCTGCCGGTCGCGGTGACGTCGACGTTCTGAAATCGATTCTTGCCCGCAATCCCCGCCACGACGCGAATGCGGCCGGCAACACACCGTTGATGCTGGCTGTGCGGTCCGGACATGTCGCCGCGGCGATGGTGCTGTTGGACAGGGACGCGGATGCCGCGATCGCAAACGACTACGGACGCCAGCCGCTCCACGCCGCTGCAGCGATTGGCAGCACGTCCCTGGTCAAACGGTTGCTCGATGATGACTATCAGATCGATGCATTGGATTGGAACGGTAACAGCGCACTACATCGCGCCGCTACGTATGGTCATGTTGCCGTTGCACGGTTGCTGATCGAGAACGGAATCGACGTCAAGCTCCGCAACATGGACGGGTTCGACGCCTGCGATTTGGCCGGCCAGATGCAGCAGGACGCGTTCGTTGAACGGTTGCATGGCGATGTCGAACTGACGACAGCCCAACTGCTCGGGGCAGCGACCAAACAGACCGAGCAACGCCGCGTCGTAGCTCGACATGTCGCGAAACCGCCGGTGCCGGACGGCCGGATCACGCTGGGGGAGTACGGCGGCGCCATGGCCGGTAGCGGTATGGCGTACGCCTATACGCACCAGCGTGTCCGTGACGACACGCTGTTTCTCGTAGCGTACGACGCGAGGAATCTCTATGTCGCGACAGTTGCGCTGCAGCCAGCCGCGAAAGATCTGACGCTGTTTGCGAAGGCGCACGATGACGTTTCGATGTTCAATGATCATGATCATATCGAGCTGATGCTAGATACGAATCACGATCGGAATTCTTTTTATCAGGTCGGCTGGGATTATGCCGGGGGCAAATTCGACTACGCCTATCATGCGCCGCGGCAAGGTAGAGGCTGGGATCCGATCTGGTGGGTTGCGACGGTTGTCGAGGAGGATGCGTTCATCTCGGAGGCAGTCGTGCCGCTGGCCGCTTTAGGACGAACCGAGCCACAGGCCGGAGAGGTTTGGGGCTTTTCCATCGCACGACTGCAGTCCTGGAAGACCGGGAAACAGCGCCATTCGATATGGGCCGATTATCTGCGCGGCGACTTTTTGAAGCCTGGACTATGGGGCGAGTTGACGTTCGAATAGAAAAAAACTGTCGCGCCGATGCGCCTCCCTGAGAATGCCGCAACTACGAAATTCTTACCTGGCGTTGTCGTCCAGTTTTTCCAGCGGGCTGCGGACGCCAAGGGCGCCGCGGTCCATGACATGCAGATAGATCATGGTCGTTGCCACGTTCTTATGGCCCAGCAGCTCCTGTACGGTTCGAATGTCATAGTCGTCCTCAAGCAGATGCATTGCGAACGAATGTTGCAGGGTATGTGGGGTCCCGTATTTGTGGATTCCGGCAGCGAGTTTGGCTGTGCGCAAAGCACGTTGAAAGGAATTCGGCGTCAAATGATGTCGCCGTTTGACAGCGGCGCGCGGGTCTGTCGAGAGAGACGGTGCCGGGAATACGTACTGCTGCCCATTCGGCGCCGGCGTTCGGCATCTTCCGGTCCAGTGCAAACGGTAAAACGCTGACCTGATCGCATCCGGGCTATCGACTTTCGATCCGGAGAGCATTGCTATTGAGGCGCCGCGAATCCTGCTTCAGAGAATTGATGAGGGTGTTGACAGAGGGCTTTAATTTGGCGTCGAAACGACACTTAGCGGCAATTCGTACTTTGCAAGAATCCCAGCTTGGCAACAGGAGGGATATCATGTCGCTCTGTATTTTCTCAGACTGCCATCTGTGGACTTAGCAGTTGAACGTGTGCCCGCCGCGTCCAACTTGGTGGGCGTAATATTCCAAAAGACGCCATACGCCGGCGCGTTGAGCGCGGTCTCAAGAATTTGCCGAAGTGTCAGGCTATGGTAGACGAATGGCAGATATGGGATACATCCAGTTGTACACCGGAGAAGATTGATGAACTCTGACAACAGGAATGAAAGGGTATCGCCCGCGGAAACCGCACTGCGGCGGGCCGCTCGTGGCGTCCTGAAAGAAGCGGTCGATTCGAGCGCTCCGATCCCGGTCTGGAATGGCACTGAGGTTGTCTGGGAGGTGCCCACAAAGCAACTCGAATAACTCGAGGCACTGGAAATTCCGCTCCGCTGTCGCTATGCAGGATTAGTGGTCGGCACGTTGAGCACCGTACGTGATGCGGATTATAGAACTTGGCACCGGCCAAAATTGTGTGTTCAGGTTTTTCCGTCGACACGCATGTGTCGGAAGCGCCTGTCTTCCACCACTCCAACACTCCTTTACTCCAGCGTTCCATGGGATGACTGTGAAAGATATCTATATTGCAGATGTTTGAAAGTCTGTAGCAATGATGCTTTTTTTCGTTGTCACCGCGCGCCTCTCGGTCGGCGACGACATCGACGTCGCCTCGTTTCCCTTCGATATTTCTCGGTTGACATGTTGCCGCGAGACACCATAGTTCGCAACCAAAACATGACCATCACCGTTGTCGTTGGCAAACAAGTGAGTCGATAAACAGATGAGTGACTTGAGTTTAAGTCTGGTTGGTACGCACATCGAGGTGTGCGTCCTTACCGGACAATCTAACAGCCTCGGCACCACGGCGGATCCCACGGAAGATGATATATCACCGGGTGAGGATCTGCGGGATGCCGGGATTCCCTTTTTCTGGTGCAACCGGTCTACCCGCGCCGGTGACGGTCCCGCGACGTTGTGCGGGGACTCGGCAGGGGCTATCGTCAGTCTCCAGGCGCAACAAGGCGAAGGGGATGACCCGCTGTTCTGGGGACCGGAAATCGGCTTCGGGCGCCAGTTGAGCGCGATGGGCAAGCGCAACATCCTGATCGTCAAAGCCAGCCGCGGCGGCGGCGGAAATAGTTTTTGGCTGAAAGGTGCAACGGACGATCACATGTACCGTCACGTTATCCGGACTGTGGCGCAAGCCACCTCAGCATTGCCGACGCCCGTTAACTTTGAGATCGCGGCGCTCCTGTACGTCCAGGGCGAAAGTGACACGGCACTTGAAGCCGAGGCCTCGGGTGAGCGACTCCGGTTACTGGCCCGAAACCTTCGTCAAGACCTGCCGCATGCCGGTAATATGAAGATGCTGGTAGGTGGAATCGCGGCGGCCGGCGAGAGCCGCGATGTGGTCCGCGGCCGGCAATCCGTTTTGCCATCGCTCGACCCGACATTCCGCTATATCGACACCCTTGACCTGCGCGGGGAACTTTACGATCAGCTGCACTTCAACAAGTCCGCCAAGCTGGAGCTCGGCCGGCGCTTGGCCGATGCCTGGCTGATGTCGCGCCGAAAAACTTTTCCCAACTCGAACCCGAAATCAAACAACGGATCGTCGGAGCCGCAGAGCATTTTGTCGGCCCACGACACGGATAATACACCATGAGCATATCGCAGGAATCACTATTGGATTATCTCCAAGGCCTGCCGCTGGCACGCCTTGGAGACGCCTGTGAGGCCGGCCTGTGGACCGTCTCACTGCCGCTACCCCGAAACTCACCAACGGCACTGACGATGGGCGATCGTCCGGCGTATGTCAAACCGATCGGGCAGTGGTATGACGTTAGCACAGCCTCCCCGCGACGGCTGCTAGTTACGGCCCAGGCAACAGCCTGCATAGCGCCGGAGAAACTGTCCGTGACGCTAGTCGCCGGGGACACTGGCACAGCGCCGCCGGCGGCCGATACTGTGCTGATCGAAGACAGCGGCGAACCATTGTTTCTCTGGGAAAGCCACGCCCTCCGGCTGCAACACGACGGCCGCAGCGTCGAGCTGGTCATGGGCTTGCGCACGAAAGGAGAAGTACACTGGTGGGAAGCCGCCCGCCTGCTCTCGGTCGAGGAGACGCCGACTTGCCGCATCGTCGAAATGGGCGGGGCCATTCCGCTGGTCAGGAACGGCCTCGCCGAGTGGCAAACGGACACGTCACTGGAGAATCCCTTTCTCCACAAGCACAACTGGCTCAACGGTAACTTGACCGCGCGCCTGCACAGCAACGGTGTGTGTGAGATCATTGCCCGCCACACGAATAGCCGGTGCGTTGATGACGGGTTACCGCTCGAGGATGCGGTCCCGGTTATCGGGTTGCGTGTCAGTAATGCTGGCACCGATGCGTGCGGGGTTTGGGACGGCACCCGAACAGAGCTCAACCTCGCCGACATTGCCTTCGATATGCGCGACGCGGCACCTCTGGCAACGCCGCAACAGCCGGGCTCGCTGTTGGCCGGAGATGACGGTTTTCTGGTCTGGCAACCGTATGCCGGCGTCGAGCTGTATGGCGGCTGGCAAGGCGATTCCACGACGAGCGACGGCTACTTCTGCCGGGCGGAAGAGCAGGTGATCCCACGCGGCATTGCACGCACGGTGCGGTTCAGTTTGAGCTTATCGCCTGACGTCTCGCCACGGGTGGTACGGTATCTGCCACCGGCCTGGTGGTTCGGCGTTTGCGAGGAGTTCTCCGGGGCGCCGCTGTTGCCGGTAAGTAATCCGTACGATAGGGAGTTACAAAGCTGCCGCGACTGGATGTCGACGTACATGGTCCGGGGCGGCTTTGAGGACGGTAGCATACCGCGACGCTCGGACAACGTCGATACGGGGCGCCTTGATCCCGGCTGGGAAGGCGAGGTGGCGTACGGCCAGTTCTTATCGGCATGGCGTACGGGAAGCGCCACTGAGCATGATGATGCGATACGCCAGGCCTACTTCTTTACCGATGTGTGCATCGACCATGCGACCAAGTCAGCGCGCATGCCGGGCCTGAAACCGCCTGCCACGGCGCTGCCCCAGTTTCGCGTCCTGGCATCAGTAGCAGCGTACCTCGAAACGGGCGATACGTACTTGCTGGATACGGCCCGCGCAGTCACCCAGTGCGGTCATTGGGTGCACCGAAACTCATGGCCCCGTGCCGCGGTCGGTCGGGATGCGTCGTATCTGCGGGGTGCGGTGATGTTGTATCGCTACTTCGCCGATGCACACTTTCGGCAGATCGCCGAGGACGGGATCGCGGACGTCGTTGCGTCGCAGCGGGAGGACGGCAGCTTCGGCGACCAGGGCGGAGGCACTGGGATCCATCAATTCGGTGCCGAGATAATCAAGCCGTGGATGGGAGTGATGGCGGTGGGCGGCGCGCTCGACTATCTCGAACTGCATCCGGACAACGCCACTATGCTGACCGCCGTCAAACGGTTTGCCGACTGGCTGCTGCGCGAACGTTTTTTTCGCAGTGGCAGCGTCGGTTGGACCCTTCAGCATCTGTACAACAGTGGTAACGAGATGCTGGACCTCGCCGGCAAGGCGAGGCCGTTGAAGCACCTGGAGGCGAAAATCTGGCACGAGGAATACCTGGCGCGGCTGATGATGTTCTGCGCCTTGCGCTGGGAGACTGGGGAATACCTACAGGCGTGGGCGGAAAGTCGTCAGGCAGCACGTGTCGATCGCGACATGTGGGTATGGGATCATGCCTGTTCGACGTCGTTCCAATTCCTGCCGTGGTTGCAGGATCGGCTCTGGCGGGTCGAGTTGACGGCGTCCGGATTGTCGTCACGACCGGTGACGTTCGGGCAGCAGACGCCGCAGACAGCGACCCTTCATAGTCCGGATGGCGCTGTAGCGTTGCAATGGACACCAGCGGGCGACTGCACCGCAAGCCAAGGGTGCGTTGACTTTGCCCCGAGCCGATTACCGTCCGCGGTCGCACCGCTGACCAGCATGGCAGCCTACACCGCTTGCGGTTTCCCTGGCGATACTGACCAAGGCATCGCCAATGTGGGTGTGGGTGGGATCGACCGTGAGCAAACGCTTGGTCTGATCCGTCTGTGTGAGCAGACCGAGGTCTATCTCTATGAGGGCGACTACTCGCCGCGACGGATCGCTTATCAACCTGGTTCCCGCCCGCAACTCGAAGCGATCGCGCGGGCGCTGCCGGGGGATACCGCGTATACGATGGCGAAAGCGACGATGCAATGGGTCTACGAGCATGTCGACCATCCCTTCACCTATGGGGCCGTACCGCCGGACCGCGCTCTGAGCGAAGACGCCCTGATCGACTCCGGCGTCGGCTGGTGCAACGAGCAAGCCCGGGTTTTCATCGCCCTGTGCGAAGTCCGCGAATTGCCTGGCCGACTGCTGTTTGAGTTTCATGCCAACGGCATCTCCGGCCATACAGTCGCCGAAATCTGCATCGATGAGAGGTGGGTGTTCTTCGATCCAACCTTCAACGTCACGGCACAGTTGCCCGACGGTAGGCCGGCAGAAGGTCGCGAACTTCGCGGTGCCTTCCGGCAGAGCGCCCACGATGCCTATCGTGAACACCTGGCAGCATCCTATGCGCAGTTTCGCCCCAGCGTCGAAGACGTCCCCGGCTGGCGTACCGCCGACCGGCCGGCAGTCGAGACCGGGGGCGACCTGCTCGCCGAACTCGGTGTCTGCAACTACCTCATCGATGGGGTAAAGCCCGTGGCGACATAGTCGACGAGGGGTTCGTATCCGGACAGCATCCAGATAGGCGCCGGACGATGCGGTCGGCTACTGGCGAGCGCCGGCGCCATTTTGCCGTCGTCAGACGGAACCGCATTGATTCGATTGAGGCCGGCAAAAGAATGATGGGGACAGGTTGTTTTTGACATTAACTTTTAAGTGTGAAATCTTCGATTGCGGGCAATCTGAGCTCTGTGAATCGCGACCTCCGCACGAACGGGAAATCAACACGCGTCGTCTGAGCGTCCGTCCGCGGAAGAAGAACAAGAAACGCATCGAAACCGATGCCTACACAGTCGGCTACTGGCGAGCAGCTGAACCGCCGCTTCGCTACGGCTTATGTGTAGGAGAAGCCTGTCTGACTGCGGTGGTCAGTTTTTGCCATAAGCTATTTTTTA
>Ga0302123_10002333_pt1 | contig 12956 bp, 16 predicted proteins | sample CB21_321_MG_FD_203109 | JGI IMG/M metagenome (GOLD analysis project Ga0302123, IMG submission 203109) | Marine microbial communities from Western Arctic Ocean, Canada - CB21_32.1 | ecosystem: Environmental > Aquatic > Marine > Oceanic | place: Canada: Western Arctic Ocean | collected 2017-09-28 | reverse complement strand
CTAACAACTTTCCCGGAGTATGGTCTCGGAGCGGCTACTCCGTCTTCGCAAAATGTCGGGTAAATCATATGAAAACAGACACACTCTTGCTGTTCGTGTCATGCCGGTTACGCTAGGCTTTGCGCCAAACATTAACGTACACACTTGGAGAGACATGTCTTGAAGGACTTCAACAATAAAGTAGTCGTCATTACCGGGGGGGCTACCGGCATTGGATTCTCCTTTGCCAAACGTTTCGGTACTGCGGGTGCCAAAATCGTTATTGCCGGTCGTCGACAGGATAAACTCGATACTGCCGTCGTCACCCTGGAAGACTTGGGCGTGGAAGCCGCTGGCTTCACCTGCGATGTCAGTGACTATGCACAGGTAGAGGCGCTGGCCGACTTTGCGGAAGAACAATTTGGCGGCGCAGATGTCATCATGAACAATGCCGGGGTACTGATTCCGCCGTCCACGGTCATTGACGCCGACAGGGACCAAGTGCTTCAGATCATGAACGTGAACTACATGGGGGTGTGGAACGGCGCCTCGATTTTCGGCAAGCGTTTCATTACAAGGGGAACACCCGCCGCGATTTACAACATTGGCTCGGAAAATGCGTTCTTCAATATTGTGCCAGGCATGTTCGCCTATGAGAGCGCCAAGCATGGCCTTCATTCCATGACTGACGCCCTGCGTGAAGAAGTACCGGATTTCATTGACGTTTCTTTCATCTGCCCGGGCTTCGTGCAATCAGAAATGACGGAGGCAGCTGGCGACATACCCATGGACGTCGAAGAATATATCTCGATTGCCTGGCGGCAGATCCTTGCCGGCGAATACTATGTCGTCTCACATCCTTATAACGTGGTTTGGATCAAGCAGCGCTACGACGAAATGATGAAAGCCTATGAAACTTACGCGCCGCGATATGACGGAGACTGGCAATACGACCCCCGCGCCATGATGGCAAAGGCCGCTCAATCTGCAGAGGACTGAGCAGGGTTCACCAGGATAAGCCTGCATATTTAATTGCATAATCAGGCCAACTTAAATCTCGCTGTTTCTCAGGCTACCGCAAGCGCCTGCTCCAGATCAGCCAGCACATTGTTAGTCGGGTTCATCATCCGCGTATAGCTATTCTCTGGGACGACCAGGTTAAACAGGTCCCCGCCGCACCGAGCACTGTCGAACTCGTAGGCCACCATATGATAGACGGGGGGAGTGGCCACCGCATGTGTGGCGGGATTAGTAACGTATCCGGAGTGGATTAATTTGGTATCGTCTCGCATAAGAATGTCGCGTCTCCAGAATTTACAATGCAGCATAGACTGACTTCCTTATGCATCTGGTAACAGCGTTCCTTTACAGATCCAAGAAACACCTATTGGTTAACCAGTGAGTGGCGTTTTTCAGCGCGAATGGTATCGTGGGTAACTTCTCTGAAGGCACCTAATAACATGTTGATCAACCTTTCCGACCGCCATCATGCCTTCGAGGCTAGCTTTAACTTCCGGGATATTGGTGGCTATCCCTCGACCAGTGGTAAAAAAGTTCGCTGGGGCCAGTATTATCGTGCCGGTCGACAGGACCGAATGACTGAAGCCGATCTAGGGGCGCTTAAGAAACTCAAGGTCCGCACGCAAATCGACCTGCGTAAACCCGAAGAAATTCACGACCAGGGGAAAGGGCCACTGTCAGACATGGGCGCGGCACACCACAACATCCCTGTGATACCCGACGGCGGCACTGACACACTGAGTCGCCTTGTCGGCGACACGGGAATCTCCGGCAAACGGTATCTCGGCTATCTGGAATTCGGCCCGGATGCCTGGGTCAGGTTGTTTGATCTCTTTTCAAATGCATCAACCGGACCACTGGTACTCCACTGTACTGCCGGTAAAGACCGAACCGGCGTATCGACTGCATTCCTCTTATCTGTACTCGGCGTCGAACGGGATTGGATCGAAGCCGACTACCAACTCACCAATCGCGATGTCGAAAGACAGGTCAACTTCATAGAAGAGCATATCGGTTTACCAGAAGGCATGAGCCGCGAAGACATGATGCGTGCCGCGGGTGTCCCGGAAGATGCTATGGGTGATTTTCTGGACGGCATCGAAGAACGCTGGGGAGGCCCTCTTGAGTATCTTCAGAGTATCGGCATCAGTGACGAAGCCTTCAACAGCATCAGGGCAAACTATTTGGAATAACCTCTCTAAATGGTTCCAGGGCGCAGAAGTCCCCCTGACGCAGTTCCGCAAGCGGGAAGGTTCGTCGTTATAAAGATGCCAGACGTCGCCTAAGTTCAGCCAGTTTGTCACTTGCGTGTTCACCGGTGATAACTGGTCGTTGTCCGATTCTCAGAAGGCGCTTCGCTTCATGAAACAACTGTTCTTCAGTGAGTTGCATGCCCTGATAAATAATCTGGCCCGTCGCGTCCAGCCGGAAAACCGGGGCGGCCTCTTCGCCACCTTCTACTGATTCAAAGTTTGGTCCTGCCAGACTCTTCAGGAATTCCCTCGAAGCCCAGGGCGCTTTATTTTCGTATGTGTCCAGAAATTCAGACCCGGCGCCATAGCGGGTCGTGGACGGCGACCATGCCGGTGAAACGACAGAGCCAATAAGCAGGTGCGAAGCATTCTCATGCAGGATCAGCGCTTTCGCAGATCCTGCCGGCGCGATCACGATGGGCCGCTGTCCAATAGAGACGTCATAACCCATCGTAACTTTTTCACATGAACCGTCTTTGGCAAACAGATAGTAATCCACTGGCCCACCTTCAATGAGTATCTGCACGTCATCTGACTCCATATAGTGCAGATGACTTTGTGGCATCGTCCTGGTCAACATGAAATAAATCACGTTGTTGACAGGCTGCTCACCCAGTTCAACGTCTGAAACATTGACGACCTGAAAAAGACCCGATTCAAGGTTCATTTCCGTGAGCTCAAGCGTGCTCACCAGTTCATTGATTCTGGTTTGCGTCATTGTTGGGGACTCCGGGTTTTAAGGTCGACTTTCTTCGGCATAGCCTTCGTTATAGTGCTTACATTTTAGACTCAACAGATATCGTATCAGGCACTCTTATAACTAACATCCAGAACCCCTATAATCATCATCAATACTCTTAACCCGCTAATCCGAGTTCCCTCCAATTAACTCCCGCCGCGGCGCTGAAAGTCAGTACGCTGAATTTTCTTCATAGAGTAAGGCCAACTCATTTCCTTAAAAAGGTTCTTATGACAAACCGTAACCCAGAAGCACTGCAGGCCTTCGCGGGCAAAGTATCAAACAGCGTCACAGGAGGACTGAACTGCGCCCTGACCATGATTGGCGACCAGCTGGGATTGTATCGCTCACTAGCAGAAAAAGGCCCGATGCAAAGTGGGGGTCTGGCCGAGGCAACCCATCTTTCAGAGCGTTGGGTTCGGGAATGGCTATACCAACAAGCCTGCATTGGCCAGATAGAGTATGACGAGACAGCAGACAGTTTCTTCCTGAGTGAGGAAGGTAAAGCCGTCCTTGCGCAAGAAGATCACCCCGCATACATGGGCGGCATGATCCAATCTGTCGTTGCCATGTTCGATACAGTGGAACATCTGCCTGAGTGTTTCCGTTCCGGCCTGGGCCAAAGTTTTGATGACAAGGGAGAAGGTTGCGCCTGCGGCATCGAAAGAATGAGTCGAAAGTTTCAGACAGACTATCTGGTTCCAGCACTGTTGCCCCGCCTTGACGGCATCACTGAGCGTCTCACCGCGGGCGCAAGTGTTGCCGATGTCGGCTGCGGCGGAGCCACATCAACCATTGCTATGGCTAAAGCTTTCCCGGCAAGTAAGTTCATCGGCTACGATATTTCATTGCACGCCCTTGAAAGAGCGCGGGCGAACATTGCTGCTGCTGGAGTCAGTAACATCAAACTGCATAACCCTACCTTTGATCCTCTTCCCGAGGACAGCTCCATCGATTTCATTACCACCTTTGATGTCGTACACGATTCTACGCATCCGAGGCAACTGATCGACGCAATCAAGAATTCACTTAAACGTGACGGCTCCTGGCTCTGTGCTGATGTAAAGGGACTACCTACGTTTGCAGAAAACCGGCGGGATAACCCCATGGCGACGCTGGCTTATTCATTTTCCGTTCTGGTCTGCATGTCCGCGGGGCTTTCGACACCTGATGGCGCGGGCCTGGGAACATTGGGCTTTCATGAACAAAAAGCGCGCGAAATGACCGCGGCGGCAGGCCTGTCGAGCTTTAATGTCATCCCATTTGACGGCGATGTCTTCAACGCCTTTTATGACATCAGACATTAAGCAAAGCCCTATCTACGGGACGGTAGAAAATTGGGCTGGTTGCAATTTGTTACATTGAAGTAACCGCATCCCTGGCAAAGAGGCATCAAAGCGATCTTGCCAACAGCTTTGCAGATTCCCCCCAAAAATGCTTTTATCAAGTGCGAAACACGAGAAGCTAAAATGGCTGAACAGAGCAAAAGTACTAATCCAGTACTAAGCAGCCCCAACAAATTGAAGCTGGGAGTATTTGGCGTCAATGTCTCCGGAGGCTGTTCGATGACGTCAGTTCCCTCGACGATCAAAGCAGAATGGGAGGAATCAGTTAATATTGCCCAGGCAGCTGATCGTGCAGGTATCGAAGCCATGATCCCGGTTGCCAGATGGCGAGGTATGGGTGGTGAGGTGAACTTTAACCACCGTAACTTTGACCCGTTTACCTGGGCTGCAGGGTTAGCTGCAGTCACCGAACGTATCGGGATTTTTTCGACCTTCCACATACCCACTGTGCACCCCGTGCGCGCCGCCAAAGAAGTCGCCACCATTGATCACATATCTGGCGGCAGATTTTGCCTGAACGTTGTTGCCGGTTGGAATGAGCGGGAAATTGCGATGTTTGGTACCCCGCAACTCGAACATGACGAACGGTACGATGTCGCTGAAGACTGGATAACGCTCTGTAAAGAATTGTGGACGCGGGAAGGTGAGTTTGATTATGACGGGCCCTATTTCAAGTCGCCAGGGGCTTACTCAGAGCCCAAACCAGTACAGCGACCAGGACCTGTGCTCATGAGCGCCGGTAACAGCCCCCGTGGTCAGCATTTTGCAGCCAAGCATGCGGACCTGAACTTTGTTGTCGCACAGACTATCGAATCAGCCGGTGAGATCGCAGTAGAGGTCAAGCGCATGGCCCGTGAAGAATACCACCGTGACATACAGGTGTTTGGTCAAGCGTATATTGTTTGCCGCGAGACCGAAGCGGAAGCCAGGGCTTTCCACAATCACTATGTTAATGAAAAGGGCGACTGGCAGGGCGTTCGCAATCTGCTGGATGTGCTTATCCCCAATTCAGAAAGTGCGCTTGGGGATGGCTGGGAAGCAATGGCCTCCAATCTGATTGCCGGTTACGGCGCTCTGCCCTTAATCGGAACTGCCGACCAGGTAGTTGAAGGTATGCAGGCTTTTTCAGATGCAGGTATTGATGGCATTACACTCAGTTGGGTTGACTACGCCAGTGGACTTGCACACTTTGAAAAAGAATTGTTGCCCCGTATGATCGAGGCCGGGCTAAGAGAGAAGTAACATTCACCCCACTCGCTGCGCAATGCTAGCCAGTTTCTGCAGGATCGAAGGCGTATGTGGCGGCGGCAGATAGAACAGGATCAGGTCCAGGCCACCTTCCTTGAATTTGAAACAGTTTTCTTCCAGTTCGTCCAACCCCTCAGGCGTCGCCGCCTGATGAACCGACGTCATGATTTCCCCAGGGTCGCGACCAATATCTCGACAAATACCGTCAAGCACAGCCTTCTTGGCGACCCAACCCTCATAATCGAATGCGGCATAGTTCCAATGTTGCGCCCACCGTGCGACGTTCGGCAGAGTTCGCTTCTCCCCATTCCCGCCTATACATATTGGCGGATGTGGTTTCTGTATCGGCGGAGGATTATTGCGCGCCTCGGTCAGGTTAAAGTATTTGCCCGAAAAATTAGTCACTTCATTCGTTAGCATTGAATGAAGAACCTCGCAGGCTTCATCAAACCGGTCGAACCGCTCGGTGAGGGTGCCGAGTTCAATGCCATACGCATCACACTCCTGCTCGTTCCACCCGGCCCCGATACCAAGCTCGAGACGCCCGTCACTAATGATGTCAACGCTGGAAATCATGTTCGCCAGTAACGCCGGGTGGCGATAAACAATACCCGTCACCATGCACCCAAGGCGAATTCGAGTCGTCGCCTGGGCAAGCGCAGTTAGCGTGGTCCATGCCTCCATGCAGGGACCGCTCGTATCAGGAACATTGATAGGATAAAAGTGATCAAAGTTCCAGGCCGAATGGAACACATCCATTTTGTCAGCCTCTTGCCACACGGCAAGCATGTCTTTCCAGGTTGTCAGTTGGGGTGAGGTTTTGATCGCATATTGCATCGTGGCAAGACTCTTCGGTGCTGTATTTCTAACGCTAGGAGATCGCTCAAACCCTGTCAAGCTGCGTTGCAATTCCATGCATCATCAATCACTATCAATGAAAATCACAGGTGGCATAAGTGTGCAGCCATGAACATCAAAGCTGCATATCGAGGCGCTGAAAAATTATGAGCATTAAGCCTATTACAGACTATCAACAGGCGGCCAAGACACTGCGTCAGAGTGACCTGCGCCAGGGTCTCTACGACGAGGGTGCTGTGCTGATGGATGGCGTTCTTGTAAACCTGCACGGGGAAAAACACCGTGCGCGTCGCGGTCTCGAAAACAAGGTCTTCCGGCGCGGGTTCTTTCAGCACTATGAAAAAGAAGTTTTCCCCGACACCCTAAGAGTAACCATTGACGGATTTGTTTCAGACGGGGGTGGTGATCTCGTGGAATTCGGTTTCCGCTCTTTGATGAATCTAACCTGCGACTTCGCAGGGATCGATCGTCCTAAGGGCACCCAGGATGAAACTGACCGCCTTTTGTTGCTGATGCGCACCTTCGCCCTTGGCACAACTCTCGCACATTCAAAGGATGACCGCGAGAAAGTCCGTCAACAGGTAAGGGATGCATTGTCGGCCTTTGATGAGGAGTTTTTGCAGCCCTCAATGGCGCGCAGGTTTTTACTAATTAGCAAGTGTGAAGCAGAAGAAGTTGTCGAGGATGAACTACCCCGGGACGTGCTGACCGTTCTATTACGCAACGAGGACCAGATTGAACTCGATGAACAGGAACTGGTTCGTGAGATGGCATTTTTTGTCGTCGCCGGTGCGCAGACCAGCATTCATTCGCTTGTGCATGTGATGCACGAGATATTTTCATGGTCGACTGACCATGCCGGTGAAAGGCAAAAATTACTATCAGATCCAATGTTGCTGCAGCGTTGCGTCCACGAGAGTGCAAGACTGCATCCATCGAGCCCGGTCGCCAGAAGGCGAGCTGAGTGCCCTTTGACCCTCGCTACTGACGAGGCTGTGGAGCGCGGTGAACTGGTCACCATCGATCTACTTGGCGCGAACAGGGATGAAAAGATATTCGGGCCCGACGCTGCCCAGTTCAATCCATATCGACAGACTGACAAGGGCAGCTCGCCCTACGGGCTTTCATTTGGCCTCGGCATGCATGCTTGTATAGGCCGGACTCTTGCAGCCGGCGTCACACCCAAACCCGATTCCAACCCTTTGGATCACCAGTACGGCACCATCACATTGATCGCGAGCGCACTACTGGAACACGGCGCACGCCCAGACCCTGCAAAACCGCCGAAAATGGATGAAAAAACGGAGCGACCAAATTGGGGTTACTATCCGGTTATTCTGGACACACCCCAATCATGAATAGTCATCAACCAAGTAGAGCATAATATGAAAAATGCAATTGTCACCGGCGCCGGTGGGGGTATCGGAGCATGTATAACAGAACTCGCCGTTAACCTTGGCTATCGAGTCGCGGCTATCGACGTGCGGCCAGGCAGCGTCAATGAGCTCGCTAACCGTCTTGATAATGTTATACCTCTTATCGCTGACATTACCGACCCGGAATCCGTCAGGGAAGCATTTGATGCCCTCGGCGGTGTTCCGGACCTGCTTGTTAACAACGCAGGACTCGTGCGCTTTGGACCACTTGAAGATCTTGCGGTGCAGGACTTTCAGGACGTCGTCAACGTAAACCTGGTCGGCAGCTTCATCGTCGCCAAAGAGGCAGCAGCCAGAATGAAAACCGCTGGCAGCGGCGCGATTGTTAACATCACTTCCATGGGTGGAATCCATCCCGCTCCGGGCTCGGGCGCTTATGGTGCCACTAAATCAGGCCTGGCCCAGATGACACAATTGATGTCAGTCGAGTGGGGGCCATACGGCATTCGCGTAAACGCGGTTGCGCCGGGGTTTATCGACGCGGGAATGTCCGCGCCTTTTTTTAAAGACAAGGCAGTGCGGAAACAACGTGGCGGTGGTGTACCGTTGCGAAGACTCGGAACGGCGGAAGACGTAGCAAAGGCTGTTATGTTCCTCGCATCTGACGACGCGGCTTATATTTCAGGTCAGGAAATCGCCATTGACGGTGGCGTCATTAATAGCGTGCTGGCACAGCTGCCGCGCGAACGGCCAGCAGTGCAATAATCGAGAGGGACAGCTCAGGGTGGTAGCAAAAAACATGCACAAGCAGTTCAACAATAGTATCAAGTTAGCGAAATCGATTGATGTCCACGCGCATGCAGTATTGGATCAATCCATGGGTGCAGCCGGGAAGCATGGCCCGGAACTCATTGAAACGGAAGGTCAACCCTCGTTGTTTCGAGTCGGTGGATATGAACTGCACGGTGTTAAGTACAGGGACAGTGCGTTCATGGATGTCAACAAACGCATAGCACGCATGTCAACCGCTGGGATAGATTTTCAGATTCTGTCACCTAATCCGCTGACCTATTTTCATTACATCGATGCCAGCAGCGCGATTAGTTTCTGTAAACGGCACAATGACATACTGATTGATCTGGTAAAACAACACCCTGATAATCTGGCGGGCTTTGCCGCTTTGCCAATGCAGGATATCCCGGCAGCATGCGAAGAACTCCGGCGAGCCATCACTGAGCTCGGATTGCTCGCTGCATACATTGGTACAGATATCGGACAACCGCTTGATGGGGCCGCACTGGACCCGCTATATGAAACCTGCCTCGAACTGAATGTACCGCTGTTTATACACCCTGCCCCGGCGGGAATCGATGGCCCATCAGGAGACTCACATTTGAGCCGTTTTGACCTGGCCTTAACCACCGGATTCGCCGCATCAGAAACCATCGCGGTCTCATCTATCATCTTTGGCGAGGTCTTAGAGCGCCATCCCGGCCTTGATATATGTGTTAGCCATGGTGGTGGCGCAGTACCCTATCTGGTTGGTCGGCTGGCTCAGGCTAGCAGGGTGCGAGCCTGGTCACCTGAATCATTACGTAAGGACGGCGCGTTTGAGGAGATGCTTGCCAAATTGTGGTTTGATTCCAATGTACATGATCCTCGATCCTTTAAGCTCCTGGCAGACGTCGTCGGAACCGACCGACTGGTATTGGGGACCAATTTCGCCGGCTGGGACCAGGCTGAGCTTCATCATTCCCCGGATTTTCTGATGCTGATGGCTGACAACGCCCGGCGACTATTACGAATAACATAGCTTTGTACTTAAGCCCGGCGTAAGAGCAAAGCCTTGTCAGCCAGAAGACTCAACCGGACAATTCAGTCGTGACTGTGCAGCCTGATCCCACCGATGTCGAATCTTCGGCTAGCGGAAGCTAGGGTCATTATAAAGGTTTAGGGCGTGCCGGCTAAAACCGATTAACGAACGGCCAAATTGATCGGCTAGCTCATTCTCTCGCTGTAGTCCCAAGAAGTCAGTTGGACTGGCCTCAGCCTAATCACATACTCTTCATCGCTTCGACCAATAAGCCACTTCGCAAGACGACTTTCCGTGTCACCCAGGTAACGTGGAATTACAGCAGAGAGTGTTTCCAGCGCATAATCCTTCGACAGGGTGGCCATCGCTTTTCCCCTGACACCACAGTAGGGGGGGTCGTTCGGAGCAATTTCAAAAGAACATTTTTGGTTAGCCAGAAGATCGGAAACTAATTGGCTATTCTCATGTGATACACAGATAAAGTCACCCTGAGGTTCATCGAAAGTGTACCAGACCGAACATAACGTTGGATAACTACCGGTATTGGTCGCTACACGCATCGGAATCGTGGAGGAAGCCAGAAATGAGCATACTTCCGATTCAGACCAGGCACTGGATTTATTGAGCTTCATAAGACAAAGAAACCTGTACTAAATGATAGATTGAACCGCCACCTAGCCAAAGGCGTCAGAGCTAAACCATGAGGCCTTTGGCTAGGTGGCCAAGCACTCGCGCATTGTATCAGTTCTGGAATTAGTAATTACCTCCTCACTCATCGGGCCGAAACAGTTGTTAGAGTCCAGTCCGAAAAATATGCGGGGCGATCTGCCCAGCAGCAATGGTCCGGTTCTCCATGCTAATCGTAAAACCGAAAATACCTTTAGAGTCTCTTCAATGTTCAACCTGTTTAAGTCCGCACCCGACAAAAAGATCCGCAAGCAATATCTCGCGAAGCTTGAAGAAGCGATGCACGCACAAAGAAACGGGAAAATTCGTGAGTATTCCCTTTTGACCGCGGAGGCAGAAGCCCTTAGAGAGAAGCTGGAATTACTTCAAGCCGACACTCAGGGTTAGGCCCCTTTACCGTTGTTTATCACCGCTAGATTGCATGCCTAATGCTGGCGTCAAGACGACGAATTTTTCTGGTACAACCGTGAATATCGCGTCTCTGCCCATGCGTTATAGACCTTCCCCGCGAACCATCGGATCACCGGCAACCTTAGCCATTGCCACGCCAAGCCCCAACGGGTGTTTTCCCAAGCGGCGATGCAAACTGCACCCAATAAGAACCGACCGGCCCTCCCACCTCAATTTCCCTACCAATAAGATCTATAGAGACTCCTGCGGCCATCGGCACCAAAAAACTACAAAGATGGACTAGTTGTTCAACTAGAAGGAAGTTAGTACTTCAAGCATGCTCGACTGTTCTACGCCACCTGGGTCCGAGACAGTAAACTCAGCCCATCCCGTTCAATTTAATCGTCGTATTCGATTATCAATTTGGTCGTTGTTGTTTGCAGCATGCCAACTACTAATTCATGCCATTGGCAGACATCGTGTGGGCAAGGTCAATAGATCGCTCGAGAAGCTGGTCGATCTGTAGCGCTACCAATGGACTGAACTCGAAGCCGAGGAACGCACATTTAGACAGCTCTATCACTGCTGCCAACACCATTTCTTCCCGTTCAGGTTCTGCCAATAGCGGTAATAACCCAGCAAAGAAGGCATGCTGATCCATCTCACCCTCTTCGACCAGAATTTGGCACAGGGCTACAATGGGTAGCGTAATTTCCTCGTAAACTAACTCTTGAAAGTCCATGCGCTACCCTCGTTTCGTTTCATGGCCTATCTTTCCTGCCACTCTTTCGCTAGAAGGGCCGGGGTCGTCAGGTTAGTCAGGAGAAAAGGTCCTAGCTTTCGGACGCCAAACCACACAGCAGCAAAAGCGCCCACCTGCATTAACGCCACCATGAGTGCGCCTGCCAAGCTCAACATTGCAAGCAGAGGTGCATCACCCAGGACCCTCCATCCCACGAGGAGCGCTATCGGTGTTCCAACACTACCCGAGAGCTGCAAAACCAACTTTTTCCATCTTGCGAGGTGATGATAGGTCCCAAAGCGCATCTTGAATCGAGGCTCAAAATACCAGAGATACACATAGGAATAACGAACGCCAAGGAGTATTCCGGTTGAAATTTTGGTCAAGGGTTGAAGACATAATGCGAGCAAAATGATCGAGACTAGTCGAACTGGCCGGCTTTCTGCCGTCATTGCCAGCACGCTCATCACCAGTAAAAAATACTCGAAGACAAACCCCATCCAGACCGGAGCTTCAGGGAACCGGTTGCGTCTATGGAGTTTATTGCTGATTCGTGTCAGGTCCTGACGCAACATTAAAGTTGAGTCAGGACCCAACCCCTTTAATGCCTTAAGGAACTTCTGCCAGTCGCCGACCCGATAGGCCCCTGAGTCCAGGCTGATCTCTATTCGATCCATTACCTGCCTGACTTCCGGCATCGAACTTTGCTTTTCCATAACGTTATGCCGCCGGAATCCAGCCCATACACCAGCCTGCTTTCACTACCAGCCTGTTCTGGAACAACGTACAACCGCCCCACTCCGGTGCCTCGCCATCTTTATAAAACCTGCAATTACCACATGTCTGTTCTGAACCGGGTACTCCCATCTTGTCCGTTCTAACGGCCGCGCTGGCGACCTCTACATACTTCAAGGCAATAGCAGTTGGATCATCGATTGACACCTTAACCATCACGGCCGCCGATGCAGGGGATATCGGCTTGACCAGACTAAGCAAAGGTAATGCCGCCGAGATTGAGCTGAGTTTTATAAATTGTCTTCGAGATACCATAGAAATTTCTTTTTCCCATTCGTTACTGCTGTGTTACGTTCAGACAGCTAGAGGGGATCATTTACATCGCACCGCAAGGGCCGCCAATAAAAAACCAGAAGCGTTAAAACTTAACTGCCTCAAAAATAATCTGTAATAATTGAGTCTCGGCTTGATTAACTAATATTGACTATCGTTAGCTTGACTAGGCTTAGGAGCAAAGATTTGAACCCACGTGACACATCATGAGCGTACCTTTACTCCGAAAGACACTCGAAATAGAAAGAGCTCGTTCCCACTGGCAGTTCCGAGGAGAATCTCGCCCAGCATTTGCGACAAAACCCAAGCGGGGCGAATCTTCCGTCTGGGATTTCCCCAGACCTCCAGTCATAGAGGATGTACCCGTCACAATGACCGTCCGCTTTAAAACACAGGTGATAGCAACAACCGAACGTGGACGCCGCGTTCTTGAAACG
>Ga0302123_10002332_pt1 | contig 12958 bp, 9 predicted proteins | sample CB21_321_MG_FD_203109 | JGI IMG/M metagenome (GOLD analysis project Ga0302123, IMG submission 203109) | Marine microbial communities from Western Arctic Ocean, Canada - CB21_32.1 | ecosystem: Environmental > Aquatic > Marine > Oceanic | place: Canada: Western Arctic Ocean | collected 2017-09-28 | reverse complement strand
ACGTAACAGCCCGCTTAGGCCAAACGAGCCAGGAGGCAACTCTGGTCACAAGACGCAGTTGCCCGCACTAGATAAGGCTCGCCCCGATTGGTTGAACCCTCCTCCCTGGGACGGACAGGGGTTTCCGGTCCTACCTGGAGGAGGTCGGCGCTCTAACCGCACCCGTCGGTGGTTCCGCTAGCTGGCCAGCGATCGGGGGCTGCCACCCTGCAGCAGTTGCGTGTAGGTTCCAAGAAAAGGCTCTCCGTGAGACGAGCCTCTTTTACGTCTCCTCGGGAGCGCGATTGCGCGCGCTTCCGCCTTCCCGAACCGGTATGAGAAAAACCATGCCAACGAGGATGGCGACGACGAGGGTCATCCAGGCAGCTTGGTAGCTCGCGGTGTCCGCGATGAAGCCGAAAAGCGGTGGCGCGATAACGATACCGGTGCGTGAGACGGTTGAGGCGTATCCGATGGTGATCCCGACCTGTGAGGGGTCGCTGAGCTCGGTCAGTAGAACAGAATGGACACTCACCCACGAAGTTGCGGTGCCGCCCAGGGCGATAGCGATGAGCACGAGAGCCCACGTCGGTGCGCCTTCCGGTAGGAGCGACACGATGAGCAGCACGAGAGCGGTCATGGAGCCCGCGAAGAAGAGCACAGGCTTGCGCCTACCCTTAGCGAGAGTGTCACTGATGACACCCCATCCAATCCTCATGACGATGTTGGCGACCTGAAGGATGGCCAGCATGCCTCCGGCGACGATCACGGGCACGCCCAGCTCGTCATTTAGGAACAGGATGAAGTAGGTAAGCGTCGCAACCTGGGCACCGACCATGGGGAAGCCGAAGCTCACAGCCAGCGAGATGTCGCGGTCGCGCATGACTTTACCCATGCCCGCGAAAAACGATGTACGCGGTCCTTTGCGGCTGACGGTGCCTGGCTTGTCCCGGTAAAGCGCAAGAATGAGGATACCGCCGGCTGCAATGAAGCCACCAAGCGCCACTGCGGCGAAACGCCAGCCGAACCCGACTGCAAGCATTGGCACGAGAGCCGCAGCGAGCGCCCCCAGAATGGGATTGCCAGCCTGTTTGACGCTCATCGCGGTGCCTCGCCGCTTCGGACCGACCCAGTCCATGATGGCCTTGGCTCCAGCGGGATGTCCGACGGGGCGGAGCGAGCCCATCAGCGCGGCGATGATCAGCAACAGCAGGAAGCTGGACGCAAAGTAGAGCGAGGCGACAATGATGCCACTGAGAATCATCATCGTGCCCGCCACCGCACGCACTCCGAAACGATCGATGGTCCAACCGAATCCTGAGCTGGTGACCGTGGCCGCCGCGAAGATCGTCCCCGTTATGAATCCGACCTGGGTCCGCGTCAGATCAAAGTCATCTTGGATGAACGGGTAGAACGGCGTGAAGCCTTGCCCGGAAAGCGAGAATCCACCGTGACTCAAGGCCGCCAGCCCAATCACCACGAATGGATAGTAGGTGGCGTTGGCTAGGCCGCCTCGTTGCTTGCCTTCAGCGGTTTGCTCTTGGTCCACGAATGTTCCTCTGAATCCCCCATTCTGGCGGGGCTGTCGACGCGAGTTTACATCGTGACAGCGCTAGGGGCAGGTTCCAATCGAAAGCGCACTGCAACCAAACTGCAACGGGACTGAGCCGGGACGAGCTACGCGACGAAAGGAAGAAGCGGGTGGAAGAACGAAACCAAGCCAGGAACCATAGTCGGTCGGCGTGCCACAGATGCGGGACGGGGACTCTTCTTCTCCACAACGGGATGGATGGGCCTGAACTGCGTTGTCTGCAATGCGGGGCTCCATGGAATCTGGCTCCTCGACCTGCGTCCACCAGCATGGGCGAGCTCATGCTGGCCGATGGAGTGGCGATCAAGTACATTCAGGAGCGATTAGGACTCAGTTCTCCCATGACAACACTCTCTGTTTACGCCCACGCGTTGCCGGGAGAACACGCTAGGTACGCCCAGCAGTTGGCCGAGCGACTGCACGGCACGTAGAATAGTTCCTGCTGAGTGCGGGTTCACAACCGATGTGGGCAGTATGCGGCCAGGGGTCTCATCGGACTCTGCCCCAAACCGCATCCACCGCACCGCCAAGTCATCGTCCGCCCGTAGCTCAGTGGATAGAGCATCGGTCTTCGGAACCGAGGGTCGTGGGTTCGAATCCCCCCGGGCGGACCAGGCACAAAAGCCGCGAATGGATATCCTGGTGCCTGCTCTCTTGATTTCATGGCAACGTACCCGCACCTGAAGAGATTCGGTCGATGGGAACGAGCGTTGTCACTTCGCACCGACAACGACATGCTGCAACTAATGCGATGTACGCGCTGATCGATGCGTCTTGAGATCTCCCGAACCATCCGCCCGTCAGCAAGCTGATGCACGGAGCGTTGAACAGCCACTGCAAGCAATTCCAAATCCATGCCTCGCAACCGCATGAAGCTTGAGGGCAAAAATAGAGTCATGCAGGATGCAACCGGCGATTAGGGAAGCCAAGAGAGCGACCGCCCCTCGCAGCTACCGACACGGGGGTGCTAACGGCACGGTGACGATCAATCGCCCAGGCTGACCACAGCACCTACCAGCAGCGAGATCGACACGCTCGACGCCAGGAAGCGTGGATCTCTGATAGTCCGTCTGAACGAGAGCCTCCTCAGCAGCACATGCAAGGGGAGGCTAATTATCAGGATCAAGAGGAACGTTATAGCGCTAACCGATGCGAATCCAACCACGTCACTCCTCCATCATCTCGGTCTTACATGCTACCGGCACGTTGGAATAATTCGGCCAAAGCCTAATCCCACGTAGGCAGACTAGCTCTCGAGCAATGCACGTTGCCGGGCGTACGCGCAGTTCTCACACGCCGGTGTTGACGGTGGCATCTCACTACTGCCCAGCACCTCGATCATCTCGGTGATCTTGGGCTCGATCCAGTCGGCGTTCCAACCGTAGGGAACCAATGTCTCCTCGAAGAGCATCTTCCCACCGAAATCGTATGCACTACGGTCTGCATTGCACACGTAGAAATACGCCCTGGGGGAAACATCGAATCCCATCTTGACCAGCAGGTAGGCGTAGAAATCCATTTGGATCTTGTAACCCCCATGATAGACACCTGCGAGGTAGCCCTCGGTGGTCACCGGATAAACGCTGGCCTGCGATTTGTAGTCAACAACAATCAACTGCTCGGATCTGCGGTCGATCCAGATATCGTCGATACCACCAGTGAGCACGATGTTGGAAGCGGGCACGAGATATTCCAAACCATGGTGCAAGGAATCCCGCCAGTGATCGATCGATGGGTGGTCGAACGGCACGACATCTACCAGGCCGAACGCCTCGAATAGCCGATGGGCGGTCTGGGTCTCTCTCGATCGATCGAACTCCTTTTTGAGCAATACGTCGGTCGTCTCGTTCAGCGTCCATCCGGGCATTGAGGGAGAGATCAGACCTCGGACCCGATCGAGGTAGAAGCAGCGCTGACAGGTCAGGAAATCGCTGAATTTGCCACGGCTCAGGCGGAAGGGTTCTGTCCTATCAGGTGTGTAGATAGAGGACTCGCGAACCCGAAGGCCGAGTGCCTCCATCAACTCGCCTCTGCTGTTCCTATGCAAACTGATCAATGGCCACCTCGCTTATTTCAAACAGATACTCAGGCGCTGATGGGTCACATTCGCTAGTCGTACCCCTTGATGTTACCGGCGTTACCGAGAGGCTGTCGGCGTTACCGAGGGCATTTATGACCAGGTAGCTACCTTTCAACGCATGCCCCCACTCCCGTCAGTTTCCAGCGACAGGGCAGAAGCAGGCTCCGAGTCCATCATTTGCTGTAGTATCCGAACCAATCGGAGCAGTGGGCTACGCCCAAGGGGGACTGATGCTGACACAAGCGCAGAACGATCGACTAACGAGGGTCGGCCCTGGCACGCCCATGGGTACCCTGATGCGCCGCTACTGGCATCCCCTTGCGGGCAGCGCTGAACTGAGCGAAGACAACCCGACCAAAGAAGTCAGGCTTCTTGGGGAAGACCTGGTACTGTTCCGCAGCGCCGCTGGCCAGGTGGGGTTGATCGAACCCTCGTGCCCTCATCGGAAGGCCAACCTCTCCTACGGCGTACCTGAGCCTGAAGGTATCAGGTGCGCCTATCACGGTTGGTTGTTTGACCCAGACGGTAATTGCATTGACCAACCGTCTGAACCTGCGGGCAGCCGGTTCAAGGACAAGGTCAGGATCAAGGCCTATAGGACCGAAGAACTGGGCGGCTTGATCTTCGCGTACATGGGGCCGGAACCAGCACCGCTACTCCCCAGGTACGAGATCTTGGTCCGGCCTGGAATCCGCGGTACGTGGTCGGTTGCCCTTCCCTGCAACTGGCTCCAGTGTCACGAGAATTCACTGGACCCGCTGCACTTCCAGTGGCTTCACCGGTACTGGGGCGGTTGGCAGATGAATCGGCTTCTGCCTCCAGAAAAACGTGATGTCTTCAACGCGAACTCCGAAGTACGGGGCTCGGACCACCACAAGATCGGCTTTGAGATCACAGACTACGGCGTGATCAAGCGCCGGGTGGTTGGAGATGAGACAGAACTCGATCCCCACTGGCGGCTCGGTCATCCCATCTTCTTCCCAAACATCCTTTGGGTGGGGGCAAGCCTTCAATTCAGGGTTCCCGTGGACGATTACAACACGCTCCACATGATGTTGGATTGGCGCCCACTGGAGCAGGGAGAATCGACTAACGAGATCGTCCCGTTCAGAGAAGTTCCCTTCAGAAAGCCCAACGGCGAGATCAATCTCGTTTATGACTTTAGCGGCCCCAGCTATGACTTTGACAGCCCCAACGCCTTCATCGCGGCAGCGATCGCGCAAGACCAGGCAGCCTGGGTAATCGAGGGCCCAATCATGGATCGCACCACCGAGCGGCTTGGTGTATCCGATGTGGGAATCATCATGTTCCGCAGGCTCTTGGAGGAACAGATGCAGTTGGTAGAGTCGAGTGAAGGTGATCCCATGAACACCTATCGCGACCCGGTGACCAACGTCATGATCCAAGCGCCTTGTGAGCGGTTCGACTACATCGGCTACGAGGGGATCAAAGGCGGCCCCTTCGCAGACATCGAAGTCAAAAATGACGTTGAGGTCTCGCTCTCGGGCGAGGGAGTCAAGCTCTCTGAGTGGCAGTAGCAGACCGGTCTGTTCTTTAGCCTTTTGAGTGCAAAAGTGACGCGCGCCGACAAAAGGTGCCGTGACTGAACACCCTCAGCGACACAAGACCGCTTGCGGATACCGCCCGCACGCACTTAGAGTATCGGCCGTAATGCTCGTTCGAAGGGGATTCGTATGCTGACCAAAGAACAGAATGATCGACTAACGCTGGTTGGCCCTGGCACACCCATGGGCGAACTGATGCGTCGTTACTGGCAACCTATCGCTGGTGTTTCCGAGTTCAACGATAAGCCCACGAAGGCGATCCGTTTGCTCTGCGAGGACCTTGTTCTGTACAAGGACGAGGGCGGGACCTACGGATTGATCGACGCCTCGTGTGCACACCGTCGCGTGAACTTGCTCTGGGGTATCCCTGAGGAGAACGGCCTGCGGTGTCCCTATCATGGATGGCTCTACGATGAGACTGGTCAGTGCTTGGAGATGCCCGGGGAACCCCTTGATTCCACATTCCCTTCCCGGGTTCAACTTAAGTCGTACCCGGTGCAATCACTAGGAGGGTTGCTCTGGGCATACCTAGGGCCGCAGCCCGCGCCACTGATTCCCCACTACTACCCGTTCGTTGAAGAGGGACGAGTGCGCAGCATTGGTTGGACGCACGTGACTTGCAATTGGCTCCAGATCATGGAGAATTCGCTGGATCCGATTCACGCCGAATATCTCCACGGATACTTCTCAAAGTACGCCCTCCAACGGATGGGCGTGATTAATCACCGTGGAGATATCTACGGCAAGCGTCCAGTGGAAGAGAACCCAGACGTCGAATTCTGGAGGAAACCAGGACGGAGCATGCGGCATGTCTCTGCTTCCACAAGCCGCTTCGAACACGGGGTTCTTAAGCACCGTTGGCTCGAAGGGGAGACAAAGGAAGAGTCCACCGGTTGGAACATTGGCCACCCCATTCTCTTCCCGAACTTAGAGTCCGGAACGGGCGGGCACGACTACCAGATTCGCGTCCCCATGGACGACGAAAACACCTACTACATCTACTATTACGCCACTCTACCGAGAGAAGGCGAACCCGTCGATCAGGCTGAAGAGGACATCCCGGTCTACCACGTGCCTATCGCTGGGGTCGACGCCGAAGGACAGCCCATCTGGGACCAACTGGACAACAACAGCGGGCAGGATCATTTCGCCTGGACGTCCCAGGGTCCACGCACGCGCCGATGGCTTGAGAGGCTGGGACAGTCCGACATCGGCATCATCCTCTTCCGGCGCATGCTGATGGAACAGATGCAGATCGTTGAAGATGGCGGCGATCCGATGAACACGTTCCGCGACCCGGCCACCAACGAGATCATCTGGATACCGTACGACCGCATGGGCGACGAGGTCATCGAGGGTATGCGCAGCATCCCCAAGGATCCAAACGCGGCCAACCATGAGGTGCTGAGTGCAGGGTCTTCGGGGAAGTACAACCCGTTCAACATCGCCTATGCACAAAAACTAGGCAAGCCTATTCCTCCTCCGTTCCCCGAGTCGGCCAAGACTACGGTCGAAGTTTCACCTGGATAGGCGGGCGTTAGGACGGAATCCAGAACTGCACGAGGTGGTGTTGAGCGGCGGTCAACCGCGCTGAGCTCCACCTCGTGATACTCAACCGCAAGGAGTTCACGCAATGAGATTGGACGGCATCCCAAGTGGAACTCGCCTGGTAACCGTTTCGAGCGACGTGGTGGAGCTGATCGAGCTAGCGCCTGACGGAGCAAGCGCACGTGTCAGGTACGTTGAAGTCCTGGGTGGAGGAACGGCCACTACCGGAGCAGAGGACACCCTCTACCCGGAAGACATCGCGACCCTGGATGACAATCGGTTCGTTGGCCCCGGTCAAACTGCGTCTTCCGCAGGCGGGTAGCATGACGGTCCAAGTCACGAAGCAAGCCTGACGACAGGCCCAAGCGTCCTCACCCCATGGAGATACTGCCATGCCTATGATTATTGATGCCGATACGCACGTCGACGAGTCGGAAATCACGTGGAGCTTCATCGAGGACGGCGGTCGTAAGTACGCGCCCATCAACGTCGCTCCCAGCGATATGTCCGACGGTGCAGCTGCGCAACCTGGCGGCGGCCCCATTTTCGCCACCCGTTGGTGGATGACGGAGAACAAGCTTGTCCCCCGGGCCACCCGCGACGACGCTCATTACCCTCCACAGGAGAGCCGCCAGCTGGAGAATGTCCAAACGCGGCTCCAAGACATGGACCGAATGGGTGTCGACAAGCAGGTTATCTTCCCGACGTTTTTCATCCGGTATGGAACCTCGAACCCGGCTGCCGAGGCCGCAGTGACCCATGGGTACAACCGCTGGGTCGCCGAGCAATGCGCGCTGAGTGGCGGGCGCTTGCAGTGGACCGCGGTCCTGCCACTGCTCGACCCCGACCAAACTGTCGCCGAAATTCGATGGGCGAAGGCTAACGGCGCCTGCGGAATCTTCCGACGGGGGTATGATCTCGAGAAGCCCTTCAGCAGCCCACATTTCTTCCCCATGTACGAAGAGGCCGATTCGCTGGACCTGCCCATCTGCGTGCACACAGGCCATCCGCTACCCGGCCGGGAATGGGACCGAGGATTCCCCGTGATGGGGGCGTTCACCGACATCGTCAATACCGGCCTGGCAGTGAAATTCCCCCGCCTCCGGTTCGGCTTCATCGAAGCTGGTGCCTCATGGATCCCCTACGCTCTATCTCAGTTGGGAATGCAGTATCGAGCACAGACATTGCACGACCGGGCTCACACGTTCGATTTGCACAGGGATCTGTTCCGCAACGACCGATTGTTCGTCACCGTGGACCCAATCGACCACATCGAGGACCTGCTTCGGTTCGGCATCGAGGACAACCTGATGGTCGGAACCGACTACTGCCACGGCGATCCGTCCGCCAACCTAGCAGCTCTTGAAGAAGTCCAGCGCTGGGCCGACGAAGGGAAGATTAGCGACGCTATCGCCCGCAAGATCCTCGATACCAACGCGCGAGCGTTCTACAACTTCTAGGAGCGGGCCCACCGCCTACGATGTTACTTCCGCGACCTCCGTCCTAACGGGAGGAACGTTGGTTTGTCAGTTGGCCGCCAGGCCGCGAAGAGCCTTTATGGGCTCGTCGCCGTCCGCAAAGGCCTGTGCTTGATCCAGCTGCGATGGTGAGGCGATCGGGTGCCAGCACTGCCGGAGCAGGTTTCCCATCAGCGTACCTCTGCCTGCTTTCGTAAGCTGGTTGTTCTCCTGGCAAATGATCAAAACAGCCCTCTTCCAGTGGGTATCGCTTCGTCAGACATGGGCGTGTCACCGATTAGGTGAATTATCGACCTACTTTTGGATCAATAGTGAAAACTCTACGGATCAACTCTGAGAAGTCAACGGCCTGGCCCTAGTGGCTGTATCGTATGGCGCATAACACCTCTCGCCCCTAAGGAGGCCGCCATGGCCAAGCCCCGTATCGCCGTTTTCTCTGGACCACGCTCGACCATCGCCAACAACCCCGCGCTCGTAACTAGCGCGAAGGGTCGCGTTGACGGTGATCAGCAACTAGAAGGGCGCTTCGACCATTTGGTGGCGCAGACCTTGCACGAGCCCGTGACAGTGCGCATCAAGAAGTTCAGCGGTCATCCCCTGGAGGAGGATGCGAAAGCTGTTTACCACGATGATGGCAAGGACTACTGGGAGGTTGAGTTGAGCCCGGAGGATGGAGCATATCTATTGCCTTACATGGCGCGCCGCGCGGACGGCACGCCGAGCGGGCGCGCGTTCGAGGATGCGGACGCTCGCGATCCTGAGCTCGGCTTCGGCGGGCGACAGTCGTTCTTTCCCGACGGGTCACGCCTGTTCGCTGACATCGATCGCGGCCTGGGCGGGCGCGCGTCCGACGGTGGCGCGAGCGTGCTCGACCGCATCGCGGACTACGACTTCGTACGTGCGCTGCCACCAGCGGGCTACACGCAGGCTGGCGAGGTGGCGGGCCAGGATTTCTGGCCGTACAGCCCCCGGCCCATCGGCAAGTTCCCGCCCATGCACACGCTCGCTCGGGTGGCCAATACCGTCCAGAAGACGTTGGACTCTGGCAACTACGACGGTGCCATCTGGCTTGAGGGTAGCCCTCATCTAGAGGAGACCCTGTACTGGCTCAGCCTGGTCATCGACACCGCCCTACCCTTCGCGGGCGTGTCGGCACAGCGGCCGCACGGTGAGCTATCCAACGACGGCGACCGCAATATCGTAGACGCCGCACGATACGTGGCGTCGGGCGAGGGGGCTAGGCTGGGAGCGGTGGGGATCGTCGACGAGCAGATCTTCGCGGCCCGCGTGTTCAAGAAGGCCGACGCCAGGCCCGGCGGTTACCGCACGACGGGCGGCCACGGTGGCGTGCTGGGCAGCACGAAAGCGCCTATTTACATCTGGTTCAGCCCCACCTACAAGCACACGTCAACGTCGGAGCTGGCGTTGCCCAAGCTACCGAACGCGGTCACCTTCCACGAGTACGGCGACAGTGAGGCTGCGGTGTCGGTGCCCATCAAAGACGACGACGGCTCGCTGCGCGGTGACGTGATCGCGCCAGTGCACATCGTGAAGTACGGCCACTACATGGCGGAGGAAGACACGAACGACCCGGACGTCGAGGTCGACATCATCGCTCGCATCCAGCGAGGGCTCGACCAGGAGGCGGATGGGTCGTTCAAGTTCCACGGGTTCGCCCTAGAGGCTGCTGCAGGCTCAGGTTCCGCGCTGCCCAGCCAGACCGCGGCGCTGGCCATCGCGGCGTTCAGTGGCATGCCGGTCGTGCGCGTAGGGCGAGGCGACCACGAGGGTCCGATCCAGACAACACCGAACGATCTGACGATCGAAGGGAGCAACCTCGACTCAACCAAAGCACGTACGCTGTTGCGGGCGGCTATGCTGAAGCTGGGTCGTTTGCCCAAGGCACGCGACCCTCGCAACCCAACGGCCACCGAGCGCGCGTCGATGGTGGCAGCGATCGCTGCCTACCAGTCGATCTTCGTCACGCACTAGGCCACAGGCAGAGCTAACAGGCTACGTGTCTTCGCCAAAGTTCATAGCGTAGAGGCGCGCATAGACCCCGCCTTGGTCGAGCAGTTCCTGGTGCTTGCCGACCTCGACGAGATACCCATGCTCGAGCACCACGATCTTGTCGGCACCTGTGATCGTAGACAGGCGGTGAGCGATGAGCAACGAAGTGCGGCCCTTCAAGACAATCTGCAAGGCTTTCTGAAGCCGGTGCTCCGTGTCGGAGTCCATGTTGGCGGTGGCCTCGTCGAGCATAAGGATGCGCGGATTGCTAACAATCGCCCGTGCCATGCTCACGAGCGCCCGCTGGCCCATGCTGAGGTTAGCGCCACGCTGTTCAAGCACCGTGTCGTAGCCGTTCGGCATGCGTTCGATGAAATCGTGAGCGCCGACCGCTCTAGAGGCGGCCTCAATCTCCTCGTCGGTGACGTCGTCGTGGTTGAAACGGATGTTGGCGCGCACGGACTCCGAGTACAGGAAGGGTTCCTGTAAAACCATGCTCATCTGGCTAGCAACGGAGCGTCGGGACACGTCACGCACATCCACGCCGTCGATCAGCACCTGACCGTCGGTCACGTCATAGAAGCGCTGGACCAACGAGACTAGGGACGTCTTCCCGGCGCCCGTCAGGCCGACGAAGGCGACGGATTCGCCGGGCTCGATAATCAGGTTGATGTGGTTCAGGACGGGGATGCCAGGCAGATAGCCAAAAGTAACGTCTTTGAACTCGATGCGGCCCTGAACTTCTGGGAGTTCAGGCGCTCCGGCTGGGTCGTGCATGTCGGGCTCGATATCCAGGAGGTCGAAGATCCTGGATCCGGATGCCATGGCCTTCTGGAACTGCGTGAATTCCATGGTCATAAGCCGGATTGGCTCGAAAAAGCGAAGCAGGAACATGACGAAGGCGAAGAGTACCCCGACCTCGAGCGCACCGTCGTAGACGCGTAGGCCACCAAAGACGACGACGATTGCGACGGATGTCATGGAGATCATTTCGATGGGTGGCATGAGCATGCCCGAAAGGAAGCCCCCGTGGATGGCAGCGTCCCGGTGGGCCTTGTTCAGCGTATCGAAGCGGCGTAGGTTCTCTGGTTCGCGGTTCATGCTCTGTGCGACGCGGACACCCGTGATGCCTTCCTGAAGGTTGGCGTTAACGACGGAGATGGCGGCCCTGATACGAATGAACGTGGGCTTGGCGCTCCGTTGCCACAGGAACATCGTGAGGATCATAAGTGGAGCAGGCACGAGGGCGATGGCGGCCATCTGCGTGTCGGCGAAGAACATCGCCACTACGATGGCCGCGAGTAGGAAGACATCCCCGACGGTAGGGATGCTGAGCTCCATCCACTCCTGCAAGGCGAGCACATCGTTCTGCACGCGGGACATGATGCGTCCAACCTCGTTGTGATCAAAGAAAGACGTCGATTGCTTCTGCAGGTGCGTGAACATATCGTCACGCACGTCGTAGAGGATGTTGGTGCTCAGGCGTGACAGCGAGCGGAACTGGACGTACTGGGACACGCCCAAAAGCAACGTGTCTGCGAAAAAGATGAGCGAAACGATGCCGAGGCTCCCCCAGCGATCATTGTCCGGACCTGAGGTGATGAAGCCATCAATCCCCCAGGCGATGATCAGCGGCTGCGCGACGACTGCGCTGATGTAGCCAAGCATACCGAATACAACCGCCACCGTGGTGCCGCGGTATGCGAACGCATAACGGAGCAGACGGCGAACCACGGTCATGTCGAGAATGTTCCCTAGGAAAATCTCGTCCATGTTGCCGCTAAGTCCGCGTGGCACGTTGGGCTGCTTGTGGCTGGTACTTGCCATCAGCCGCCAGCCTGCGTGCGCTCGGCCTCAACGGCCGCGGCGCGGGCTTCCTCGAACGGGCGCATCTGCGAGGAGTACAAGTCTTGATACTCGCCGGGGACATCCACGAGGTCATCGTGTTTGCCACGCTGGACGATGCTTCCGCCCTGGAATACCAGGATCTCATCGGCTTGGGCGATCGCGTGGAAGCGATTGCTGATGAGGAACGTCGTACGGCCCTCGATAACCTCATCGAGCCCGCGTTGGATGAGTCGCTCCGTGTGGACGTCGACCGATGACGTTGAGTCGTCAAGGATGAGCACGGGGGGGTCGAGGAGGATGGTGCGAGCAATCGCCAGGCGCTGGCGTTGGCCACCGGAAAGGCCCACACCCCGCTCGCCCACGACCGTGTCGTACGACTCAGGCAGCTCGTCGATGAAGTCGTGAAGCTGAGCGATCTTCATCGCCCCAATCACATCATCCATATGCGCTTCCACGTACCCGTAGGCAACATTGTCGCGAATCGAGGCCGTGTGTATAAACACGTCCTGCTGGACGACTCCCACGTTACGCCGCAGCGACTCCAGTGTGAACTCACGGATGTCCCTACCATCGATAAAGATGCCTCCTTCGGTGACGTCGTAGAAACGAGGCAAAAGGTGAGCAAAGGTGGTCTTCCCGCTGCCAGGTCGGCCAACAAGGGCGACTACCGCACCGGCAGGGACATCTACGTGGATATCCTGCAACGCGTCGTTGATGCCGTCGTAAGCGAACGACACGTGGTCGAACGTGACACGTCCCGTTGCTCGGCCTAGATTGATCGCGTGTGGTGCATCCTGCACGGGGGATTCCATGTCGAGGATCTCGAACAGGCGTTGGCCTGAAGAGGACGCTCGGGAGA
>Ga0302123_10002331_pt1 | contig 12965 bp, 16 predicted proteins | sample CB21_321_MG_FD_203109 | JGI IMG/M metagenome (GOLD analysis project Ga0302123, IMG submission 203109) | Marine microbial communities from Western Arctic Ocean, Canada - CB21_32.1 | ecosystem: Environmental > Aquatic > Marine > Oceanic | place: Canada: Western Arctic Ocean | collected 2017-09-28 | reverse complement strand
TGGGGTCCGGCTTGGGGTCCGGCTTGGGGTCCGGCTTGGGCTCGGACGGCGGCGCCGCGGGTGCCGGCTGCGGTGCCGGCGTGGGCGCGGGCTGCGGCGCCGGCTTGGGGTCCGGTTCGGGTTCGGGTTCCGGCTTGAGGTCCGGCGGCGTCGGCGGCTGGGGCGGCGGCGGCGGCTTCGGCTTCTCCTGCTTGGGCGGCTTCGGCACTTCCTTTTCGGCTGTCGGATCGATCGTCACGACCTCGACCGGGATGGACGGCGCGAACTCCTCCGGCTCGGGCAGGAGATGGGGAAGGCCGAGCCATGCCACCAAAATAATCGCAATATGGACGGCCGCCGAGAGGAAGACGCCTTTCCGCATGGGCGATCAGTTCCCGCCCCCGCCCTGGCCGGGCATCTCGGCGATCAGGGCGACCTTCGCGAAACCCGCCGAGGCGACAGTGCCCATGACCTCCATGATACGGCCGTAGTCGACGTTGCGGTCGCCACGCACGAAAATCTTGGTGTCCGGCTTGCTCTCGGTGATCGCGGCGAGACGCGGCACCAGGTTTTCCAGCGGCGTTTCGCTATCCTGGAGGTAGATGACGCCGTCCTTGTTGATCGAGATGACCAACGGCTCGCTGGGCTGGGTGATCTGCGGGGCGTCGGTCTTCGGCAGGTCGATCGGCACGCCCACCGTAAGCAGCGGCGCGGTGATCATGAAGATGATGAGCAGGACGAGCATCACGTCGACCATCGGCGTGACGTTGATTTCGCTCATCGGCTGGCGGCCGCCGCGGCCGCGGGTGCCGCGCTGAAGCTGGACCGCCATGGCCTAGCGCCTTTCCTCGAGCTGGCGCGAGAGCACGGCGCCAAACTCGCCACAGAAGGCTTCCAACCGGACGGCATAGCGGTTCAGGTCGCTCGACAGCTTGTTATAGGCGACGACCGCCGGGATCGCCGCGACCAGACCCAGCGCGGTGGCGAACAGGGCCTCCGCGATGCCGGGCGCGACCACGGCCAGGCTGGTGTTCTTGGAGATCGCGATCGCCGCGAAGCTGTTCATGATGCCCCAGACCGTGCCGAACAGGCCGATGAAAGGCGCCGTGGAACCGACCGAGGCCAGGAAAGTCATATAGCGCTCGATGCAGTCCATCTCGCGCCCCAAGGTGACTTGCATGACGCGTTCGACGCGCTGCTGCAGGGCGGAGCGGCCGGAATCGTTGTTGCCCAGACCGCGAGAGACCGAGCGTCGCCATTCCGACATGGCGCTGGAGAACAGGGCCGACATCGGATCGCCCGGCCGATTGCCGATGCTGTCATAGAGGTCGTCGAGCGATCCGCCGGACCAGAAGGCCTCTTCGAACTGGGCGGTGCGCGCGCGGACACGGCGCAGGCGGATCAGCTTGTCGAAGATGATCGCCCAGCACCAGAAGGAGGCCAGCACCAGTATAATCATGACCGCCTTCACGACGAAGTCCGCCTGGAGGAACAATCCCCAGACCGACAAATCGTGGATCACGTCGCTGCCACCGAGATTGACGGTATCTATGGTCGTGGTTCCTTGCATGTTATCTGGCTCGCATGCTTGCGGTTAATTGTGGCTGGATCACGGCCTTCACGGCCGCCGGCAATCGCGCCGGACGGCCCCGCCCGTCGAGACAGGCGAGGCGAATTTTGAGACACGCAACATCTTCGCCCACGCACCGGACGTCCTGATCGAGAGATAGACTGGCCCCACGCAAGGCAGTGATCCGGGTGCATACTTCGAGATCGTCGTCGAGCCTCGCGGGCCTCACATAGTCCACCTCGCAGCGGCGCACAACGAAGACGATATCGTCATCATGTTTCATTTGCGCCTGGCCGATGCCGAAACACCGCAAAAGGTCCGAGCGCGCGCGTTCCGCAAACTTGAGATAGTTGGCGTAATAGACGATTCCGGCGGCATCTGTGTCCTCCCAATAGATCCGGACCGGGAAGCGGTGGGAACCGTCATCGGCGATATGGCCCGCTTGCGCTTGCGCCGTCATGTCGCATCCTCTCCGTCGCCGATCAGGTCGAGCTGGCGCAGTTCGCGCGCGCCTGTCGGCGCATCCAGGCCGAGATAGCGATAGCCGGCATCGGCCAGCATACGGCCGCGCGACGTGCGCTGGACCAACCCCTCCTGGATCAGATAGGGCTCGATCACCTCTTCGATCACATCGCGCTGCTCGGACAGGGCCGCCGCCATGGTTTCGACCCCGACCGGCCCGCCGCCGTAATTTTCCGCAAGGCAGCGCAGATAGCGCCGGTCCATCGTGTCGAGGCCGCGCGCGTCCACATCCATGCGCGACAGGGCGGCGTCGGCCGCCTCGCGGTCGATCTCCTCCCGCCCATCCACGGCGGCGGTCAGGACGATGCCGAACACGCCGGCGCCCCGCAGGACGATGCTCTGCAACTCATCGGCCGTATAGAATTCCAGGCGCAGCGGAATGCCGAAACGTTCGCGCAGGGGATTGGTGATAAGCCCCGAGCGGGTCGTCGCCCCGACCAGCGTAAAGGGTGGCAGGTCGATGCGAACCGACCGGGCCGCCGGCCCCTCACCGATGATGAGGTCGAGCTGGTAGTCCTCCATCGCTGGATAGAGGATTTCCTCTACCGCCGGATTCAGGCGGTGAATCTCGTCGATAAACAGCACGTCACGCGGCTGGAGATTAGTGAGCACGGCGGCCAGGTCCCCCGCCCGCGCGATAACCGGCCCCGATGTCGCGCGGAAGCTGACCCCCAATTCGCGCGATACGATCTGGGCCAGGGTGGTCTTGCCCAGCCCCGGCGGTCCGAAGAGCAGAACATGGTCGAGCGCTTCGCCCCGGTTCCGGGCGGCATCGATATAGACCCGCAGATTGGCGCGCAACTGCGCCTGGCCGACGAACTCCTCCAGGCTCAACGGCCGGATGCTCTTCTCCGCCCCGTCTCCGGTCGCAACGGTCGTTCCGCCCGCCCCGTCCGGACCTTGCTCGTGAAAGGCCGGATCGACGATGCGCTCGTCGCTCATCGGCCGAGCTCCACCAGGCCTTCGCGCAGCAGGGCCTCGACGGTCGCCTCACCGCCCAGGCGCTGGACGGCATGGGCTACGGCGGCGAAAGCCTCGGACCGGCTATAGCCCAGATTGACCAGGGCTGAGACGGCATCCGCCGGCACCCCGTCCGAAGGCGACGGCGGTGCATCCGCCGCGGCGCCGCCGACGCGCGCGGAGGGTCCGAGAACGATGCCCCCGGCCTTGTCCTTCAATTCGTTGAGAATGCGCGTCGCCACCTTGGGCCCGACCCCGTCGGCACGAGTCAGGGCCGTGCGGTCCTGGGCGGCGATGGCCTGGGCGATCTGGTTCGGTGCGAGCACGGAGAGGATCGCCAGCGCCACCCGCGCGCCGACCCCCTGGACAGTGGTCAGCAGCCGGTACCAGGCCCGCTCATCCTCCTCGGAAAAACCGTAGAGGTGGATATGGTCCTCGCGGACATGGGTTTCGATATGGAGGACCGCCGATTTGCCCGTCGGCGGCAGGCGCGACAAAGTTCGGCCCGAGCAACAGACCAGATAGCCGACACCGCCGACATCGATCACGGCCCAGTCCTGGCCGACCGAATCGAGCACCCCGGTCAGTTTCGCGATCATCTTGCGGCGCTCGCGATTCGACGCCCGGTCCAGGCGTGATGAGCATGGCAGATGGCAACAGCGAGGGCATCGGCCGCGTCCGGCCCTGCCGGATCGCAGCCCGGCAGCAGCATGCGCACCATGGCATCGATCTGCGACTTGTCGGCATGGCCGGCCCCGACCACCGATTTCTTCACCAGATTGGGGGCGTATTCCGCGACCGGCAGGCCGCGATGGGCCGGCACCAATAGGGCGATGCCGCGGGCCTGGCCAAGCTTCAGGGCCGCGGCGAAGTTGCGGTTGACGAAGGTCTCCTCGACACAGGCTTCGTCGGGTTCGAAGCGGCCGACCACCTCGACCAGCCCGTCATATAGCGTGACCAGGCGCTCGGCGAGAGACTGCTTGGGGTTGGTCGCCACGACGCCATTGGCGAGATGACTCAAGCGAACGCCATCCGAGGCGATGACGCCCCAGCCCGTGCGCTGCAGACCGGGGTCGAGCCCCAGCAAAATCATACCGCCCCTCCTCGTTCGCGCATGTTCGGCGCGGACGCGCCGCGCCTATGCGCTCAACCGTTCCAGCAGGTCGTCGGCAATTTCGAAATTGGCCGATACGCGCTGCACGTCGTCGCAGTCGTCCAGTGCTTCGAGCAGCTTCATCAGCGTCTCGGCCGCATCCTCGTCCACCGGGATCGTGGTTTGCGGGCGCCAGGTCAACTGCGTGCTGGCCGGCGGGCCCAGGCGCGCCTCCAGCGCATCACGCACCTCGTTCAACTCGTCCGGCGCGCAGATAACCTCATGACCGTCCGCGGTGGATATCGCATCCTCGGCCCCGGCCTCGATCGCCGCGTCGAAAACCGCATCGGCAGAACCGGCATCGGGCTCGTATCGCACCTCACCGATCCGATCGAAAAGATAGCCGACGCTCCCCGACTCGCCCAGGGTTCCGCCATTCTTGTTGAAGGTGGAGCGGACCTCCGACGCCGTGCGATTGCGGTTGTCGGTCAGCGCCTCGACGATCACCGCGACCCCGCCGGGGCCGAAGCCCTCATAGCGGATCTCCTCGAAAGCCGCATCGCCGTCGCCGCCTGTCGCCTTGGTGATCGCGCGCTCGATATTGTCCTTGGGCATGTTTTCCGCACGGGCATTGGCGATCGCCGTGCGCAGACGCGGATTTTTGTCCGGATCGGGCAGCCCTTCCTTGGCCGCCACGGTGATTTCGCGCGCCAGCCTGGAGAAGACCTTTGCCCGCTTGGCATCCTGCGCACCCTTGCGGTGCATGATGTTCTTGAATTGTGAATGGCCGGCCATCTGGACCCACTACCCCAATCGACTGTGATTGGCTCCGCCTTCTTTACCATATGTAGTAGCCGGTAAGCGAGGGCGCGCCCGAAGATTTCCCGCCTACCGTGCCCGTTCCCGCCGCTAGGGCCCGTCGCCGGCGCCGCTCGGCCAATGTTCGGCCAGACAACCGCCCAAACGCAGCGGTTGGATTCGCTCGGTCCGACCGGTCACATCGTCTGTCTCGATCAGCACCGCGCAGAGGGTGGCTTCACCCTCGGCCGGTTTCAGTCTTTCGTTCGGCAGCTTGCGGGTGAATCGCCAGACCGAGCCTTCATGCCGCATGCCGATGACGGATTGATAATCGCCGCACATGCCGAGATCGGAGATATAGCCGGTGCCCTGGGGCAGCACCCGCCAATCGGCCGTCGGCACATGGGTATGGGTACCGACCACCGCGCTGACGCGGCCGTCGAAATGATAGGCGAATGCCTGCTTCTCGCTGGTCGCCTCGCCATGGGTATCGACCAGGATGGCATCCACCGAACCGCCCAGGGTGTGGCGCGCCAGCGCGGAATCGACGCAGGCGAAAGGGTCGTCGAGCGGATCCATGAATAGGCGCAGCATGACATGGACGACCAGGACGCTGCGGCCCTGCGCCGTTTCGAATCGCGCGACGCCGCGCCCCGGCGTGCCTTTCGGGAAATTCTCGGGCCGCAGCAGGCGTGGATCGCCATCGATATAGCCGACCGTCTCGCGCTGGTCCCAAACATGGTTTCCGGTCGTCACCACATCGGCTCCGGCGCCGTAGAGATCGGCGCAGATCTTGCCGGTGATGCCGTAGCCGCCGGCCGCGTTCTCGCCATTGACCACGACGAAATCGGCCTTCAACCGCTCGCGCAGTTCGGGCAGGCGGGCGCATAGGGCATCGCGCCCGCTGCGTCCCACCACATCGCCGAACATCAGAATTCTCATGCATCGTCCTTCTGGGCCGCGATCATCAGACCGTAATAGCCCGCCCCCTCGCCGGGACGAAACCCGGCCCGGTCATAGGCCACCAGCGGCGCGATGAGAAGCCCGGCACGCCCTCCGCCGCAGCCGGATAAGGGGTCGGATTGCCCAGACCGCCGCACGACATGGCATCGCCGGGTGGCCGTCGAAGCGGCACGGCATTGCATCGCCGCCCCGCGCAGGGCGGATGTCCGCTCGATCAAATTCACGGATGGCTCCGACAGGAAAGTGGGGTGCGCCGCGATGGTCGTCGGTTCGGTGACTCCAACGGGACCTACAGAGTAGGTGGGCGCCATATACCGGAACCACGGCCCCGGCAGGGACAGCTCCCTGGAGAACATCATTGGCCCCAGGAGAAAATAGAACCTAACGGGCCGCGCAGCGAACCCCGGATTGAATCTAGGGCTGCGTGAGCTTCTCGGCAACTGTCTCCAAGCGAAGGGCCAGCGCATCGATGCTGGTGGCCAAGCTGTCGGCCAGCTTTTCGGCCTCATCGGCCAGGGCGCCGTCGCCTTCGACATCCCGCAGCTTGCCGTAGGATTCGGCCAATTCGTCCGCGATCAGCAGCGCGGCCATCACCAGGAGGCGATTGTCGCCGACCTGCCCCATGCCGGAGACGAGTTCCAAGATTTTCTTGTCAACGAATTCGGCGAGCCGCTGGAGATGCTCTTCCTGGCCCGCATCGCAGGAAATCTGATAGCCGCGGCCGTTGATCGAAACACTGACCTGCGCCATCTCAAGCCTCCAGCACTTGGCGGAGGCGAACGATCACCTGGTCGAGCCGGTCGGAGACCGCAACCGTCGCCTGCTTGAGGCTGTCATATTCCTCTTCCGTGACCGTCGTGGCCTCGGTCGCAACCCGCTCCTCGATCACGGTTTCCAGACGCGCCACGGATTCCTCCAGGCGGCGTGTGGCGGATTCGAGACGGGACATGCTTTGCGGTGCGGCCATGGACTCCACGGGGTCTGGGGCAACGGAACAGGCGGAGAATAGTGACCGGCCGGAATCGACGCAACACGGCTACGCTATAGTGCTGCCAGAGTCCGGTTGACGGGCCGTTATGCCGTCGTCATGGTGCCCCGTCCCCGCTGGGCGGGCGCAAGCGGCGGGTCGGGCCGCCCCGGGGCGAGCCGCTTTTTTTCGCCCCACTCCGCCGTTGAAAATCGGCCCAGATCATCATGAAAAACACAACTTCTTCCGCCTCTTCCGACCCCGCCTCGCACTCCGGTACCGTCGAGCCCAAGCGCATGGCCGATGCCATCCGCGTCCTGGCCATGGACGCCGTCGAAGTCGCCAAATCCGGTCATCCCGGCATGCCGATGGGCATGGCCGACGCGGCCACCGCCCTCTTCGCCGATCACCTGAAATTCGATCCGGCCGATCCGGACTGGCCCGACCGCGACCGGTTCGTGCTCTCGGCCGGGCATGGCTCCATGCTGCTCTATGCGCTGCTCCACCTGACCGGCTACGAAGCCATGACGATGGACGAGATCCGCAATTTCCGGCAGCTCGGCAGCCGCACGGCGGGCCATCCCGAATACGGCCATGCACCGGGCATCGAGACGACGACCGGGCCGCTGGGCCAAGGCCTCGCCAATGCCGTCGGCATGGCGATGGCCGAGCGCCTGATGGCGGCGCGCTTCGGCGATGACGTCGTCGATCACCACACCTATGCCATCGCGGGCGACGGCTGCCTGATGGAAGGCATCAGCCATGAGGCGATCTCCCTCGCCGGGCATCTGAAGCTCAGCAAGCTGATCGTGCTGTTCGACGACAACCGCATCTCGATCGACGGCCCGACCGATCTCTCCGTCTCGGACGATCAGGCCGCGCGTTTCACCGCCAGCGGCTGGGACACCCAAGCGGTCGACGGTCAGGACGCCGCCGCCGTCTCAGCGGCGATCGCACGAGCGAAGAAGACCAACCGCCCCTCGCTCATCCTCTGCCGAACGACCATCGGCTATGGCGCGCCAAAAAAGGCGGGCAGCGCTGGCTCTCACGGCTCGCCCCTGGGCGCCGCGGAAATAGCCGGCGCGCGCGCCGCCTATGGCTGGGATGCCGAACCCTTCGACCTGCCGGCCGACGTTGTGACGGCCTGGCGCGCGATCGGCGCCAAGGGTGCGGAAAGCCGCGCGGCCTGGGCCGAGCGGCGCGACACCCTGCCCGGCGAGCGCAAGGCCCTGTTCGAGCGCACCATCGCCGGGCGCCTGCCCGAAAGGCTGGACGGCGTTATCAGCGCCTATAAGAAGAGCCTGAGCGAAGAGGCGCCCAAGCGCGCCACACGCCAGTCCTCGGGCGACACCTTGGACGTTCTGGCCGAGCATCTGCCCGAGCTGATCGGCGGCTCCGCCGACCTCACCGGCTCGAACAACACCAAGGCCAAGAGCCAGGGCGTCGTCAGCCCGGAAGATTTTTCCGGAGGCTATATCCATTACGGCGTGCGCGAGCACGGCATGGCCGCCGCCATGAACGGCATGGCCCTGCATGGCGGTTTGATTCCCTATGGCGGCACCTTCCTGATCTTCACCGATTATGCCCGCCCGGCGATGCGACTTTCGGCCCTGATGGGCATCCGCACGATCTATGTCATGACCCATGATTCGATCGGCCTGGGCGAGGACGGCCCGACCCATCAGCCGGTCGAGCAACTCGCCAGCCTGCGCACCATGCCCAATATGGCGGTGTTCCGTCCGGCCGATGCGGTCGAGACGGCGGAATGCTGGGCCCTCGCCCTGGCGCACCAGGACGGCCCCTCGACCCTCGCCCTGACCCGCCAGGGCCTGCCGACCCTGCGCAAGACCCATACGGATGAGAATCTCTGCGCAAGGGGCGCCTATGTGCTGGCCGAAGCAAGTGGGCCGGCGCGTGTCACTCTCTACGCAACCGGCTCCGAAGTCTCCCTCGCGGTCGAGGCCCAGACGCTGCTGGAAGGCGAAGGGATCCCGACCCGGGTCGTCTCGGTTCCCAGCCGCGAGTTGTTCGAGGTCCAGGACGAGGACTACAAAGCCGGCATCGTCGATCCCGGCCAGGTCCGGATCGCGGTCGAGGCCGCCATCGGCTTCGGTTGGGAGCGTTTCACCGGGGCCGATGGTGCTTTCATCGGCATGACCGACTTCGGCGCCAGCGCACCGGCCGGCGATCTCTACCGCCATTTCGGCATCACCGCCGAGGCGGTCGCCGAGGCCGCCCGGGCGCGGCTTTGAGTTCGGGTTTCATCGTTTAAGTCAATACGGAGTATTCGAATGCCTATTCGCGTCGCTATCAACGGCTTCGGCCGGATCGGCCGTCTGGTTCTGCGCGCCGCCGCCGAATCAGGTCGCAAGGACATCGAGATCGTCGCCATCAACGACCTGGGCGATGTCGAGTCGAACGCCCATCTGCTGCGCTACGATTCGGTCCACGGCCGCTTCCCCGGCACGGTCAAGACGACCGCCACGGGCATCAATCTCGGCTCCGGTGTGATCAAGGTCCTGTCCGAGCGCGATCCGGCCAAGCTGCCCTGGGACAACCTAGGCATCGACGTTGCTCTCGAATGCACGGGCATCTTCACCGACAAGGCCAAGGCCGGTCTGCATCTCGATGCGGGCGCCAAGCGCGTCCTGGTCTCGGCCCCGGCCTCGGGCGCCGATATCACGATCTGCTACGGCGTGAATCATAAGAAGCTGCGCAAGTCGCATCGCATCGTCTCAAACGCCTCCTGCACGACCAACTGCCTGGCTCCTCTGGCCTTCGTGCTGAACAAGGCCTTCGGCATCGAGCAGGGCTATATGACGACGATCCACGCCTATACCGGCGACCAGCGGACCGTCGATACCCTGCATAGCGACCCGCGCCGGGCACGCGCGGCGGCGGTCTCGATGATCCCGACCTCGACAGGCGCAGCGCGCGCCGTGGGTCTGGTCCTGCCCGAACTCGCCGGCAAGCTGGACGGCACCGCGATCCGCGTCCCGACGCCGAATGTCTCGCTGATCGACTTCAAGTTCGTGCCGTCCAAGACCGTCTCGGTCGAGGCAATCAACGCCGCCATCGAAAAGGCGGCCAAGGGCCCGCTCAAGGGCATCCTGGCGACGACGGACGAGCCGCTGGTCAGCGTCGACCTGAACCACAACCCCGCCAGTTCGACCGTCGATGTGACCCAGACCCAAGCCATCGAAGGCAAGCTGGGCCGGGTGATGAGCTGGTACGACAACGAGTGGGGCTTCTCCAACCGGATGCTCGATTCGGCGGTCGCGGTCGGCAAGCTCGGCTAAGTCCGGCACTAGTGTCAGAAAGCCCAGTCAGGCGGCCCACCCCGGTCGCCTGATTTTTATACCGGGTGCAGGATTATGGAAAATTTATGCCTTGAAATGACCACATTCCCGCCCCGACTCGGACCGGACTCACCCTCCCCGCGGTCACATTTCGATATCGAAACAGACTGAGGAAATAGATCATCAGACGCTTGGCATTTCCGGTCGCGGGCGCCCTGTTGCTTGCCACCACCGCCTGCTCCGGTATGGGCAACACCGAGCAGCGCGTCCTCAGCGACGGCGCCATCGGCGCCGGCGTGGGCGCGGCGTGGGCGCGGCGGGCACGCTTATCACGGGTGGTTGCATCGCCTGCGGCGCGGCCATCGGCGGCGCGGTCGGCCGCTGGCTGCTCGACGAACACGACAAGAGCAGTTTCTAGGCTATCGCACCCGGCCTGGGCGAGGCAGCCAAGCTGTCGGAGAAGAGAAAAGCCATGGCCGCCAAGCCATGGCTTTCTCTTTGTCCGGCTCACGCGCAAAATGGCGCCATGCCGCGCCCCTGCTTCATAATCCACGATCTGGCCCAGGGCCGCGCCGCGCTGAGCGCCGCCTCCGAGGCCGGTCTCGGCCCCGTCTTAGCCAGCGCGCCCGGCGCGGCCGGCTATCTCGGGGCCGGGACCTGGCGGGCGCTGGAAGAACTATGGCGCCGAGAGTTTCCGGAGACCCAGTTCCTCGCCCTGCTCGATTGCGGCGACTCGGCAGGCGATGCCCTCGCAGCCCTGCGCGCCGGGGTGACGGCCCTGCGCCTCGACAGCCACGCCGGGACCGTCGCGAAGATCGCAGCGATGGCCGAAGCCCTCGGCGCGACGGTCAATCCGGAGACAGGACCGGCCTGCGATCTGGCCGAGCATCGCGATCCTTTGGCCGCCGCGCGCGAACATTTCGCGCAGGAGGGCGCACGCAACATTGAAAAGGGCGCAAGGCCGGGTTAATCAATTCGCGAAATTCAGCCATCCGATCGATCGTCCGAAGGGGTTCACCGCCATGCGCATCAGCCAGCGTGTTCGACGCATTCTCAGCAACTACGAAAGCGACACGCCGGGCAGCAAGGCGAACCTCGCCCGCATCCTGTCCCATGGCCGCCTGGGCGGCACCGGGCGCATGGTCATCCTGCCGGTCGATCAGGGCTTCGAGCACGGCCCGGCGCGCAGCTTCGCGCCCAACCCGCCGGCCTACGATCCGCATTACCACTACCAGCTCGCCATCGATGCCGGGCTCAACGCCTACGCCGCGCCGTTGGGCATGCTGGAGGCCGGGGCCGATACCTTCGCCGGGGCCATCCCAACCATCCTCAAGGTCAACAGCGCGAACAGCCTGTCCCGCCTGAAGGACCAGGCGATCACCGCCTCGGTCGGCGATGCCCTGCGCCTGGGCTGCGCCGCCATCGGCTTCACGATCTATCCCGCCTCCGACGACCAGTTCTCGATGATGGAAGAGATCCGCGAGATGGCCGAGGAGGCCAAGGCCCTCGGCCTCGCCGTCGTGGTCTGGTCCTATCCGCGCGGCGGCGACCTGACCCAGGAAGGCGAGACGGCGGTCGATATCTGCGCCTATGCCGCCCATATGGCGGCCCTGCTGGGCGCCCATATCATCAAGGTGAAGCCGCCGACCGCCCATCTCGAACTGCCCGAGGCCAAGAAGGTCTACGAGGCGCAGAAAATCGACATCTCGACCCTCGCCAAGCGCGTCGCCCATGTCATGCAGTCGTCCTTCAACGGCCGCCGCCTCGTCGTCTTCTCGGGCGGCAACCCCAAGAGCCTGGACGAATTCTTCAACGAGGTCCGCGGGTTGCGCGACGGCGGCGCCAGCGGCTCGATCATCGGCCGCAACACCTTCCAGCGCCCGCGCGACGAAGCTCTGAAGATGCTCGACACGATCATCGATATCTATCGCGGCAAGGCCTGATCGGCATGGCCGCGTCCAGCGAACCTGATTGCCGGCTGTATCTCGTCACCCCGCCGGCTTTCGAACTGGACGCCTTCGCGCTGCGGCTGGCCGAGGCGCTGGACGGCGGCGACGTGGCCTGCGTGCAGCTTCGCCTCAAGGACGTGCCGGACGGCGCGGTGCGCGATGCGGCACGGACCCTGATGCCTATCTGCCATGCCCGCGACGTGGCCTTCATCGTCAACGACCGGCCCGATCTGGCGGCCCAGTTGGAGGCGGACGGGGTCCATGTCGGGCAGGAGGACACCGCCTATGGCGAGGCCCGCGCGCTGCTTGGCGAGGACCGGATCGTCGGCGTGACCTGCCACGACTCGAGGCATTTCGCGATGGAGGCGGCGGAGGCCGGGGCCAATTACGTCGCTTTCGGCGCCTTCTTCCCGACCGAGACCAAAGAGGCCAAGACGGCGGCCGATACAGATATCCTGCGCTGGTGGAGCGAGTTGATGACCGTGCCCTGCGTCGCCATCGGCGGTATCACGGTCGGCAATTGCGCGCCCCTGGTTAAAGCCGGGGCCAATTTCCTGGCCGTCGTCTCCGGCGTCTGGAGCTATCCCGAGGGTCCGGGCGCGGCGGTGGACGCCTTCAACGTGGAGATCGCGGCGGCGCTCGCCGCCTTGTGACCGCCCGTGATCGCGCGAATGCCCTAGGCTGAGGGCATCATGCGCAACTTGACCTTCGTCGCCATTCCCGCCGCCCTCACGCTAGGCCTGTATTGGCCGGGGGCGGCCCTTGCCCTGGATATCGACGCGGCCCGGCGGGAATTCCCGAAGACGGATTTCGAAACCCGTGCGGTGCCTCTCGACGAGATCAAATCGAGCGGGCCGCAACGCGA
>Ga0302123_10002326_pt1 | contig 12975 bp, 11 predicted proteins | sample CB21_321_MG_FD_203109 | JGI IMG/M metagenome (GOLD analysis project Ga0302123, IMG submission 203109) | Marine microbial communities from Western Arctic Ocean, Canada - CB21_32.1 | ecosystem: Environmental > Aquatic > Marine > Oceanic | place: Canada: Western Arctic Ocean | collected 2017-09-28 | reverse complement strand
TGGATCTCATCGTCCACAGCGTCAGGAGCTTCAACAATGTCATGCTGCATATCGAGGACTTCGAAGACGCGTTCGAAACTGACGAGAGAAGTGGCGAACTCCACCCTTGCGTTACTAAGTGCAGAGAGCGGGGCGTACAGTTGCCGAGCCAAGGCCGAGAACATGACGACTTCTCCCAGAGTGATGTCACCACTAATCACCATGCGCCCGCCAACCCAAAAGACCGCTGCGGAACCTACTGCACTTACAAGGCCCAACGCGGCAAAGAACCACCTTCCGACAAGAGCTCGCCTAATACCCAGCTTCCTCACGGCTTCAGCCTCAGTCGCGTACCGCTCACCCTCATGCTGCGACCTGTTGAAGAGCTTGACGAGGAGCGCACCCGACACATTGAACGTCTCTTGAAGGATCGACGACATCTCAGCATCGTGGCCCATGGACTCTTGGGTGATCTTGCGTAGAAGCTTTGCGACCTTGCGAGCCGGCGCGACGAATAGCGGGAGCGCTGCTACCGCCAACAACGTGAGCTTCCAATCAGTACCGATCATCACAACGAGAATGATCACCACGCTGATTACGTTGGAAACAATGGTCACCATTGTGCCGGTAACGGCGGACTGGGCGCCCACTACATCTTGATTGAGCCGGCTGATGAGCTCGCCAGTGCGAGTAGAGGTGAAGAACCTGAGCGACATTGCCTGCAAGTGATTGAACGCGGCAACCCGAAGGGAGAAAATGATCCCCTCGCCCACCGTGGCCGTGAGCCAACGCTGCAGTCCACCAACCGCGGCGGAGACAATAGGAACAGCCACCATCCCCAACCCCAGCCAAGTCAGGAGCTGCAGGTCCTTGTTGGGGATGGCGTCGTCAATGAATCGCTGCGTCAAGAGCGGCGGAACCACCGTGAACCAGGAAATAATGATGATGGTGATGAGCACCCCAAACAACCGAATTCTGTGTGGTTTTGCGTACGCAAAGACCCTGCTCAGCAGAGCTCTGTCTACTTTGGGTTTCTCCGCATCCTCATCATGTTGCAGTCGGGCATACCAACCACCGCCGTGCGCCATCATTCTGTTGAGCATAGTTGCGGATCCACACTGACACTGGGGCGATCTTGTGCGCTTCCTTACCCGTCAGCGAAGCGGTCGGGGAAGGTGGGCGCCGAAGGCGCTCGAATGGGGAAACCCCAGAGGATCACCAGTCTCGAGTTAGCCATTCGGCGTTTGGCAGCACGAACGCGACTAGGCGAATCGGCGTTTGAGTCGCAGGATGGTCCGCATGTTGTAGAGGCCGTCCTTCTTAGAAGCTAGGCCACCTAAGGCGACGGCCATAACATGTCTCAAGCCCGCGTCTCTGAAGTCCTGAAACTGGGCTTCAATCTGATCGGGCGTTCCGGCAAACACGTTCTGCCTGAGGAGCTCGGAGGGAACCTGATCGATCGCGTCGAGAAGGAACTCTCGTTCGTATCGTTGGGGAACGAAGTCGCTCATCCCTGCGAACTCATCGCCAAGAGGATGAGCCAGTCCCATCGTGGCCCACATTCCCGCTGGAGCCAACAGTCCTAAAAATTTCACCGCCCTGTGATCAAGCAAAGCCTGCACATGAGCCTCAGTCTTCCCTGCCACGACGTAGGCCTGCATCCCGGGTTCGATTATCTCGGAATCTCTCCCTACTTTCGCGGCGGCGTCTCGTATGACCTTCAACTTGGCACCGTAATCACCTGGTCCCGCAACAAACGCCGGGTACCACCCGTCTGCGTACGTCCCAGTGAGCCGAAGCATTCTCGGACCGTGAGCAGCCACCCAAACCTTTGGCTCGTTCCCGGGCTTCGGCTCTAGATCCATGATCGCGTCCGGCATGTTCCAAAACTCGCCTCTGAACTCAAACGGGCCGCTTGAGTCGAAGCAGATGCGGATGATGTGGAGTGCTTCTTCGAGTCGCGCTACCGGCCTTTCAAAGTTCAAACCGTAGGGATCGGTATTCTCCCGCTCGCCCGAACCAATGCCAAGGATCGGCGGGACCTTGGTCATGTGCGACAGCGTCATGAACGCCTGAGCGAGCAAGACTGGATGCCTCCGAATCGCCTCCGTCACGCCCACGCCTAACTGGACCTTCCCCGCGGAGCCTGCGATGTGGCCCAGCAGCGTCTGGAATTCGAGATAGTCATGAGGGGACCCGTCCGCCAACCAGGTGAACTCCTTATCCCAGATCGCTGCTGGGAAGAGTCCGAGGAAGTGGTCAATGACCCACGCAGAGTCAAACCCGAAGAGCCGAGCGAAGCGAAGCGCGTTGCGAGTCTGTGAAAGCGGGGGCCGAGAACCAAGGCCCAACCCAAACTTGATCGAAGGAGCCATCAGAGAAGGCTAGCTCAGAGAAAGCCCGACTAGAGCTAGAACAACCCAAGCCCCAGAGTAAGCCGCCCCGAAAAGCTGAACCCTGGGTTGGGGGTTGGCATTCGGTTTCGCATTGGGTCCGCGTAATAGCCCCAAGATGTAGATTCTCGAGCTTCCTTACCCGTTTACGGGGAAGGTGGGCCCGAAGGGCTCGGATGGGGCAGCCCGAGAGAACCACCAGTCTCGAGATTGGTAACTGTAGCTAGCTCGAGACCGGCTCCCCCGAAATCGGGAGCAAGCGCTAGTCCAGCGACGAAGCCCTCGCTCCACACACCAATCTCATCCCTGATCCTACGGAACACATCTCGCAGCTCTTCAGGATCCATCTCGGGATAGTCCGGATCCTCGAAGGATCGGTGGATCGTTCGCTTCGGTCCGGGCAAGATCGAACAAGCTTCCCGGGCATCGTCGCAGACAGTAACCACCGCATCAAAGTCACTAGCGAGGTACTCCGAAACATGATCCGAGGAATACCCCGAGATATCAATCCCCACCTCGCTCATCACGGAGACCGCCAAAGGATGCACTCCCTTGGGTTCCGTCCCCGCGGAAGCTACTGCTACACCGTCGCCACCAAGATGCCGCAGCCAGCCGTGGGCCATCATGGGCTGATACTACGACGGGTATCTTCTTGGGTATGCCAAACGCGAACACCCGAGAATTCCTGCAAGGGCATCCAGCTGATGTAGCTCCGCTCCTACTCGGCTGGCGGTTAGCCACTCAGATGGACGGCGTCCTCACCGAGGTAGTGATCGAAGAAGTAGAGGCCTACGCGTCGGCCGCAGATGCCGCCAGCCATTCCCACAGGGGACCGACGATGCGCAACAAGCCCATGTACGGTCCGCCCGGGACGCTCTACGTGTACCTGAACTACGGCATGCACTATCTCATGAACGTGATTGTTGGCCTCGAGGAAACCCCTCACGCAGTACTCCTGAGAGGCGGGACTCCCCTTAAGGGCATCGAAGAGATGCAGAGGCGACGAGGAAGGTCTGACTCACTCACCAGTGGACCCGGCCGACTCACCCAAGCTCTCGGTGTCACGCTCGCCCACAACGACACCTCAACGCTCTCGGGCCCAGTTCGCCTGCTTCCCCCTTTGGCCGAAGGCTTCGTCCCGTACCTATCGACCCCTCGGATCGGAATCAGCAAGGCGACCGAACTCCCATGGCGGTTCCTAGCCCTTGAGTCGGGTCAGGACTGATATCACCGCGAGTCGCGCTTCATGGATGGCTGCACCCACCAAACAAGAAAGGCGATTTTGCGCCCATCTGGACTCCCATTGTGTAACTATCAATCACCAATGGGAGTCCGATACTACGGAGGTGAGAAATGAGTTCAGATGAACTTAAAGGAAAGATGGGCGAAGAGGTTGAGGAGCTAAAGGCGGAAGCTAGCGGCGCCCTCGACAAGTACTTCGGCATCACAGCGAGTGGATCATCGGTAAGCACCGAGATCCGAGCGGGACTTACGACGTGGTTGGCAATGGCCTACATCATCTTCGTGAACCCCGCGATACTCTCCAACGCAATCGACGTGGATCAAGCTCAGCTTGTAACCGTCACAGCTCTAGCGGCTGCGTTCGGAACGCTTCTCATGGGTCTGTGGGCAAAGCTACCGTTCGCGCTGGCACCGGGAATGGGCCTCAACGCCTACTTCACGTTCAGCGTGGTACTTGGAAGTGGAATGGCATGGGAAACAGCGCTTGGCGCAGTCTTCCTCTCAGGCATCCTCTTCCTTGTCATCTCGTTGACGGGGCTACGCAAATACATCTTGGACGCAATCCCCAAGTATCTCAAGCACGCCATCACAGCGGGTATTGGGCTGTTCCTCGCAATCATCGGGTTCCAAGGAGCCGGCCTGATTGGGGACTCCCCAGCAACCCTGGTGACACAGGGGGACTGGACTTCGTCCACTGTTCTCTTGGCGATGTTTGGTCTCATCGTCACTGGTGTCATGCTGATTCGCAAGATGAAGGGGGCGATCCTCATCGGGATTGTCGCTACCACCGTTCTTGCGATTGCCACTAGCGCAGAGGTGTACTTTGGGGCAACCGCTTTCCCGGGGTTCAACGGCATCGTTGGATTCTCCTGGCCGAGCGATCTCATTGGAGCGCTTGACATTGTTGGGGCGATTGAATACGGCATCCTTGGTGTTGTCTTCACGTTCCTCTTTGTCGATTTCTTCGACACAGCGGGAACCTTCATTGGCCTCGCCGACAAGTCGGGGCGGATGGATGCTGAAGGAAACATCGAGGCACCTCGGGCAGCGTTCAGCGCTGATGGAGCAGCAACTGCGGTTGGTGCCCTGTTGGGTACCTCCTCGACGACCACCTACATCGAGTCAGCAGCTGGGATCGAAGACGGTGCTCGCACCGGCTTAGCCTCAGTAACGACAGGCGTACTGTTCATACTGTCGATGTTCTTGGCTCCGCTGTCCGCGGTTGTACCTGGCGTTGCTACAGCACCTGCGTTGATCATCATCGGCGCGATGATGATGTCCGGTGCTGTGAAGGTGGATTGGAGCGAGTATCGCTACTCGATTCCTGCGTTCCTTGCGATCGTCGGAATGCCTTTCACCTACTCGATCACGGCTGGGATCAGCTTGGGACTCATTTCCCATACGCTCATCTCGGCTGCGAGCGGCAAGGCAAAGGACGTCCATCCTGTGATGTACGTGTTGTCACTCTTGCTGATTCTGAGGTACTTCACCGAAGTCTTTGGCTAGACCAACCAAACAAACTAAACCGAGAAGGGGGTTGGCTCAGCCAGCCCCCTTCTCGCCGTTCTGCCCTACCGCCTAAAGGGGATCACCAGCCGCTGTTCGGTGAACCCAAGTGACTGGAATAACTCTCTAGCAGCTGTGTTGTCATCGCCCACGAAGACCCTGACCTTCGATACCCCGTCTGCGACGAGCGCAGCCACGGCTGCTCGCACCATCTCCCCACCAAGGCGCCTTCGACGCAGGTCCTCTATCACCCCCAAGAAGTTGATCCGCCCCACCGCGTCCGATTCTCTGGTGGTATTGATGTAACCCACAGGCTCCCCAAAGTGCCGTACCACCATGGTGGTGTCCGCTCCGGTGGCATCCACGATTGTGGACCCCACAGTCTGTGAATCTGGAAACGTTTCCTCGTGGAACATCGAGACGAACTCTCGGAAGTCATCACTCATGGGATGGACCATCACGATGCTGTCCTTGAGTGGGTTTGCCAAACCGATCTCGACCACGCCAGTCAATCCTGTGAAGCCCAGCTCTTCGCTCAACCGGGTCAGGTGGTAGTTGCGGTTGTCGGCGTGAATGAGTTCTGTGGTTGCAGTCGAAGCGTAGCGAGCCGCGGCCAAGACTGGCCCCGCATGCTCCTCCCAGCTGGTCTCTCCAGCAAACGGACCTCTCCAGTCAACACGGGGCCCATCCAGTTCGCCCATAACCCAAGCCACCACCTTGCCGCTCTTCTCGGCGACCCACGCTTGATCCGGCCAAGCTGGCGAAGCGCTCAGTGAAGCTCGAATCTCTCCAACGTCAGACGGGAAGAACCCGGCATGGGTGGCTCTCTGGGCCTGGCTGGAAGCTGCGAGGGCAACGGCGTCGAAGAGGTCATCGTCGTTTGCCCTTCTCGTTGTCAGTTCCGTCACTTGGCCTCTTCCTCAGTATCGCTCGAATCTAGCCCCAGCGCTGCTTCGGCCGCATCGATTGTCTGCCCTCCCCGTAACACCGGAGCAAACAAATCACCATATCTTGCCAGCCTTCCCCATATTGTTCGGATTGTGAAGTCCTGAGGGACTACAACATCTACCTCGTCCCAGAGGATTGGGGTCGATACCGGTGCCCCTGAGTATGGGCGCACGGAATAGACAGAGGCGATGGTCTTTCCGCCAACGTTCTGATTGTGATCGATGAAGATCTTGGGACCTCGTTTGGAGATATCCCACTCCATGGTCAGTTCCTCGGGGTTCGCCTGGACCAGTAGCCTCCCCACTGCCTCGACAAAGGCCCTAACACGGCGGTACGAATGCACCGGGTCCAATGGCACATAGATGTGTATGCCGGTTGCTCCGGAAAGCTTGGGATAGGAGACAAGACCGAACTGGTCCAGTACCAATTTCACCAGTTTGGCGACGTCGACCACCTGTTGCCAAGTGCATCCCTCTGAAGGATCAAGGTCGAATATTGCGGAATCTGGTGCCTCGATCGACCCTAAACGACTCAACCAGGGATGGATTTCGATACAGCCCATATTGGCCAGCCACATCAGCGACTCCCGATGCTGCGCGGTAATGAACTCTATGGGTTCACCGCGGTGCGCTGAATGTACAGGAGCCAGTTCCAGCCAGTCAGGCTGATGTCCCGGCGCCTGTTTCTCGTAGAACCATTCCCCCTCCCACCCATCGGGATACCGAGCCATGACGATGGGACGACCCACAAGGTGCGGGAGCAGCAACGGAGCGATGGACGAGTAGTACTGGATGAGATCACCCTTGGTCTCTCCGCCATCGAAGAAGGGCTTGTCAATGTTCGACAGACGCAGTGGACGCGTGATGCCTAACGGCCGATAGCTTCCTTGCTCTTGAACAACCCGCACCTCACCGGGCAGCTCGGCAAGAGTCGCCAGAGCCCGGCCTTCTCTCACATCGTCGTTACCCACAGCGTGGAGTGTCGCGTTGATCTCCCTCAGCACGGCCAAGTGGGAGGAACGCTCCCTCATCTCAGAGATCAAAGTGAGATCCTGCCCCGCCTCGACGGCCGCCTCAACGAGCGGGCCCACCCTCAGCGAACCCTCTCTGTAGGGGATGTGCTTGATTTCTCCGGAGTCGCCATAGAGCACATCAGAGAAGTGGCAATGCAGCTGATCCAACTGCCAGCTGGGAAGAGACTCCCTCGCAAAGCCCAGCACAGCAGAGAACGATTCCTTGTCCTTAAGTCCCCCGTTTGACATGGCGTGAACGTGCGCCCAATCGATAACAGTTCGCACCCACGAATACTCGTTGGAAAGAGCGGTCAGATCGCCGAGTCGTCCAAACTGCGCTCTCTTGCCAGCAGTCTCAAGCGACAGCGTCACCCCAAGTTCTCGGACTTTCGGTTCGAGATAGTCGAGCGCCCCTCGCACCACCGCCATCACTTCATCTGGGTCGCGATCGCGCTGATTACCGGGATGTGCGACCACCGTGGTGCCCCCCAGCGTTGCACACAGCTTCATGGAATGCTCCAGGGCAGCGATGACTCGCTTGGCTCTGTCCTCATCATCCAGCGTAAGCATCGCGAAGTACGGGGCATGCACGGTGAGCGCTATCCCCCGCTCGGCCGCCGCCTCACCAAAGGAACGACAACGACCCTTCTTCCACGGAAAGTCCTTCACGAACGCCAACTCAAATGCTTGGAACCCGTCGGTGACCAGCCCATCGAGAAAGGCCTCATCGGTCACATCATCCGGTGGCATCCCCGAGTACCCGAAACTGATCATTGCGTGAGGTTACCCGCGTCCGAAACGCTGAACCCAGGGTTGGGAGAGCGGACAGGACTTTGGACCGCCGGCTAGACGTTCGTAGGCCTGCTCCCCCGAAATCGTGGGCGCAAGCGCGCAATAGCGCCAAGACATAGGGTATTGCGCTTCCTCCCCTGTTTACGGGGAAGGTGCCCGCAGGGCGGATGGGGCAGCCCGAGAGAGCCACCAATCTCGAGAGGTGAACAGGGTCGGTGGACGGCGTTGCCGGTATCTGGGGAGTACTGGCAGTGGGTCTCTTCTCGATGGATGGAGATCTCTTCCACGGCGGTGGGCTCCGACTTCTTGGCATTCAGGCAGTGGGACTCGTTGCCATCACGGCCTGGGTGCTGACACTCTCGCTTATAGTTTTCTGGGGGGATCAAGACCTACCGGGGCCTGCGAGTGACCGAAGAGGAAGAAATCGAAGGCCTCGACCACCACGAGCACGGCACCCTCACTTACCCAGAGTTTCACTAAGGAACCTGGACCGAGCTCTTGGTCGGTATTCGCATTCGCTGGCGGGTCTTTAGCGGCTCAGACCGCTAAAGGCGCGCTGTGTCTTGCCGATGGTGTAGATACCTAGGAAGGTACCTGTGACAGCTTGGCGAAAGATCTCGCTCCCAATTTCATCGTTCGGAGAGGCAAACCTCCCCGCGGTCTGTGTGGCAACAGGAAAGCCCACTGATATTTGGACGACGGTAAATCTTCTCTGGATACCTCGATGGACCGCTCCACTCATTCTTCTGGGACCGTTCGGAATGCTTATCCAAATGATGGTCGGAAGGAAGATCCCGGTCCGGTTCCCTGTCCACGACAGCTTGGTCCGTACCCAGCACCGGAAACAGATTCTCGGCGCCTCCCTCTCCCTCATAGGAGCCTTCCTCATGGCGGTCGGACAGGCGCTGCCATCCATGGCGGCGGGTCTCGACATCGCCGTCATCGGCTCTTTCGTCTTCGCTGGACTGCTCCTATGGTTCGGCCGCCGACCCTTCATCCCAGTCAAGTTACTCTCCTCACCCACGATGGAACTCTCCGGAGCACGCCTGCGGTACGTTCACCCAGAGTTCCTCGCTGCCGTTGAGCGTTCGGAAAGCGAGATCAGCGCTGCTGAGAAATTCTTCGGCAAGGAGATCGCAAACGAGATGAGCATCTTCGATCTACCGAAGCGCACACTCGTCGCTGCAGGCGTCGGAGACCCTTGGATCTAGCGGTTCGCCGCCTCTGACGAAGCGGACTTGGTCTGCCCATCTGGTACCGTTTCACTCCCAACCGGGCCCCTAGCTCAATTGGCAGAGCAGCGGACTTTTAATCCGTTGGTTGTGGGTTCAAGTCCCACGGGGCCCACCAGACATGACATGTTTGAACCATGGCCAACAAGTAGAAGGTCATGGTTTTTGTTTTCCCATTTCATCGCACCTGAGGGCCGCTGGGTGTGATCTTCCGGTTTCTTCCGTCTGTACGTCGACAGTGACAGGTCAGTTAGAGCGTTTGCTTCGTGTTCGAGTCGTTCTGTGAGGTCGTGTGCGAGTAGGTGTGCGAATGGGAGTTTGAGGTCGACTCCTTCTACTCCGTCTTCTCCGATCCAGATCTTTTCGAAGAATGCTTGGTTGTAGGTGCGTCTGAGCTCGTCGGATGCCTGTTTGTAGGCTTCTAGGCAGTTGCCTACGAGGTTGAGTGCTTGGTCGAGGTTTCGTTCGATCTCGTCGAATCGTAGGGTGCACGAGTCAAGGATCCGCTGTGCTTGTGCTTCTTCTGTCGTGATGCGTTGTTGTTCTTCTTTGAGGAGTTCGACGGGCCTGCCACACGACCTAGCTGCCGGATCAAGGCGAGCCTGAAATGAGCAGAGCCGAAGAAACTCGCCTTGGCTGTGATCGAGTTAGCGAAGCGCCTTGAGCGCGACAAGCGTCGGCATTCGTGAGAGAATGGCCTCATGAACCAAATCTTGTTCAAGGAACCAGCAACCCCTGAGGTCTTGCATGCCTAGTCGGGGTGCCGCAATCGTCCTGCCAAACATCATCGAATGGGCACTCGAACGTGCAGAAGTATCGAATGGTGAGCCGGCGAAAGCAGCTGGGACCAGCGAGGCAGTAGTCAGTGCATGGTTGGCGGGTGAGAAGCAACCAAGCTTTCGTCAATCAAAATTAATTGCTAGCAGGACACGTGTCCCCTTCGGTTTCCTTTTTCTACAGCAACCCCCTCCTGAATCGCTACCCATTCCAGACTTCAGAACTCGGAACGGCGACATAGTTGGAACTATTAGCGTGGATTTGAGAGATGTGATTCTCTCAACCCTCAGGAAGCAGACATGGCTAAGTGAGTACCTCCAGGCAATAGGTGCAGATCCGGTTGAGTTCGTTGGGAGCGTGACAGCCTCTACGGCTCCCCAATTGGTCGCACGGTCAATTTCGGACGCTCTTGAACTGCCTGAACCGAACGATAGGCCGCGCAATGTTGAGACCTTCCTGAGATTCCTTGTAAGGAGGAGTGAGTCTGCCGGAATAAACGTCTTACGCAGCGGAATAGTAGGAACCAATACACGCCGGGTACCCGATGTCGACGAGTTTCGGGGTTTCAGTTTGAGTGATCAGTTTGCTCTTTTCGTATTCATCAACGGTACAGACGTGAAGGTTGCACAAATCTTCACACTTATACATGAACTTGGTCATATCTGGCTCGGAGAATCTGGGATCTCTGACATCCTTAGTTCCGGTGAAGTATTCGGTGGCACCAGCCATGAATCTATATGCAACCGAATAGCGGCAGAGGTCCTTGTTCCATCCCGCGACTTTCTGGAGTCTTGGGATGCGGACGAAGAGCTCGCTGAGACGATCAAATCAGCAGCTCGGCAGTTCCATGAAAAACGAGGTCGATACCCCCCTTGGATGTGGCGTTGCCGCGAACGAGACGCCACGAGATGTGATCCGATTCGCATGAGGTGCTGGCTCAACCAAATCGCCGCGTATTCCATGGGGAGCGAGCTCAGAGTGAGACACCGGCAGGTTCGACTGACGAACCAGACATCTAAACACGAGAAGCGTTCATGGGGCTAGAGCTGTTCGACCGAGCCGCCGCCCATGGTGAGCGATTAGCGATCGTGGACAATGGCGGCCGTCATACATATTCCGACCTCCTCGCGGCATCTGGCCGAGCGGCGTCAGCTCTCCTCAACGGAGCCAACGACCTCAACGGAGCCAGAGTGGCGTTCATGGTCGAACCGTCGTTCGGCTATCTGCGAACGCAGTGGGGAATATGGCGAGCCGGCGGAATCGCGACGCCACTCTGCTTAACCTTTCCATCGGAGGAGCTGGCCCGTGTTCTCGATAACTCCCGGCCGACCTCCGTCATAGTCGACGCTAAATTCGAGGATGTGATTCGGCCACTAGCGCAGGCTCGAGGTCTACAACTGCTTAGACTGGACGATCTAGACGTCGACACGCAGACCCTTCCCGAAATAGCTGAAGATCGCCCAGCAATGATGCTCTACACGAGCGGGACGACGGGGCAACCAAAAGGCGTTGTCACGACGCACCGCAACATCTACGCCCAGATTCGTTCCCTCGTGGAGGCTTGGGAATGGACCGCCGATGATCACACGATTCTCACGCTCCCGCTTCATCACCTTCACGGTATTCTCAACATTGTCAGCTGCGCTCTCTGGTCGGGTGCTTCGTGCGAGATGTTTCCACGGTTTGACGCGGGCTTGATTTGGGACACTATCGAGTCTGGTCGCGTGTCGGTCTTTATGGCCGTCCCCACGATATATCACCGATTGATCGAGGAGTGGGAGGGGAACGAGCCCGACCGTCGCGCAGAACTTTCACAGCGGTGCCAGGACCTGCGTCTCATGGTCTCGGGGTCTGCCGCCCTGCCCGTACCAGTCCTCGAACGCTGGCTAGAAATCAGCGGTCACACGCTCCTTGAGCGGTACGGAATGACCGAGATCGGGATGGCGCTATCCAACCCCCTTCATGGCGAACGACGGCCAGGATTTGTCGGTTCACCGCTCCCCGGGGTTGAAGTCCGACTGGCCCCCGAGGACGACGTACTCGCCGACGAAGGTGACCCGATGGAAATCCAGGTAAGAGGGGACACAGTGTTTCGTGAGTATTGGAATCACCTTGACGAAACCAAGAGGTCATTCACGGTCGACGGATGGTTCAAGACAGGTGATATCGCTGAGCAGCACGGAGACCGGTATCGCATTCTCGGTCGGAGTTCGGTCGATATCCTCAAGAGTGGAGGGGAAAAAATATCCGCTCTCGAGATTGAGAATGTACTTACGGCGCATCCGTCCGTCCGAGAGTGTGCCGTCGTGGGAGTGCCTGACCCGTCGTGGGGTCAGCGGGTGGTGGCGGCAATTGTCCCAACCGCGGATTCTTTGGTTGAGCCGGGAATCCTCAAGGATTGGTGCAAACAGCGACTCGCTCCCCATAAGGTACCGAAGGATTTCGTCTTGGTTGAGGCTCTCCCACGCAACGCCATGGGCAAGGTCACCAAGCAGCAGGTCGTGAGCATGGTCGGACCGTGATATCGTCATTAGGAAGCTCACCGTACCGATCGACATCAGTCGGCCCGGGCCAACCTGCCTGTCGCCGGATTACGATTCCCAGAAGGTTTCGGACGGTTTCCTTCCTTAAGGTGCAGCGGCCTCCGCGAAGGCTGGTCCATGTGAATGACGAGCGGGGTGGCAGGAGGGGTGCTTCCCTGGTGATCACCGATGTCATGGCCATGTGGCCAACGCAGCTCCTGAGAAGCACGATGAACTTGGCTGGTTTTTCGCCGGAGAACTCGCGTCGCTCCGTCTAGCTCATCCCAGCTATCCGGATCTGTTCCTGAGCGTGCTCGGGCAGGCCGGGAGCTCCGGCTAGCCACCGAGTGAAGGTTCCTGCCCTGCGGTAAGGACCCCTACCACTAGGTGTCCTGATAGCCAGAGCCAAGCCTAAGAGATTAGGTTGGCAGGCATGATTCGTAAGACGCGCCCTCATCCCTGGACGATATTTCTTTGGTTGTTCTCACTGACCGTAGCTGTAGGCGCCTGTACATCTTCACCGACCGCATCGTCGATCACTCCTGCTCCTGAACCTTCCTCCTCCGGACCGC
>Ga0302123_10002325_pt1 | contig 12975 bp, 8 predicted proteins | sample CB21_321_MG_FD_203109 | JGI IMG/M metagenome (GOLD analysis project Ga0302123, IMG submission 203109) | Marine microbial communities from Western Arctic Ocean, Canada - CB21_32.1 | ecosystem: Environmental > Aquatic > Marine > Oceanic | place: Canada: Western Arctic Ocean | collected 2017-09-28 | reverse complement strand
AGTTTTATGCAAAGGAATACATGATCGTATGGCCGCAATGAGCGACGATTTTGAGCCTCACGAACATATTTACCGTACAAAACCAGAGATGCGGTCCTATATAGAGATTGCGTAATTTTATGAATACAATTCATCAACAGAAATGTGGAATATTAATTCTTGCGCATGGAGATTTCTGTGATCAGTCTCTAGCCGGAGAAAAGTCCTCCATTTGGGTAGCTGAAACAGCGAATCAACTTGTACCAGAGAGAATTTTGATTGCAACCACTGGAGAATTGAAAAGCAAGCCTGAGTACGTAGAAATAATAAAAATTCAAAAAGGTAAGATTTTTGCAGATGCGGTTGTAGCAACAAAAGAGTATTTCAGTGATTGTGAACGTATTGTTGTGATTGATGCAAATATGCCTTTAGTTACGCAAAAAGTGCTAAGAGGCTTAATCGATTCGGATACTCCAGTGGCTGTAACGTACGAAGATAATGAAACTTATTCAGCTAGCGGTCCCTTTTCCTTTAGTGCTGAGTGGTTATACGAGCGAGTGGCGCAAGTTAAGTCGCTAGGTGAGTTGCTAGCTATGTATCTTGAGGAGGGTGGCATTGTCGCTTCTGTAATTGCTAGTAGTGAAGAGTTAATTCATATAAATGACAGGTATTCATTTATAGAGGCAGAAAGTGGTTTGCGAAAAATTTTGATAGAACAAGCAATTGGGAGAGGCGTATTATTTTCAGATCCAAAAAGCGTCATCTTAGAACATGATGTAGATCTAGGATGTGATGTTCGAGTAGAGCCTAATTGTCAATTGTATGGGCAATGCATAGTTCAAGCGGGGGCAATTATCGGACCTGGTACGATTCTTAACAATGCTAGGGTAGGAGAAAAAAGTACTGTTTTGCAGTCTGTTGTCTCCGATTCAGAAATAGGGTCGCATGTGAGCGTGGGGCCGTTTTCTCATATTAGAGAAGGTACTTTTATTGGTGATTATTGTGAGATAGGTACCTCTGCAGAGGTTAAGGCATCGACATTAGAAAATCATGTAAAAATGCACCATTTCTCATACTTAGGTGATACGACAGTGGGTAAAAATAGCAATATTGGCGCAGGAGCTATTACTTGCAATTTTGATGGCCAAGAAAAGCATAAAACTAAAATTGGCTCCCAAGTTTTTATAGGGAGTTCAACAATGTTAGTAGCACCAATAAATATTGGAGATGATGCTGTAACTGGGGCTGGATCAGTTGTTGTAAACAATGTGCCAGCACATACGAAGGTGGTGGGGGTGCCGGCGCGCAATTTAGATGATCGGCAAAGTGAACAAAACTAATGGATGGAGCTGCAATTATTTCAATTGTGACCATAGTGGGTGCAACTGTAGCACTTGCGATAGTTGCCGGTTTGGAGGCTGTCGTTGCAAATATGAATTCGATTCGTATTTCTGCACATGCTGAAGCTGGTAATGTAAATGCTGCTCGCGTTATAAAGAGTATGGAGCCTGCTGCTTTTCGCTCTTTTGCAGCAGCACGAGCACTTGCTGGAGCAGGTATCATTGCTGCTGCCGCTTATTTTGGTGCACGTGAGTTTAGTGCAAGTGGCGCCGCTGCTATAGCAGTTGCAGGTGGTGCTTTTGCAGCAATGATACAAATTACTGCTGCAACTCTTGGTAATTTAGCACCCGAAGAAACGGGACTACGTTGTTCTTGGCCAATTCGGTTATGTATCCTGATATTTATTTGGCCTGCGCGTATTTTTAGTCTTCCGAGTCGTTTACTGACTGGTTCCATTCAGGTCGTGACTCTTTCACAAAGTGATCGTGATAGTGAGGATTTTGTTACTTTCCTTGAAAAGGAGGAAGCTTCGGGTGGTGTAGAAGAAGATGAAAGAAGAATGATACGTGGGGTAATAGAGCTTGAAGAAAAAGCCGTACATGAAATCATGACACCAAGAATTGATATTGTAGCCACTGAACGGAGTGCGACTGTTCGTGAAGTTGCGCAGTTGGCTACGGAACGTGGAGTTAGCCGAATCCCTGTTTTCGAAGAGAATATTGATAACATTGTCGGAATTGTTTATGCAAAGGACCTGCTAACTGCTTTGGTTAGTGATAGTGAAGAAAAGCTTGACAATTGGTTTCGGAACCCGATGTTTGTACCAGAATCGAAGCGTGCTGATGATCTTTTAACAGAAATGCGTGGAACAAGAACCCATTTAGCCATTGCGGTAGATGAGTATGGCGGAACTGCAGGTCTAGTAACAATAGAAGACTTACTGGAAGAAATTGTTGGTGAGATTGAAGATGAATATGATGTTGCAACTCCGGTGATGGAGGTGCTTTCTGAGAATGAAGTATTACTTGATGCTGGGACGACAACTGATGTGTTAGAAGATCTATTTTCGTACAAAGTGGAAAGTGAAGATTTTGATACAATTGGTGGCTTTTTGATACATCTATTAGGTCGATTACCTAATGTTGGAGATGAGGTAGCCATTGATGGTTTAGAGATAAAAGTTTTGAGTATGAGCGGTCGAAGACTCCAGCGGTTACGTATAGTAAAAAGTGATGAAAATAAGAGTTCGAATAGCGATGATCAATTAGCGAGTAAATAAATTATAAGGCTGCTTGAGGAAAGTTATTTGAATTGAAGAACGATACCTTGCACGAAGATATGTAATTGCAGAATAAAAGGCATTGTTTTTATTGACATACTGGACAATTAGACGTACCTTTTTCCTTGGCCCTTTTTGTGGCTCGTACTTTAACAACTGAATAGCGGACGAAATAAAAACGTTCGGGAACCCGTCGAGGAAGTGGCGATTTTAATTGCCACAACTGAGACAAAAAACTCTGTGGACACTTCTTTATTGAAGTGTTTCCGACGGAGAGTTTGATCCTGGCTCAGGACAAACGCTGGCGGTGTGTATTAGGCATGCAAGTCGAGCGAGAAACCTACGCTTGCGTAGGTAGAGAGCGGCGGACGGGTGAGTAACACGTGGGTAACGTGCCCTAGAGAGGGGGATAACTAGTCGAAAGGCTAGCTAATACCCCATATTGCTCCCGGTGAGAGGCCGGAGAGTGAAAGCTTTTGTGCTCTAGGAGCGGCCCGCGGTCGATTAGCTTGTTGGTGAGGTAATGGCCCACCAAGGCGATGATCGATAGTTGGTCTGAGAGGATGGTCAACCACACGGGGACTGAGACACGGCCCCGACTCCTACGGGAGGCAGCAGCTAAGAATCTTGCGCAATGGGCGAAAGCCTGACGCAGCAACACCGCGTGAGGGATGAAGGCCTTAGGGTTGTAAACCTCTTTTACGAGGGAAGAAGTTCTGACGGTACCTCGTGAATAAGCAACGGCTAACTACGTGCCAGCAGCCGCGGTAATACGTAGGTTGCAAGCGTTGTCCGGATTTACTGGGCGTAAAGGGCCCGCAGGCGGCTTGGCAAGTTTTGGGTGAAATCTCGCGGCTCAACCGAGAGAGGTCTCAGAAAACTGCCAGGCTTGAAGCAGTGAGGGGGATGGAGAATTCCCGGTGTAGCGGTGGAATGCGTAGATATCGGGAGGAATACCAGAGGCGAAGGCGCCATCCTGGCACTGACTTGACGCTGAGGGGCGAAAGCGTGGGGAGCGAACCGGATTAGATACCCGGGTAGTCCACGCCGTAAACGATGAGTACTAGATGTCGGGGGTATCGACCCCCTCGGTGTCGTAGCTAACGCAATAAGTACTCCGCCTGGGGACTACGACCGCAAGGTTAAAACTCAAAGGAATTGACGGGGGCCCGCACAAGCAGCGGAGCGTGTGGTTTAATTCGATGGTACGCGAAGAACCTTACCCGGATTTGACATGTGCGTAGTACTGATGCGAAAGCTGAAGGACCCTTCGGGGAGCGTACACAGGTGTTGCACGGCCGTCGTCAGCTCGTGCCGTGAGGTGTTGGGTTAAGTCTCGCAACGAGCGCAACCCCTGTCGCCAGTTATATTTTTCTGTCGAGACTGCCGGGAAACCCCCGGAGGAAGGAGGGGACGATGTCAGGTCAGCGTGACCCTTATGTCCGGGGCTACACACACGCTACAATGGGTGGTACAAAGGGAAGCCAAGCCGCGAGGTGGAGCTAATCCCATCAAAGCCATCCCAAGTTCGGATTGTAGGCTGAAACTCGCCTACATGAAGTCGGAGTTGCTAGTAAACGCAGGTCAGCAATACTGCGTTGAATACGTTCCCGGGCCTTGTACACACCGCCCGTCACGTCATGAGAGTTGGTAATACCTAAAGCCATTAAGCTAACCGTTTCGGCGGAGGCAGATGTCTAGGGTAGGACCAGCGATTGGGACGAAGTCGTAACAAGGTAGCCGTAGCGGAAGCTGCGGCTGGATCACCTCCTTTCTAGGGAGATTGCGAACCTACATAAAACTGTGAACGGTGTTTGCAGTGTAGGAACAGCACATCCTAGGTCGATAGATCAAGTACTTGTACTTTTTCTACTCAAACGGATACCCGAACATCCGTAATTTCGTTCGCTATTCAGCTCTTAAGGCCGTAAAGGCAGGGGCCATTAGCTCAGCTGGTTAGAGCGCAGTCCTGATAAGACTGAGGTCTCTGGTTCGAGTCCAGAATGGCCCACCAAGCGAAAGCTAGGGGCCGTAGCTCAGTTGGGAGAGCGCCTCGCTTGCACCGAGGAGGTCAGGAGTTCAAGTCTCCTCGGCTCCACCAAGCCTGTTGCGGAGAGCACAAGCGGTTTATATATTAGCCAGTGTCTAGAGACGCTGGCCGGTATAAAAACCGGCACACATTGATAATTGAAGAGAGAGTAACTGCAAAACGGAATATAGTATGTGTTAATTCATATACTGGATGCCGGGAAACAGATCTAGTATGTGTTAATTCATATACTGGATTATGTTGTATGCAATTTGCGAGTCTTGAACGATGAGTCAAGCTATCAAGGCGCGCGGTGGATGCCTAGGCATTAGGAGCCGAAGAAGGACGTAGCAAGGCTGCGATAAGCTTCGTTTAGCTGTCAAGTAAGCTCAGACGAAGATTTCCGAATGGGGCAACCCGATCCGGTAAAACCGGATCACTCCGGACTGAACACATAGGTCCGGTAGAGGGAACCGGGGGAACTGAAACATCTAAGTACCCCGAGGAAAAGAGATTATTCCCTTAGTAGCGGCGAGCGAAAGGGGAAAAGCCCAAACCGAACAGGTTCGCCTGGTCGGTGTTGTAGGGCCTGCAAGGTCTGTTTATTCAGACGCAGAGTTAACAATTGTAAATTTAGTAGAACGGTCCTGGAAGGGCCGGCCAAAGAGGGTGAGAGCCCCGTACATAAAAAGTTTACAACTTTGTAGCAGGTTCCTGAGTACCACGGGACACGTGAAACCCTGTGGGAATCTGGGGAGACCACTTCCCAAGGCTAAATACTCCTAATGACCGATAGTGAACTAGTACCGTGAGGGAAAGGTGAAAAGTACCCCGGGAGGGGAGTGAAAGAGATCCTGAAACCGTGTGCCGACAAGCAGTCGGAGCCCGTTTAGGCGGGTGACGGCGTGCCTATTGAAGAATGAGCCAGTGAGTTAATTTGTGTGGCAAGGTTAAGTAGAGAGATCTATGGAGCCGTAGCGAAAGCGAGTCCTAATAGGGCGTATCAGTCGCGCGGATTAGACGCGAAACTTGGTGATCTATCCATGGGCAGGTTGAAGGTCGGGTAAAACCGACTGGAGGACCGAACCAGGGTGTGTTGCAAAACGCTTGGATGACCTGTGGATAGCGGTGAAATGCCAAACGAACCAAGAGATAGCTCGTTCTCCCCGAAATGCATTTAGGTGCAGCCTCGGGTGATCTCCGACGGAGGTAGAGCTCTGGATGGGCTAGGGGGCTTACCGCTTACCAAACCCAACCAAACTGCGAATGCCGTCGGACAGAACTCGGGAGTGAGACAGTGGGGGATAAGCTCCATTGTCGAGAGGGAAACAGCCCAGACCACCAACTAAGGCCCCCAAGTCCATGCTAAGTGTGCAAGGATGTCGAATTGCGAAGACAGCCAGGAGGTTAGCTTAGAAGCAGCTATCCTTGAAAGAGTGCGTAACAGCTCACTGGTCGAGTGATTCTGCGCCGAGAATTCAACGGGGCTAAGCATGGCGCCGAAGTTGTGGGTCATCTGTTATTTAAACAGATGGCAGTAGGGGAGCGTTCGTTTCAGCAGAGAAGCGTTGTCGTGAGGCAGCGTGGAGCGGAACGAAGTGAGAATGCTGGTATGAGTAGCGTAAGGTGCGTGAGAACCGCACCCGCCGTAAACCTAAGGTTTCCTACGGAAGGTCAGTCCGCGTAGGGTTAGTCGGGCCTAAGTCGAGGCCGAGAGGCGTAGACGATGGACAGCTGGTTAGTATTCCAGCACCGCAACGGTAGTGTTTGAGCAAAGGGGGGACCCGAGAGGGTAGGTTCCTCGGACCTGTGGATATGGTCCGTCTCTGAATTGTAAGCGCCTAGGGGTAGGGAAATCCGCCTCTAGATTAAGCTGAGGATTTGGGGGGAGTGGAGACTTTTGTCAAAGCGACGGAATTGAGCCCAAGTCGGCGAGAAAAGCCTCGTTGTGAGCTATCGTAGCGCCCGTACCGCAAACCGACACTGGTAGGTGGCGGTAAGTACCGTGAGGCGAACGGGAGAACCTTCGTTAAGGAACTCGGCAAATTAGATCCGTAACTTCGGGAGAAGGATCGCCCATTATTGTGAACCAACTAGCTTGGGGAGCAGTAAGGGGCCGCAGAGAGCAGGTCCAGGCGACTGTTTATCAAAACCACAGGTCTCTGCAAAAGCGAAAGCTGACGTATAGGGGCTGACGCCTGCCCAGTGCTGGAAGGTTAAAGTAAGAGGTGAGAGCTTCGAGCTGAAGCCCCAGTGAACGGCGGCCGTAACTATAACGGTCCTAAGGTAGCGAAATTCCTTGTCGGGTAAGTTCCGACCCGCACGAAAGGCGTAACGATCTGGACACTGTCTCAACGAAGGACCCGGCGAAATTGAATTGGCTGTGAAGATGCGGCCAACACGTGGCAGGACAAAAAGACCCCGTGGAGCTTTACTGCAACTTGGCATTGGGATTAGGTCACAAATGCGCAGGATAGGTGGGAGACTTTGAAGCGGTGCTTTTGGGCATCGTGGAGTCGTCCTTGAGATACCACCCTTTTTTGATTTGTTTTCTAACTCGCGAGCAAGCGCGAAGACAGTGTCTGGTAGGCAGTTTGACTGGGGCGGTCGCCTCCTAAAATGTAACGGAGGCGCACAAAGGTTCCCTCAGGGTGGATGGAAATCACCCTACGAGTGTATTGGCATAAGGGAGCTTGACTGCGAGACCTACAAGTCGAGCAGGGACGAAAGTCGGTCAAAGTGATCCTACGGTTCCGAGTGGAAGGGCCGTGGCTTAACGGATAAAAGCTACCCCGGGGATAACAGGCTTATCTTGCCCAAGCGTTCATAGCGACGGCAAGGTTTGGCACCTCGATGTCGGCTCGTCGCATCCTGGGGCTGGAGTAGGTCCCAAGGGTTGGGCTGTTCGCCCATTAAAGCGGTACGCGAGCTGGGTTCAGAACGTCGTGAGACAGTTCGGTCTCTATCCGCCATGTGCGTAGGAAGTTTGAGAGGTGTTGCCCCTAGTACGAGAGGACCGGGGTGAACGAACCTCTGGTGTGTGGGTTGTTCCGCCAGGAGCATTGCCCGGTAGCCAAGTTCGGATCGGATAAGCGCTGAAAGCATCTAAGCGCGAAGCCGACCTCAAGATTAGACTTCCCTCCTCGAAAGAGGTAAGACCACAGGAAGACTACCTGTTTGATAGGCACCAGGTGTAAGCACGGTAACGTGTTCAGCTGAGGTGTACTAATGGTCGAGGGCTTGACTCTCGTTTAAGTTTCGCAGATTGCAGCAGTTATTCTCTCTCTTCAACTATCAACGCGGGGTAGAGCAGCGGTAGCTCGTCGGGCTCATAACCCGGAGGTCGGGGGTTCGAATCCCCCCCCCGCTACCAAAAACTATAGGTTTGTACCTAATGTTGTACTAAGACCGGGGACCCAACCCCGGTCTTTTTATATTGAGCATTTTTTCTCATAATTGTTAGACAAATAATTCAGATCGTCCAAATCTGGTCTGCTATTTTGGAGTCTTGTGCAGACTTAGAGGTTTCTAACTTGACCGGGTAGCCACATTTTTCATCTCAACAGGCGAGAATCGTGAGCCCCAGGTTCGGCACAGATACGGGCAGTTTCGTAACCAATATCTGAGTTGGCTCCTGTAATGACAATCGTTTTTCCAGAAAGGTCTGGTATAGCATCCTTTGTCCACTGCCAAGTTGGTTCAAAATAACAAAGGCGAATAGTTGATGGTGCGGTATGGAGCATTGAATCGGGATGAAGATGTTTTTTTCAAGGGTACGAAATGTTGAGTTGCAAAAGCCTTTGCAGGAAGTGCTTCATCATCCGAGTATTTGGTTTTGCTAGTTGAAAGAACTTCCGATTACTTTTAAAAAATTTAATTTTTTAAAAGTTGTTAACTAAAAGTAAAACAGAGCGTTAGTGTATATACGGGGTCGGAGTAGATTGAATGCCAGCTTTACAGGAAGCACCCCCAACTGATTGCCCTAAATGTAGTGGCCGAATAATAATTGAACGTGATTGGCATGGCACTTATGGAAGTTGCATTATGTGTGGCTACATGCATGAAGTTCTTACAAGACCACCAGTAGATGTTGTTGCAGAAGAAGCTGCGATGCCTGTCCGTCTTCGCCGCCGACAGCCATCGCACGGTAAGCTTCGCTTATAATCTAAGTAAGGGTTTGATGCGTTATTTTGTGGTTTCTGATGTATCATTTTCGGATTCGTGTCGCCGAGTGATAATCATGGGTGCTGCACCCTGTAAAACAGGACGTTCCCACGCACAAAATGGACAGACTGGCCATTCATTTGCTAATGGTTTTTTGCATGAGGGGCATGGTTCTTTAAGCCATTCAGTACAATTAGGGCAACGTAAATAATCATCCTTTACCTGCTGCTGACAGCCAGGACACAATAGTTTGGCTTGCAAGTCTTGTAATAGAGTTTCCTCTTCTAAGGTACGATCGTATAAGTTAACTATTGTGTCCCTTGGACGTAATATTAAATAAATCCAGTAACCAAGTAAAAAAGTGCAAAACACTAAAAGTATGCAGAGAAATTGTAGAATTAGATCCTTTGTTCTTTGTCGAATATCTCTGAAAGTCCAAAAAACCAAAGAGACCCAAATAACAGCTATGTAAATTGTTCCGGCGACTATAAGAATGCGAAGTGAATCTTCCCAAGATCCGCCTGGCCAATTTTGAAGAACATTTTGCCCAAAAGCACTCTCTATCATTAGAAGATTATAGCACCGTCAGTTTTTATCCCGGTGAGTTTCCGAGAGAAATGCTACAATCGTGCGCCATGGGTTTTTCTGAAGACAATTTGAATGCTGAACAGTTGGCTGCCATACATTTTTCGAAAGGTGCCCAGCTAATTGTTGCGGGACCTGGTAGTGGCAAGACCCGTGTGATTACTCATCGTCTTGCTTGGCTAGTTGAGAGTGGGCTAGTACAGCCTTGGCAGATGTTGGCTGTGACTTTTACTAATAAAGCAGCAAAGGAGATGAGAGTTCGAGTACAAAGTTTGTTAAATGAAAAGGCAGTGGGTTTGCAGATAGGTACTTTTCATGCCATGTGCGCACGTTGGTTGTCTGCATATGGAGAGACAATTGGAATTTCTTCAAATTATTCTATTTATGATGCTGATGATCAGTTGTCCTTAATGAAACGAGTTATTGAAAACCTGAACCTTGATAAAAAAAGGTTTGCTCGACCTGTTTTGTCAGCTGTTTCACGTGCTAAGAATGACGGACTTACTCCTGCAACATTCAAAGGGAACGTAGAAAAAGATCTGTCCTCAAGTTATTTTCAAGAGGTTGTAGCGCGTGCATATGGAGATTACCAGAAGGCTCTTCGACAGGTTCCTGCTTTGGATTTTGATGATTTACTTCTAGAGGCCGCCAGATTATTAGATCAAGATTTAGAAACTCGCGAACGTCTTGCAAATAGATATAAGCATGTGTTGGTAGACGAATTCCAAGATACAAATAGTTTGCAGTATCGTATAGCTCGTTCGTTAGCCAGCATACATGGAAATATTTGTGTTGTAGGTGATCCAGATCAAAATATTTACACATGGAGGTCTGCCGATCCGGAGAACCTCAACACTTTTCTCATTGATTTTCCTGAAGCAACGACTTTTTTACTTAACCAAAACTATCGCTCAACGCAGCAAATCCTAGATGCTGCATCAAATTTAATCAGTCACAACAAAAATCATGTGGAGCGAAAGTTATGGACTGATCGTTCTGGTGGCGAGCTAATCAATCTTTATGTCGCTCGCAATGATGACGACGAAGGCCGCTTTGTAGTTAAAGAGATTCAACGGCTACTAGCTTCAGGAAAGACATTAGCAGATATTGCGATTCTCTATCGTACGAACGCACAATCGAGAGCGTTTGAAGAGGCTTTGAATCGATTTCGGATTCCTTATCGTATTGTTGGCGGCATTCGCTTTTACCAACGACGTGAAGTAAAGGATCTAATCGCATACTTGCGATTAGTGAACAATATTTTAGATGAGGCAGCACTTCTCCGAATCATAAATGTTCCTTCCCGTGGTATCGGTAGAACAACCATCAGAAGACTTCGGGAAATTGCTGATGCAAGAGAAATTTCTGTTTGGGAGGCATGCGAATTAATTGTTCAGCAGAAAACGAAGGAAATTTCAGAACGTTCAACAAACGCTATTCTTCGTTTCGTTAACTTAATCAATAATTTACGTGAATGTGTCCCTGATTTAGAGCCTTCTCAATTGTTGGAAAAGATTATTGAAGATTCCAATTATGCTAAAGCGCTTAACGAAAAGGCTGCACCTGAGCTACAGGATCAACTGGATAATTTACAAGAACTTTTATCTGTGCTTACTTCTTATAGTGAAAGATCTGATGATTTTTGGGATGAAGATATTGAAAATCAGGATGTTGTTACTCCACTCATACAATTTTTGAATGATGTTGCTTTAGTGGCTGACTCAGATGAAATAGAAAGTGATACTTCTGCTATTACTTTGATGACGTTACATACTGCAAAAGGGTTAGAGTTTGGTACAGTTTTTATCGTTGGTGTGGAAGAAGGGCTGTTGCCTCATTCACGATCGTTAGAAATGGGTGATTACACGGCTATTGAGGAGGAACGACGGCTTGCATATGTGGGCCTGACTCGAGCAAAAGACCTTTTGTATCTCACTTATGCTAGTCATCGCTACCGTCAATTTACTGGGGGACAACCATCACGTTTTTTAAATGAGGTGGGTTTGTCATCCTTGAAACAAGTGAACGGTGTACATATATCTATTCCTTCGACAAAAACAGAACGAGATGCGCCTGTTCGAGATGCTGATAAGGTAGCAATTACTGCAGCATGGAAACCTGGTGACCGGGTTAGGCATCCGAATTTTGGTGCTGGCTTGGTTATTGAAGTACGTGAACGTCATGATGACATGGAAATTGCTGTGGCTTTTGAGAGTAAAGGGGTGAGACGTTTATTGCAGTCCTATGCCCCATTAGAGGCAGATATTAGTTAAGTGGCTCACGTTTTGGAACCATGACTTTTCGTGTAAATGTAAGGATTGTTTCTTCACGTTGGTTATAGCCACGTGTATCAACTGTTACAATTCCTCGATCTGGACGTGACTGGGATGCTACTTTATTTGTGATGGTTGTTTCTGCATAAACAGTGTCACCATGAAAGGTTGGCGCTAGATGTTTAAGGGATTCAATTTCAAGATTCGCGATGGCTTTTCCTGATATTTCAGTGACTGTCATGCCAAAAATAATTGAATAGACTAATGTTCCGACAACTACATTTTTCCTGAATTGGGTTTCATTCTCCGCGAAATGGGCATCTATATGTAGGGGGTGATGGTTCATTGTTTGCATGCAATGAAGAACATCATCGTATTCTGTAATAGTTCTACCCGGCCAGTGTTTAAATATATCTCCAACGGTAAATTCTTCATAGAAGTTTCCAAAAGTTTCTCTACCATCATGTATCGTCATTGGGTGCTCCTAAAAGTTCTTGGAAATTTAAATTTGGTATTCGCGCAATAAATTCCGTGCTATTACTAATTTTTGAATATCGCTAGTGCCTTCTGCAATTATCATCACCGGCGCGTCGCGATAATAGCGTTCCAGTGGTAATTCGCTGCTATAGCCAACTCCACCATGTATACGCATTGCATCCAAGACCACTTCTTGTGCAACTTCGGTTGCGTATAGCTTAGCCATGCCTGCTTCTAGATCGATTCTTAGTCCAGCATCTTTCTTTCTAGCGGCATCAAATGTTAATAGACGAGCTGCACGAATTTTGGTGGCCATTTCTGCGAGGCGTAATTGTTGTGCTTGGTGTTGTGCTATTGGTTTTCCAAATGCAGTTCGTTGTTGGGCATAGCGAATAGCGTCCTCAAATGCAGCTTGTGATACACCTACCCCCCGTGCTGCCACATTAATACGACCTACTTCAAGTGCGCTCATGACATGCTGGAAACCGCTTCCTTCATCACCGCCCAAAATATTTGAAGCTGGTACACGTGCATTCTCAAATGACAATTCTGTAGTTTCCACCCCTTTATAACCTAATTTTTCCAATTTTCGTCCTACGGAAAAACCTTCTATTCCTGAATCAACTAGAAATGCAGTGATTCCTTTATGCGCTGGCGTAATATCCATATCGGTTTTGGTTAAGACTAGGTAAATTCCTGCCCTTTGCCCATTGGTTACCCACATTTTCTGACCGGATATCAAGTAGTCATCGCCATCTCGTTTTGCTTGTGTTTTTATTGCTTGTGCATCGGAGCCGGCATCAGGTTCAGTGATACTTAATGCCGCACGGATCTTTGGTTCTACCATA
>Ga0302123_10002324_pt1 | contig 12981 bp, 9 predicted proteins | sample CB21_321_MG_FD_203109 | JGI IMG/M metagenome (GOLD analysis project Ga0302123, IMG submission 203109) | Marine microbial communities from Western Arctic Ocean, Canada - CB21_32.1 | ecosystem: Environmental > Aquatic > Marine > Oceanic | place: Canada: Western Arctic Ocean | collected 2017-09-28 | reverse complement strand
TACTGCGTATTTGGAGCGCGGAACGCAAGACAGTTTTATTCGTTACCCACTCCATCGAGGAGGCAATCTATCTATCTGATCGAGTAGTGATTATGACTCCCCGGCCCGGGAAGGTGCTAGCGAATATCTCCGTGCCATTCGACCGCCCGCGACACGATGAACATCGCACTCTTCCCGAATTCACCGAACTGCGCCGTGACATTCACGGTCGTCTCAAGGCCGCTTACGACTCCACTAACACAACGACAACGCCATAACTAAATCGTTGAATGACCACCGAGCAGTGGCGCCAAAGACGCCACGTCTTCAATTTCTGAAAGCCCTTCCACAGCATTTTGCAAAAGCTTGACACCGAGTTCCCCCAGGACAGGTTCCGCAAGACTAACAAACTTATTGACCAACTCCGCATTCCCAATAGGCGCATCCTCACCACCAGGGGGGGTTCGACTTTCCGCTTCAAACCGACTACCGTTCGTTAGATAAACGCAGACTTTGTGGGACCAACGTATTGGGTAGAGTGTGTCAAACTCTGGCTCGTGACGAACATGAACTTTGCTGATTAACTCTTGCACCACTGAATCTGTTCGCATGCTGGGCTCCAATGAATCTAACCCCACCCATCCTTGGGCAAGCGCGACAGCGGCTGCAAACTGGTGACTCATGATGGCATCGAATCTGTTTTCCACTCGTGGTCGATCGGAGACTTCGATTGACTGGCGGAAAGCAGAAATCTCGATCTTCTCGATCATACAAGGTTGGAGGTCGTGCACACGCCGGAGATCAAGCAAGGCCGCGATTGGACCATGGGTATAACGACAAGTTGGATATGGCTTCAACGAAGTAGCACGGAATACCCATTCGTCACCAAGACCGGTGTCAAGACGAGTTAGGTCAGGCGTCCCCGAAAACATACGACAAACACCCCAACGGCCACCCAAAATCTCGCTCGGACCAGGTAACCCACGATAACTCAGCAGTGCCGAAGTAACGCCGGTTTGTGCGGCGCGTCCACCGTTGAGGGCCGAGTCAGTCATCGATCCGGTTTCCTGGTATTGACGAAGCCCCGCAGCGGCACCGCCAGCATGTCCCAACGCCCCAACCACGCCGTCGAGATCCAGACCCATAACACGCGCTGCAGCAGCGGCTGCCCCAAGCGCATTACAAGTGCCGGTACAGTGAAATCCAGAAGCGTAATGATCTGGTCCTAGAGCATTGGCAACCCTTACGGCGACCTCATGTCCGGCCAGCACCGCTGTCAACACATCAACTCCAGATGCGTGCCAACGCTGGCCTGCAGCCAACGCAGAAGACAAGACCACGGTGCCTGCGTGTACCGGCCCCGCCTCGTAAGTGTCATCGAAAGTGTGGATGCGCCCATGGAAAGCATTGACGAACGCAGCAAGGGGGGCAGGCCCTCCGATCGCACTACCGACAATCGATGCTTCTAGGGAATTTCCCGTCTCGCCCACCACTGAGCGGACTGCGGCCGACGACGGATCGGAAAGACCAGCACACATAACGCCCAGAGCATCGAGCACATGATGAACAACCTTTTGTGCGACGTCTACTGGCACATCTCTCCATTGCAAATCAGCGACAAAGGTCGCTAGATGCATATCTGCACTCATCGTTGATCCGTGACAAGGGTGAGCAACAAATTGTTATGTTGGTCCACTTGCACTTGCCCATCAGACCCAACCACTACTGTCGATTCGATCTCTTCGATAATTGCAGGCCCACTAATTGTGGTGTCCGCACCAAGACGGTAACGATCATATACTGGACATTCTACAAAGCCGTCAGCGTCTGGCATATAAACTTGTCTGTAACCCTTTAGCGCGAAGTTCGCATCACCGCTAAACGGAAATATTTCCAAACGCACATCGGGTCGTGGACCACCCACGACCACCCGCCAGTTGACCACCTCAATGCGATGACCTGTGTTAGTGCGATGGTAACGTGCTTGGTAACGATCAAGGAAATTCGCTTCTAAATCCTTAAGATGTTTGTCCTCGATACTGCCAGGAGACAATGGCACCAGGAGATCGAAGGTCTGACCATGATAACGAACGGCAGCCTCACGCTGGACACCGATATCCCGTGCGGGAATGCCGGCTCCTTCCAGCATGCGACGACCCTCAGCCTCCATCTCGTCAAAAAGTTCACGCGTCGCGGCCAAGTCAACGTCAGATATTGAAACAGTTACTGTTCGCAGTAACTCGAAAGCCGGGGGTGAAACCAGAAATCCGAATGCTGACATTACACCAGCTCGCGCAGGGAACAGAATCCGACTTATTCCCAACTCCATTGCCACATTATAAGCATGCACCGGTCCCGCTCCACCAAAAGCGACCATAGTGTATTCGCGAGGATCGCGTCCACGTTCCAGACAGTGAACCTTCGCTGCACGTGCCATATTGTCATTGACAACACTATTAATACCCGCAGCGGCTCGTTCAACTGTTAAACCAAGTGGTACAGCCACATCCTTCTCAATCGCGGCTCCAGCTCGTGACCGAGCCAGCACCATGCTCCCACCAAGGAAAAAGTCCTGATCCAGATAGCCCAGATACAAATCTGCATCGGTTACTGTTGCTGCATTGCCACCACGTCGATAACAGGCCGGGCCGGGTTCTGCGCCAGAACTCTCTGGTCCGACTTTGAGCAACCCAAGTGCGCTAACTTGGGCAACACTGCCGCCTCCGGCACCAATTTCAATCATTTCCAATACTGGGGCGCGAATCGGCAACCCACTGCCCCGTGCAAAACGGTAAACATGACCTACTTCAAATGTCCCGACCCTGCTTGGCATGCCATCCTCAATGATACAGATCTTGGCAGTAGTACCTCCCATATCGAAAGCGATCAGATCACTGTGATTAGATAAACCACCGAGGAATGCCGCAGCCATTGCACCGCCTGCCGGCCCTGATTCAATAAGACGGACTGGATACTTCGCGGCCGTAGCACACGGAATGGTTCCCCCGTCTGATGTCATGATGAGTGGCTCCGATGCGGATATGCCGACACCGCGCAACTTGTTGGCTAAATCATCCAAATAGCGTCGCATGGTTGGTCGAACATATGCATTTGCAACCGTAGTACTAGCTCGCTCGAATTCACCGATATCTGGGCTGACGTCGGATGACAACGAGATTGACAGCCCAGGTGCTTCGCGCTCGAACACTTCCGCAATCTTGCGTTCGTGACGCGCATCTCTAAACGAGTGAAGCAGGCAAACCGCGACCGCATGAACTCCGATAGTAACGAGATGACGAGCTAATTTAGCAACCTCGAAGTCGTCGAGAGATGTGACGACCCGACCTGTGGCATCGACACGTTCGTTCACTTCAAAGACTAATGCACGTGGGACTAATGGCTCTGGCAGATCGATTTCGATATCGTAGATGTCATAACGACTCTCCCGCCCCATAATCAGGATGTCGCGAAATCCCTGAGTTACGATCAGAGCTGTGGGGGCACCGCGGCGTTCAAGCAAGGCGTTCGTAGCAAGAGTGGTCCCATGCACAAAGACGTGGACATCGCCCGGCGCAACATCGGCTTCCTCAAGTATCTTGTGTAAACCCTTCATAACACCTCGTGAGACATCACTGGTGTCTGTCAAGACCTTGCCAACCGAAAGTTTTCCAGAACTTTGATCGAGCAACGCCAAGTCCGTAAAGGTGCCACCAATATCGACGCCGATCGCGTAACTTATGCCTCCAAGACGCCCCTCCGCAGAACTAGTCGATGACATCGGGGGGTACCTGATAACCATAGTCCGCGAGCGCTGCTTCTTTAGAGACAATTCCGTCGGCAACGTCACGTGCGACCGCGGCGAGGTCCCGCTCGGCCACTGACCCGACTCCGCCAGAGCCGGGGATCTCTAGCGTCATTACATCGCCCGCCTGCAAGATCACGGGCAATTTATCATCAACGGTGTCACCGTTGACCGCATGGCGGCCACCCATACCCGGCTTACCCCCGTGCAACCCCTGCGGCACAGTCATCAACTTACCGTGTTCCGCACGCACAGTGATCGGCAATGCAGAAATGCTCTCAAATTCAAAAACCTGCCCACAACCTCCGCGGTAACGACCGGCGCCGCCGGAATCAGGCCGCAACTGTTTACGTCGCACACGAACTGGTGCCACACCCTCAAGCACTTCAACCGGAATGTTGGATGAATTCGCCGGGAAACTCATGGTATGAAGCCCGTCCTTTCGGGTTCGGGCCCCCATACCACCCATGACAAAGATAAGATCCGAAAACGCGTCACCGCTCGGCAAGTGCCCAGCCAAATAGACCAACGATTTGTTGCCCGATTCAGCTAACATACGCTCGTCGACAACGTCCTTCAGCGCATCAAGAATCGCGATAGGCACGTAGTGTCCGCTTGACGGTTTCATCTTCACTGGAGCCGGGAAAGTCGGATTGAGAAAACAACCTTCCGGCGCGATCACACGGATCGGTGCAAAAGTACCTTCATTGTTGGGCACGGTCGGACACGCAATACACTTGATCGTGTACATCGCCCAAACATATGTATACACGAGAGTGCAATTTATACCGTAGGTCGACTGTGGGGAACTTCCTGCCAAGTCGATTTCAACAGCACCACCACGGCTAGTGATGCGTGCGTGGATATGCAGTGGTTCATCGAAACCATCAACGCTACTACGGCCTTCGTATACACCTTCCGGAATGTGTTCCGCGATGCCGCGTCTCATTGCCGTCTCCGACTGTGCACGAACCGCTTTGGAGAGCCCGACAAAGTTTGCAAAGTTATGGCGTTTAAGGAACTCAGATACCTTTTCCTGCATCACGTGAAGACCGGTGATTAGCGCTCGTACGTCACTAGCGACCTGTTGCGGAACCCGTACGTTAGCCTCCAGCATGGCAAAAAACGTCATATTCTCGACACCGCTGTCAACGGCTTTTAGAGGCGGAATAATCAACCCTTCCTCATAAACCTCTCGCGGCGCTCCCGACAGCGACCCCCCGATGTCGGCCATGTGGGCCATACACTCGGCAAAACCGACCAATTGGCTGTCATGGAAAAGGGGAGCAATAACCGCAATATCGTTGAGGTGCCCCATAATCCACCATGGATTATTGGTCACTAGAACGTCACCCTGTGTAAGCGTCGATATTGGATGAGTCTTAAGAATTTCCTTTACAGCTATCGATGAAGTCCCCACCTTGGAAGCGATACTGACGTCTGCAGCCAACATGTTCCCATCGGCATCGTAGAGCAGTACACCAAAGTCTCGTCCTTCCACCACCACTTTAGACATAGAAGTTCGAACAATCGCATAAGCCGCCTCATCAACGAGAGTGATGAGGCGACTCCAGAGCATCTCTAAGTCGATAGGATCAAGGACATCTGGGCCTCTCGATTGACGTGGACTTTCATTCACACCGGCACATCGACTGCAAGCAGTGGCGCATGCTGTTGCGCTCCGTAGACATCGGTGTCACCAATGTCTCCGGCCGGAACTAGGCGCGGGAGAGTTGCCTTAAAGGCGAGTCCCGCGTCATAGACTGTGAAGATGACATCTTCCGGTCTCACGCAGTAAAGACGTGCGAAGAGATCTTCACACAGCACACCGCTGAGCTTTACCTTTTCGAACGTTTGCCGATCGGCAAACACGGCATCAATAGTGACCTCAAACGGACCTGCGTTCTTACTCTTACAAACCACTGCGAGGTCACCGATGAGTGCCATATTAAATTCCTGATACGTTTTGGTATTCGATATTGAATGGTGACAACGGGTTTTCCAACTCGACGACATGAAAGACACTGAAACGGTAAACAGGTCCACACGCGACATCCGAGGGAGAAAAAGGGAAAGCCATATTGCCTTCCTTACACATTCGGTTTGGGAAATCCACATGTAGAATATTGGTGCGCGAGATTGCGAGTACCGCGTTCGCGGTTTCCTGATCAAGGGCAACCACCTCGACGAGAATGCCGAGTTCGTGCGACTGAGTACTCAACACGGGTTCACGGGAACTCATCACCGCGTTTTTACCGTAGACCCGAAAGGTTAGGGTATAACTATCAGCAGGCACACCGAACGACTCGGCTTTGTAGGCTACGTTCTCCCGAACGGATTCCAAGAAGCTGTCGAATTGACTGATCAGTCCCGGATCCCGGGTACCACAAAAAGTAATTGCTCGGTATCCAACAAATTCTGCGCCCTCCAGCTTTACTGTATAGACATCGTCAGGCTTCCACACCATGCCAGACACCTTGACGGCGAAATCATTTATCGCCTCAAACTGGCAATTCGTAGTATCAAGCACCCCACCAGGTTCCTGATGAATAACCGGACTGGAATTCTCATGAAGTGCGTGGTTGGCTACGGACATTGGCGTGCAACGCCTATCCCGATTGGTCGGCTCGACGATGATGCCATCTTCAACGACTTCGACATGCAGGCAATCATGTCCTTTGGGCCACGCGGCGGTCGCCCCACACTCGAGCATCTTCCCAGCGTACCATGACGGTGCCGCGGGCATCTGCGCCCGTGTGGCACAGGCTGCCCATGGCGCAGGATCACTGGAACGTCCAGCCAGAATAACTTGTGCGCCTTCATCGAGAGCCTGGACAAAAGGTTCGGGTCCCATCATCCCAACGATACGTTCGGCACGGTCAATTGTTGCGTCGTCAAGTTCCGGCACGTTCCGAAGAGCTCGGACCTGCCCCTCCCTTAGCCGTTGCTTAACCCAATTCTTGTCCTGCTCGGCATGAATCAAAGCCAATTTAAAACTATGGCTATCCTCGCGTGCGATCTCTCGGACTACGTCAGCGACTTCTTGTAAATGCGGTTCACCGCCGGCGCATCCGCACGACCCTATGACCAACGGGATATCAGCCGAGCGTGCCGCCGCCAGCATTAGTCGCAGGTCACGCTTTACAGCCATGCGGGAATTTAAACCCTTGCCTGAACCGAGGTAATGAGGACCGGGGTCGGTGCTGCCGGCATCGACACCAATCATGTGGGGCGCACGCGCCATCCCAGCAGCCAATGATTCCTCTGGAAAACCATAACCCAACAAACCACTTGTCGATAGTAATCGGTACGAGCCCACAGGCTTCCTCCATCCTTTACCTGAATAGAGTGTACATGTATAGTCAGGTTAGAGCAAATAATATGAGTGGATTGGGACTGATGGTGCAACCACTTTACGTGCGCATCCAGGACGAATTGCGGGAGCAAATCGCCAACGGCGACCTCGGGCCAGGTGACCGCGTTTCATCTGAAAACAAACTGGCCTCGCACTACCAAACGACGCGTCAAACGGTGCGGCAAGCACTCGCCCAACTTGCATTCGAGGGTCTCATTGACCGGCATGCAGGCCTCGGAACCTTTATTGCCCCACCGAAGGTCGAGGCAAGGCTTGATACCCACCTGCGCCAATCTTTCGAGGAACAAATTGAAGCTGCCGGCCTGAAAGTCAGTTTTAAATTACTTTCATTTGAAGAAACACAAGCACCTGAAGCCGTCTGCAAAGCCATGAGCCTTAAGGCTAAGGATTCGGTGTACCGCCTGCGACGGCTGCGCCTAGTGAACGCCGAACTGATCGGACTTGAGGATCGTTTTATCCTTGCCGAACACGGAATCGAAATTCCCCAAGAGAGTCTCAACACAGATTCTGCGATTACAATTATGGACGCCACTTCTGCTGGCCCAGTCGACAATATTGTCGTATCAGTAAGCGCCAGCCTTGCGAACAAAGACGTCGCTCACAAACTGGAATTACCACAGAACGCTCCAGTCCTACTTCGGGAACACCGCTTCTCTAATTCGGAGGGTAAGATAATTTTGTGCGGCACTGCCTATTATCGCGGTGACAATTACCGTTTTTCCTACACCTTACGTTACGACGACACAACTGCGTCAGATTTAATCGGATTGTAACGTTATGGCCGACCCTATTCTCCTCGAACTGCTTCAAACACAACTTACATCAGTAGTGCGAGAGATGCGCAGCATCATGATCCGGACTGCATATTCACCGATGATCCATGAAGGCCACGACTTCTCTTGCGCAATCTTATCCAAGACAGGAGATCTTGTAGCAGCATCGGAGGTAGAGCAGCCAACCCATATATCTGCTCTACCGTGGGCCGCCCGAAGCGTCATCGCTCGCTATGGCGCCGACATTGGACCGGGCGATCAGTTCTTGCACAATGACCCATATTCCGGCGGCGCGCATCTTAATGACGTAGCGCTATATGTTCCCCTATTTCACAACAACAGCCAGATCGCCCTTCTTGGCATTATGGCTCATTGGCAGGACATAGGCGGGATGGTGCCTGGCAGTCTCTCGGGAACCGCGACCGAAATCTACCAGGAAGGTGTGCGAATTCCTGGTATTCGTATAACCCGACGTGGCAAGCCTATTCTAGAAGCAACCGACTTACTATTTGCCAACGTCCGGCAACCAGACGAACGCCGCGGCGATCTTCAGGCCATGATTGGGGCTTGCCGCATTGCTGAAAAACGCCTTGTAGCTCTCGTCGATCGCTGGGGTATTGAAACTGCACAATCTGGAATGACCGCCTTACTCGATCGAGCGGAAACGCGCATGCGCGACAGCATCCGTAATGTTCCAAACGGCGTCTACGAATATGAAACTCATCTCGACAACACAGGCGATTCGCCGGAGCCACTGCTACTCAAGCTTCGTTTGACCATTAAGGAAGACATACTCGACGCCGATTTCAGCGGCTCTGCTCTGCAAGTGTCTGGGCCGACCAATTTAGGGCCCGCAACATCAACGACAGCTGTGTTCACAATGTCCAAAGCATTGCTCGACCCAACCGGACCAATAAATGCCGGCGCAATGCGACCACTTTCAGTTACTGCTCCGCTCGGTACCGTAGTGAACGCCCGTCCACCAGCCGCCTGCGGAGCCATTGGTGAAGTTCGCCGGGCGCTTGAATCCCTTGTCATCGGAACTCTAGGCAAGGCGATGCCTGATTGCCTTGTTGGTGACCTTAAGGGAGCATCTAACATCACTGCGATCGGAGGCCCTCACTTAGATCGGGACGGCGATTTTCTCTTTGTCGAATTTCCCGCCGGCGGGACTGGTGCTTTTTCAGGTGGTGACGGAAACAATACAGTGCGTAACTTCGCCGAAGGCGATATCTCTTCCATTCAACCCGTTGAATCGATCGAACTCACTTGTCCGCTGCGCGTGGAGAGCACTTCCCTGCGCACGAACTCTGGCGGTGCGGGTAAATGGCGTGGGGGTCTCGGCCTAACGCGAAAAATTCGCCTCCTAGCACCACACGGACGCTTATCTGTCCTGTCCGATCGCAACATCATCCCCCCCTATGGCGTTCGGGGCGGGAAAAATAGTGCCCCGAATAAATTTACAGTCCAACGGAAAAACAAAGTCATACAACCATCCGAATTGCCAGGCAAAGTCAGCGCATTTCCGCTACGCGAGGGGGACGTGGTTATAGAGGAGACCGCTGGCGGAGGTGGTTACGGGGATCCTCTGGACCGCGACCCCCTGCTCGCAGCGCGGGATGTCGCTTTCGATTACATTTCAGAAAGCGTCGTATTCGCAACCTACGGCGTAGTCATGAAAAATGGCACGATCGATGAGCAAGCTACGGCGACGGCCCGATCTCAAATTGCAAATGATCGAGTACACCTGACGCTGCAAGACCTACAAGGCGTTGTCGATTCCGAATTCGACGGATCTCGCCGCATTGCCATAGTGTCGTCCTCGACTGCAAAACACCTGCACGCAACCCAGGGCACTCTGATTGAACTTCCAAACCCGAACGGTCCCTCGCTACGTGCCTGGCTACACATAGACGACGCGGTGTACGCAGGAAACTGCGCCATTGGCCCGTCTGCCTTAGCGATCCTTAACTTAGCCATTGGTGCCAGCGTCGAAGTGCGACTCCTGGATACAGCTACACACTAAAATGATTAACAAGACAGGACCAATCGCAGGCGTGGATGTCGGCGGAACTTTCACTGATCTGGTGCTTTTCGATCCTGATAACGGCACCCTCAAAATAACAAAAGTTCCTTCCACACCAGTCGATCAATCGCAAGGTGTGGTCTCTGGCTTGGCGCTCGTTTTACCTGACCTGTCGAAGCTGGTACGGCTAGACCACGGAACCACTGTGTCAACAAATGCTTTGCTTGAGGGTACAGGTGCAAAAGTGGCAATGATCACCACCGACGGGTTTCGGGACGTATTAGAAATCGGTCGGACACGGCGGATGCTGCCCAGCGTCTACGATCCAACATTCGTCCGTCCAGCACCACTGGTACCACGCCCACTACGTTTCGAAGTTGCAGAGCGAATCGACAAGGACGGTTCAGTACTTATACCGCTCGATGATTCGGCTATTAAGGAACTCGTGCCCATCCTTCACCGGCTTGGCGTTGAAGCACTAGCTGTATGCTTCCTCCATGCCTACGCACACCCTAAGCATGAACAAAGCGCTGTTGACATCCTCAGCCACTCGGTACCGGGCATAGCAATAACCGCGTCCCATCAAGTCGTGCCAGAATTTCGGGAGTACGAACGTTTTTCGACAACGGTCATCAATGCCTACCTGCTCCCTGTTATGACCCGGTATCTATCTACTCTCGGGGATTCTCTTGCCGGTCACAAATATCGTGGCGAGGTATACACGATGGCGTCAAACGGCGGCACCATGGACCTGAAAACTGCGCAACAATTGCCAATCCGAACGATCCTTTCAGGTCCAGTCGGCGGTGTTACCGGTGCACTCTGGATCACTGCGGACGCCGCTATCACTAATTTCGTAACCTGTGACATGGGCGGCACAAGTACGGATGTTTGTTTGATAGAGAAAGGTCGGCCCGCAGCAATCAATGAGACGTCGTTCATCGGGTATCCCATAAAGGGACGTCAGGTCGACATCAACACGGTGGGGGCCGGTGGCGGCAGCGTCGCTTACGCAGAAAACGGAGACACACTCCGTGTCGGGCCACGGAGTGCAGGCGCCACACCAGGGCCAGCGTGTTACGGCCACGGTGGTACGGAACCCACCGTGACGGACGCAAACATGGTACTTGGCCGCATCGGAAACAGGCGCCTTGGAGGTGTCATTCAACCCAATCAGGCGCTGGCACAAACCGCGGTTAAAACATTGGCAAACCAACTTGGTGTAACCCAGGTTGTTCGTATGGCTGAAGGAATTATTCGAGTCGCTGTCGCTCAGATGGCAAGTGCGATCCGTGAAATAACAATTGAGCGAGGTTACGACCCAACGGAGTTCGCACTTGTCGCATTCGGCGGGGCAGGTCCCATGCACGCCACCTTAGTGGCAGATGACATCGGGATGAGGGAGGTTTTTGTACCGGTCTTCCCAGGCAACCTATCTGCTCTCGGCCTGCTCGCTTCGGATCAAGTCCATGAATTAGTCGTCACTTTCCTAGGCCGATTGAACTCCCTTGATCTCGCGGCACTAATATCTGCCCGTGACGCACATGTGGCTGAAGGCCGTCGGGAATTGACCCGGCGCGGCTTCATAGACGACACCATCCGTTTTTCGCATGCGATTGACATGCGCTACGCACGCCAGGCATTCGAAATCACTGTTGATATGATAACCCCCAGCTGGAGCGTAGAGTCATTACGTAGCGCATTTCTAGACACCTATGAACGCTATTATGGTCACGCGGACTCAAGCGGTGAAATCGAAGTAGTAAACCTTCGGACAAGCATCATCGGTATCAACAAAAAACCGCTAGTGCCACGCGTAGATCAGCGCACACAAGGCATTGAAGATGCGGTAATTGGTACGCGTGAATCTTGGTTCGATGAGTCACGAATACTCGTTAACATCTATGACAGGGACAAGCTTCCGATCGACCAGAGCTTTTCCGGCCCCGCAATAATTGAGGAAGATGGCTCTACGACGGTGATTACACCCGGTTGGTCAGGGCGCATAGACCCTGCGGGCAACTTGCGACTAACAGCAGTCTATTAACAAGGAGAAGACGAATGCATATGGTACATATCAAAAACGAAGTGCGTCGCAAACTCGAACGAGGCGAGGTTGTAATGGGAATGATGCACTTTATCGGTAGCCCAATGGTAGTGGAGGTAATGGCTTCAGCCAATCTCGATTTTTTCGTGATTGATATGGAACATAGTCCCATTAGTATCGATTTGGCTGCCCATTTAATCCGAACCGCAGATGCTGCCGGGATTACACCACTTGTACGTGTTCCTGAGGTCGACCCGGGTCTTATTAAAAAACTGCTCAATCTTGGTGTGCGCGGTATCGTTATTCCGCACGCGACTCGAGAAACATGTGCAGCGGCAGTGCAAGCAGTCCAGTTCGCCCCAACTGGTTTGCGAGGCTCCTGCCCAGCAGTTCGACAGGCAGGTTATGGCGCTCCTGATTGGCAAGCATTTACCGAGAATGCTAATAAAGAAATTCTAGTTATCCCGCTTCTTGAGGAAAAAGAAACCATAGACGACTTTGAGGCGCTAGCGACAATGCCGGGTCTCGACATATTCTTCCTCGGTACATTTGACTTCTCAGTATCAGCTGGCGTCCCTGGCGCAGGTTTTGACCATCCAGTGGTGGCCGCCGCGCTGGAACGAGTAGTCTCTCTTGCCAAAGCCAACGGCAAGTATGTTATGACGACGGTCGGAGACAACATCAACATCGATTATGCCCGTGACATCCTAAGCCGCGGCGTACAAATGATTAGTTACAGCGCAGATGCATTAGTCTTCCGTCGTGCATGTCTCGATATTGCCGCGCTGAAAGTCGCAGCAGAAGCATCTCTCTAAGCTATACATCACAGCTAAAAAGATCACGGCCCACTCTCGATCACTGACATAACTAAATTTTCGCGGAAAGACAGAACTACATAAAATGCTGAGATGGAAATAGGCGTATATGTTTACCCACTAGGGCGTGGTGGGTAGTGGAGGGTGTGCTGAACATGTGTTG
>Ga0302123_10002319_pt1 | contig 13004 bp, 14 predicted proteins | sample CB21_321_MG_FD_203109 | JGI IMG/M metagenome (GOLD analysis project Ga0302123, IMG submission 203109) | Marine microbial communities from Western Arctic Ocean, Canada - CB21_32.1 | ecosystem: Environmental > Aquatic > Marine > Oceanic | place: Canada: Western Arctic Ocean | collected 2017-09-28 | reverse complement strand
GATGACGATGACGATGACGATGACGATGACGATGACGACGACGACGACGACGACGACGACGACGACGACGACGACGACGACGACGACGACGGTCCGGCATGCGTGGCAGTACTTGACGGTGCTTCGATCACGATCACTAACTCGGGCTACGCCGGTACGGTGATCAGTTGGTCGGTTTCTGCGACGGACGATTGCGGCAACAACAGCACGGTTGACTGCAGTGTCACGGTGCTGGATTCCGAAGACGACGACGACGACGACGACGACTAAGGTTGATAAGCGTCGCCGCCGGCAATTGAGATAATGCAAGCCCGGGTTTCTTTGGAGCCCGGGCTTTTCTATGTTCAGACCGGAACCGTCACGGACGAAACAATGTCCTCGATGATGACCGCTTTTTCGTGGCCTTCATAGCGGGCTTTCGAATCGAGCACGATGCGGTGACCGACGACCGGCGAGGCCGGCTTCTTGACGTCGTCGGGCACGACAAAGTCCCGCTGGTTCATGAAGGCGCGTGCCTGGGCGGCACGGAACAGCATCAGGGACGTGCGGGTCTTGGCGCCCAGGAGGACGCGTGTGTCGTTGCGGGTCGCGGTTAGCAGCTCGACGATGTATTGGCCAACGGTACGTTCAACGCCGATCCTGCGGACTTTGCTTTGGATTTCGAGCAATGCCTGACCGTCGGTAACAGCACCGATTTGCTCCAAAGGATGGATGTCGCGCTGGGCATAGAGAATTTCGAGCTCATTGTCGGCATCCGGGTACCTGAGGTTCAGGCGCATCGAAAATCGATCGAGTTGGGCTTCCGGTAACGGGTAGGTGCCGTGGTATTCGATCGGATTCTGTGTAGCGATCACGATGAACGGTGCATCGACAGGATGACAGGCCCCTTCGATTGTCGCTTGCCGCTCGGTCATGGCTTCGAGCAATGCCGACTGTGTCCGGGGCGATGCCCGGTTGATTTCGTCGGCCAACAGGATATTTGTGAAGATCGGGCCTTTCCGAAAAGGTGAACTGGCTTGTTTGTAGATTAAAGATGGAACTGCCGAGAATATCTGCGGGCAATAGATCCGGAGTGAACTGGATGCGGTTATAATCCGCGTTTACAGATTTGGCCAGCGCTTTGGCGAGAGTGGTCTTGCCCGCGCCAGGGACGTCTTCCAAGAGCATGTTGCCGCCACTGAACAGGGCAACAAGTACTTGCTGGATGAGATCATCTTTGCCGAGAATGACTCGGGCGAGGTTGTCCTGAATCGAACGGGCGATATCGTGCATAGGTTGGTCCATAAGATAATAGAGCTCCGCTGAAAAAAACCTTGGTTTCAGAGTTTGGTGGCAGCGTACTCCGCGCCACGGGGTAAATATGCGTGAGCCATCCATCCTGCTCGATCCGTATTCTTGAAATTTATTACGGCGGTGCGCATTATGACAAAAGAGAAACAAAGGAGTCAACCTTAAACCAGGACTGGACAGGTGTCTCGTAACCTATTGTGCAACAGTGTGTAACGAACTCTGAAACCTGATGCCGGACACCTGACACCTGATTCCGGGTGAAAAGGGCCACTTTTCAGCGGAATCCAGGCTAATGGAAAGTTAGCCAGGCAGTCATTTTTTGTCGCACATTGGAAACGAAAACCCATGACGATGGATGAGACATTTGAGATTGTAGACGAACAGGGCGCTGTGACTGGTACGGCGTTGAGGTCGGCATGTCACGGCAATCCCGCGTTGCTGCATCAGGCAGTGCACGTTTTGGCGTTCACTACTGCCGGCGAACTACTCCTGCAGTTGCGACATCCGGACAAGGGTGTGGAGCCGAATAAATGGGACAGCTCGGTAGGCGGTCACGTCCAGCCTGGTGAATCTCCTGAGGCAGCTGCGCGCCGGGAGACTGAGGAGGAAGTAGGACTGGTAGATGTTGATTTGCGGTACTTGTACAGGTACATCTGGCGCTGCCCGCTGGAATCGGAGCTCATCACGACCTTCCGTCTGGTCCACGACGGTCCGTATCGCCCACAGCCGGACGATCTCGTAGACGTCCGTGTGTGGACTGTTCAGCAAATCAATGAAACGCTGGGTAGTGGTATGTTTACGCCGAACTTCGAAAACGAATGGGAACTTTATCTGGAGTATCAAGGTGCGTGATAAAATAGTGCGAGCAAGCAAGTTCATCGGCCTGGTGCTGCGGCACCAGCCGCAGAAGTTTGGCGTTGTCCTGGATGACAATGGCTGGACGTCGGTTGACAGCCTGATCGTTGCCGCCCGAGCTGCGGATGTGCCTTTGGGCCTGGCTACACTGCAGCGGATCGTGGCGGAAAACGTCAAACAGCGTTTCTGTTTTAATGACGATGGGGACCGGGTCTGGGCGAATCAGGGAAACTCGGTGAATGTAGATCTTGCTTTGGCGCCACGGCTACCTCCCCCGGTGCTGTTCCACGGCACTGCGACACGTTTCATCAATGCGATTCGAGCTGAGGGACTATGTCATCAGTCTTGGCGGCACGTACACCTGTCCGTGGATGCCACGACTGCTGCAAAGGTCGGGTTGCGTCATGGAAAATCGGTGGTCCTGCAGATTCGTGCCGGCGAGGTGCAGGCTGCAGGCGGGTTATTCTTTCTATCTGACAACGGTGCCTGGCTCACTGAGTACGTACCAGTCGTATACATTGACTTGGACGGTCCATGAAGATTCGTGCTGATCTATTGCTGACAGAGCAGGGGCTGTTCGAGAGCCGTTCAGCGGCGCAGCGTGCAATCATGGCGGGGCTGGTCCGCGTCGGACCCGATCATGTTGTGCGAAACGCCGCGGAGACGTGGCCGGAAGGAACGGTGTTTGTGGTTGCGGAGACCAGCGGATTCGTGAGTCGTGGCGCCGGCAAACTGCAACCGATGCTTGAGAAGCATCTGCCGGATCTGACGGGGTTGCAGGCGTTGGACCTTGGTGCTTCGACTGGCGGCTTCACCGATCTGATGCTGCAACGAGGGGCGTGCCGTGTGTATGCAGTGGATGTCGGGCACGGCCAGTTGCATTGGCGGCTGCGCGAGGATCCGCGGGTCGTTTGCCTGGAGCGGACAAACGCGCGTTACCTGACTTCGGCGCAAATTCCGGAGCCAATGGATTTGATGACCGCGGATCTTTCTTTCATAGGGCTGGAGAAGGTGTTGCCTGCAGTCGTACCGCTGTTGCGCGGATCGGCGTGGGCTTTTGTCCTGATCAAGCCGCAGTTCGAAGCTCGCCGGGAAGAAGTCGGAAAGGGCGGTGTCGTCCGTTCCGCCGAGGTGCGCGATCGCGTAGTTGGCGAAATTGCGACCTTCGCAGAAACGCAACTGGGCTGGCAACACATTGAAACGTCGCCGTCGCCGGTGTTGGGTCCGAAGGGGAACCAGGAGTTTATCGGCGTATTTCGCACTGCCGCCACATAGATCGTGTTCCGCGGAAAACGCGGTGAAATGCGCGATTCGGCGGCTATATCGGTGAATTGCCGTTCCTGAGGAAGTGTGGGAGAGGGATGTCGTGGCCGTTGGTCACTATCTCGGTCGAGACGTAACTAATTTCAATATCACGACTTATGTAATTTTTAATAGATATTTTCGCGCAGACTTTAAAAAAAAGAGTGCGCCACAGTTGTATAAGCTTGGAACGTCAGCATATTAGCTGGCTTTGTTCATGGCGCCGATGGAGTGGTGACTTTAGTCGCCGTCCTAGCATTTTTGACGCGGAAATGTATTTGCGACGCCGTTCTTGAGACAGACGGAGCAGGAGCATATGTCTGAAACACTAACTGTTAACCGTGGTCCGGTCCTCATAGACCTCGATAACCTGCCCAGCATGGACGAATTGCTGGAGCAGGACAATAGTGCCCAGTACGGCCGTGGCACGATCGTAAATGGTAAAGTTGTCGAGAAACGTGACAGCGGGGCCATCGTCGATATCGGTTTCAAAGCTGAAGGGTTCGTTCCTAAAGACGAATTCTCAGATTGGGCCGGCCTGAGTCTTGGTGACGAGATTCGCGCCCTCCTCGAAGAAATCGAAGACGACGACAATATGCCGATTCTCAGCGTCGAGAAGGCCATCCTTCAAGAAGCGTGGGAGAAATTCATCAGTGCATTTGACGAAGGCAGCGTCGTCAAGGGTGCAATTAAGTTCCGCGTCAAGGGCGGCTTAATGGTAGACGTAGGCGTGGACGCGTTCTTGCCCGGCTCGCAAGTCGATTTGGGTCCGGTAAAGAACCTGGACGACTTCGTTGCCAAAGAATTTGATTTCAAGATCCTTAAGATCAACCGGGAGCGACGCAACATCGTCATCTCGCGTCGTGAACTTCTGGAAGAAGAAAAGGCACGCAAGCGCGCCTCGCTGATGTCGGAGATTTTTCCGGGGCAGCTGCGCCAGGGCGTCGTCAAGAATATCACCGATTTTGGCGCCTTTGTGGATCTCCACGGCGTCGATGGCCTGTTGCACATTACGGATATGTCATGGGGCCGGGTTTCGCATCCGTCAGAGATGGTTGCAGTTGGTGACGAGATCGAATTGGTGATCCTCGATGTGGATCGCGAGCGCGAGCGGGTGTCGCTGGGCTTGAAGCAGAAGTCTTCTGATCCCTGGGATTCGGTCGAGGGCCGGTATCCTGCGGAATCGAAGATCAAGGGCCGCGTCGTCAATGTCATGCCGTATGGAGCGTTTGTGGAGATCGAAGAAGGCGTAGAGGGTTTGATTCACGTCTCGGAGATGTCATGGACGAAGCGTATTACTCGCGCCAGTGACGTGTTGAATATTGGCGACGAAGTTGAGGCTGTAGTCTTGGATATACAGCGTGACGCGAAGAAGATTTCGCTGGGCTTACGTCAGACTATGGATAATCCATGGGAAGTCGTGGCGCAGAAGTATCCGCCCGGCAGCGAAGTAAAGGGCAAGGTCCGCAACATGACCTCATACGGTGCGTTCATCGAGATCCAGGAGGATATCGATGGCATGGTGCACGTATCGGACATGTCCTGGACGCGCAAGATCAACAACCCGCAAGAGGTGTTGAAGAAGGGCGACGAGGTCGAAGCTGTAGTTTTGGACATTGATCCATCGCAGCAGCGGATTTCGCTCGGCATCAAGCAACTACAGGAAGATCCGTGGTCGCAGATCAATACGCTGTATAAAATCGGTGACATGGTCAAGGGCACGGTGATGAAGCTTACGAGTTTCGGCGCCTTTGTGGAGTTGGATCACGGCATTGACGGCCTGATCCACATTTCGCAGCTCAGTGATGAGCGTGTCGAGAAGGTTAAGGACATCCTGAAAGTTGGAGACGAAATCGAAGCCCGTGTCATCAAGATTGATGGTGCGGAGCGACGGATTGGAATGAGCCTGAAGGCAGGCAATGAACTTGGGGAGGAAGGCGATCTCAAGGTTGAAGATCTGCGACCCGGCGAACACATGGTCGACGTTGGTGACATCTTCGACACGGCCTTGGGCCAGTTCGACGGCGCCGATGACGACGATGATGACGATGATGACATTCAATGACGGTGTCGGGCCCACGTAGCTCAGTTGGTAGAGCGCGTCCTTGGTAAGGACGAGGTCACCGGTTCAAATCCGGTCGCGGGCTCCATTACACTCTTAAGACAACAGCAACCCTTAAAACCCCAAAAATATCGGAGGGCATATCCAATGGCCAAAGAAACCTTCGAACGCACTAAGCCGCACGTTAATATCGGCACGATCGGTCACGTCGATCATGGCAAGACAACGCTGACGGCTGCGATCACGATGACGCTGGCGGCAGCTCATGGCGGCGATGTCCGGAGTTACGCAGACATTGATAACGCGCCGGAAGAGAAGGAGCGCGGTATCACGATCAACACGACGCACGTTGAGTACCAGACGGAAGGTCGTCACTATGCTCACGTCGATTGCCCTGGGCATGCTGACTATGTTAAGAACATGATCACAGGTGCTGCCCAGATGGACGGCGCGATTCTGGTGATCGCCGCGACGGACGGCGCCATGGCGCAGACCCGCGAGCACATCCTTCTGGCCCGCCAGGTTGGCGTTCCGGCGATGTGCGTGTTCATCAACAAGGTTGACCAAGTCGACGATGACGACTTGCTCGAGCTCGTCGAAATGGAAGTTCGCGAATTGCTCAGCGATTACGAATATCCCGGCGACGATGTTCCAGTGATCTTCGGCTCCGCGCTGAAGGCGATGGAAGCTGTCGCGGAAGGCGACTCAGATAGTGACGCCTGCAAGCCGATACTCGACTTGATGGAAGCTGTCGACTCATACATCCCTGAGCCGGTTCGCATCCTGGACCAGCCGTTCCTGATGCCGGTTGAAGACGTATTCTCGATCGAAGGTCGTGGCACGGTTGTGACTGGGCGTATCGAGCGCGGTATCGTGAACACTGGCGACACAGTCGAGATCATTGGTATCCGCGACACGGTGACGACGACAGTTACTGGCGTCGAGATGTTTCGCAAGATCTTGGACGAAGGCCGGGCCGGCGACAACGTTGGTTGCCTGTTGCGCGGTACGAAGAAGGAGGATGTCGAGCGCGGTCAAGTTCTGGCCATTCCCGGCACGATCCATCCGCACACTCAGTTCCAGGCCGAAGTTTACGTCCTGAGCAAGGAAGAGGGCGGCCGTCACACGCCGTTCTTCAATGGCTATCGGCCGCAGTTCTACTTCCGTACGACAGACGTGACGGGATCCTGCGTTCTGCCGGAAGGAACAGAAATGGTTATGCCCGGCGACAATGTCTCGATGACGGTGACGTTGATCAGTCCGATCGCCATGGAAAAAGCACTGCGTTTCGCTATTCGTGAAGGCGGCCGGACAGTTGGTGCCGGTCGTGTTGCGGATATCATTGAGTAGGCGTCAATCACCCTGCTCACACACAATAATTCAAGCCCGGGCATGCTGTAACGCATGCCCGGGTGTTTGCTTGTCAAAGGTGCGTCATGGCTAGGGAGCTTGCAGTTCTGGAGTGTACGGAGTGTAAAAGACGGAATTACACGACGTTGAAGAATAAACATCTGACTCCGGGGCGTCTGGAGAAGCGCAAGTACTGTAAGTTTGAGCGCAAACACACGCTTCATCGGGAAACCCGCTGACTTGGCAGTGTCGTTTGGTTCGGCGTTTTGCCTAGGTGAGTAGCTCAGTTGGTAGAGCAGCGGTTTCCAAAACCGCAGGTCGCAGGTTCGAGCCCTGTCTCACCTGCCACCAGGGATTTGATTTGCAGCACGAGCTGCGCGGCGAAGGCAGGCAACGTTACTGCGTTTGTTAATCGGCGTCGGCCGGGAGTGAAGGCCCGGGGAAATTTCGAGGGCGCGGGTAGAATGCCCGCGGTTCGATAGTGTAGATGATGAAGCATGCTTGTTGAGCAATGGCAGGCAACCGGAGCCAGGCAATGAAAAATCCAATTCCCAGCATCCGGGAATATTACGGCGAAGTCGTGAGCGAGGTCAAGAAGTGCACTTGGCCGACGAAAGACGAACTGATCGAGACCACAATTGTGGTGATCGTCGGTGTCATGATTTTGTCGGCGTTCGTGTACGTCTCTGATGTGATCATGCAGACCGTAATCAAATCGTTGGTCTGAAGCAAATGAATTCGGAAACAGTCGAGATCGGGCAAATGGACGAAGCGCAGAACGAACAGGCGCAAGCAGGCGCACTGCAGAACAAAGAACCGCCAGAGGATAACGTGCAGAACGAACAGGCGCCGGTGAAGGGAGAGCCCGTGGTCGAAGCGACCGTGGCTGAAGTTGCGAGCGCTGAAGAGGTAGCTGATGGCGATTGGTATATCGTGCAGACGCTTTCCGGCCAGGAAATGAAGGCCAAGGAAAGCCTCGCGCGTCGACGTGTGATATTAGAGGTCGACGATGTTGTGTTCAAGGCTCTGGTGCCGATGGAGAAGGTGACCGAGGTCAAGCAGGGCAAGAAGACGATCGTCAACAAGAAAATTTATCCTGGGTACATCCTGATCAATATGACGCTGTATGATGACCAGAAACAGATCCACGAGCGGGTCTGGAACTTCATCAATGACACTAGCGGCATCATTGGATTTATTGGAAAGAACCCGGCGCCGTTGGCAGAGGATGAGGTTAGGGAGATCTTGGCCCAGCTCGACCGGGACGAGGACGATGTGGCACGGCCGAAGATCGAATACGAGATCGGCGAAGTTGTCAAGATTAAGGATGGCCCGTTCCAGAGCTGCGAGGGCAAGATTGAAGAGATCGATCCGCACCGCGGTCGATTGAAGCTTTCGGTATCGATTTTCGGACGCTCCGCTCCGGTGGAAGTGGAGTACTGGCAGGTCGAGCGCGACGAGTAGTCGCGGTTGAGGGTACAGATTAACCCAAGGCTTTGTGGAAGGGGACCTGCTGCCCCGCACCACGAGGTAAGAGCAAAAGGTGGCTGATGGCCAAGAAAGTAAATGGCACGATCCGCTTGCAGATTCCGGCGGGCCAAGCGAATCCGGCACCCCCTGTGGGGCCGGCGCTAGGTCAGGCCGGCGTCAATATCATGGACTTCTGCAAGCAGTTCAATGCCGCGACCCAACAGGACGCGGGTTTGATCATCCCAGTGGTGATCAGCGTCTATCAGGACCGGTCGTTTACATTCATCACCAAATCGCCGCCGGCGGCTATTCTGTTGAAGAAAGCTGCCGGGCTTGCGTCCGGGGCGAATGATCCCGGTCGTGAACAGGTGGGTACGGTGACGATGGACCAGGTTCTGGAGATTGCCCGCATGAAAATGCAGGACTTAAATGCGCGGGACGAAGACACGGCGGCGAGAATTATCGCCGGCACCGCGCGCAGCATGGGGATCCTGGTCGATGGGTAGAGGCAAGCGATATATTGCGCAACTGGCGATGTTCGACCGCGACAAGCTCTATGGGCTTGGTGAAGCGATCGACATCATCCAGAAAATGTCAAGAGCGAAGTTCGATGAGACTATCGACATCGCGTTCAAGCTTGGCGTTGATCCAAGACAATCGGACCAGACGATTCGCGGCGCATTGCCGCTGCCGCATGGTACGGGAAAGACGAACCGCGTCATAGTTGTGGCCGACGGTCCAGCCGCAGAGGCGGCACGCGAAGCGGGTGCTGACGAAGTCGGCTTTGAAGAGCTCATGGACAAGGTTAAGGGCGGCTGGCTGGACTTCGATGTTATGATTGCGACGCCAGAGGCGATGCAGAAGGTCCGCACACTCGGTCGTGTGCTTGGCCCGCGCGGACTGATGCCGAACCCGAAGACGGGTACGGTGACGGATGCGCCGGGGGATGCGGTCAAAGAGGCGAAAGCCGGCCGTGTCGAATACCGGGCCGACAAGACAGGCATTGTCCATGTCGTTGTCGGGATGGCTTCGTTCGACCGACAAGCACTCATCGAAAACACGGAAGTAGTGATCAGCGCTTTGAATCGCGCCCGACCGGCTTCGGCCAAGGGTACGTATATGGAGAGCTGCACGATTTCTTCAACCATGAGCCCCGGCGTACGTGTGGATTCCCGCGCGTTCGCGGAATAAAGGAGCGGATCATGGCGAATGAACGACGAATTGAAAAAGTAGTTATGGCCGAGTTCGCGACGGAGACGGTACGGGACGCCTCATACCTCTATCTGATCACGTACGTCGGTATCGACGTAGCCGCGTTCAGCGATTTTCGCAATCAGATCGTGGCAGCTGGCAGCCGGTGTACGGTTATGAAGAACTCGTACATTGCGCTCGGCTTGAACAATAACGACATCGGGCTGCCGGAAGGTTTTAAACTTTTTGGCGACACTGCGGTCGTCGCGGGCGAAGGCGACCCGTGCCCGGCAGCGAAAGTGATCAAGGAATTCGGCAAGAAATCCGAGCAGATCACGTTCAAGGCTGGTGTCGTAGACGGCAGCTTCATCTCCGCCGCTCGCGCGATCGAGGTAGCGGAGATGCCGTCGAAGGAAGTGCTGCAAGCGCAGTTGCTTGGGCTTATGTTGGCCCCGGCACAGCAGTTTGTCAGCGTGTTGAACCAGAGTGTCGCGCAGGTCGTGAACGTTCTGAAAGCGTACCAAGACAAATTAGAAGAACAATCATAAACGGAGGTGTCCGATGTCTGAAGAAGCAGCCACGGTCGAATTGACGGAAGAGCAAGAGCAGATTGTTTCTGCAATCGAAAACATGAAGGTGATTGACGTCGCCAATCTCGTTAAAGCCCTCGAGGACCGCCTCGGTGTTGAGGCTGCGAGTGGTGGTGGCATGATGATGGCGGCCGGACCCGCCGGCGACGCTCCTAGCGCCGCCGCGGAAGAGAAGACAGAGTTCGATGTCATTCTCGTCAGCGCCGGCGAAAAGAAGATCGCCACCATCAAGGAAGTACGGGCCATCACTGGTCTTGGCCTGAAAGAGGCCAAGGAACTGGTTGACGGCGCGCCCAATCCCCTCAAGGAAGGCGCATCGAAGGAAGAAGCGGACGAGATCAAGGGTAAGCTCGAAGCCGCTGGTGCTACAATCGAGCTGAAGTAGACCAGAAACATCACTGGCCTGTACCGGCCAGGGCAGTGCCGGCGGCAATGTCGGCACTCACGGTACAGGCTTACGTTCAATCTCGGTGCCGGAGGTCACGACAATGTGGCTTCCGGCTGACGAGTATCCGGGGGCAGGCAGGTATTCGACAGCGGTCGAACCGCCAAACCCGGAGTTTTAGGGATGGGGATGACTCGCTGGCAACCGCACAATCGTTGCCGGTCGTCAAAATCACTATTCAACCTGTTGCCACCACTCGGGGAACGTGGATGGCACAGGCAATCCCGCTGCGGCGGGGACAAACCGGGAACGTGGATTACATATGGCGAATCGAAAGAATTTTGGAAAACTGGTAGACGTCCTTGAAATACCGGATCTGATCGGAATACAGCTCGACTCGTATGCAGATTTTTTGCAGACGGGCGTAGCTGCTGACAAACGACAGAATAAGGGCTTGGAAGAAGTCTTCAGGGAAATTTTCCCAATCGAAAGTTTCGATCAATCCTGCGTTTTGGATTATGTCGGTTACGAGATCGGCGATACGAAGGCCACGATGGTTGAATGCATTCGTACAGGCAAGACTCTGGCGGCGCCACTTTATGCGATGTTGCGGTTGCAGAATGTGAAGATGAACGAGACCCAGGAAGAAACGGTTTTTCTTGGAGATATGCCGCTCATGACCGACCGTGGTACGTTCATCATCAACGGTGCAGAGCGTGTGATTATCAGTCAGTTGCACCGCACGCCGGGTATTTGCTTTGAGCGTGTCCGCCACACCAGTGGCCGGCATCTGCTCTCCTGCCGGATTATTCCCGATCGCGGTTCGTGGCTCGAGATTCAATACGACATCAACGACCTGATTTATATCTATCTGGATCGCCGTCGCCGTCGTCGGAAGTTCCTGATCAGCACATTCCTGCGGGCGATCGGTTACGAGAGTAATCGTGAGTTGCTCGATGTCATTTATGGTATCAAAACAATCAAGATCCGGGCTCTTCAGAAGCTGGACCCGGAAGTCTTGGCGGCGCATATCGTTGTCGAGACAATCATGGACGAGGATGGTAAACCGATTGTCGATGACAAGGACAACGAGATCGGCCGTGCCCTCGAGCCGCTGCATGAGGACATGCTGATTACGTTGCAGCAGGAGGGGATCAAGACGGTCGACGTGGTCGATACGACAGATCTCGGTCATTACATGATCTACTGCCTGCAGCATGATCCGTGTGCCGACCGCGCCGAAGCACTCAAGGAAATTTATCGCCGTATGCGTCCGGGCGATCCGCCCAGCGCTGCGAATGCCAAGCTCCTGCTCAAGCGTCTGTTCTTCGACAAGAAGCGCTATGACCTCGGTCTCGTCGGTCGTCACAAGATCAACCAGAAGCTGGATGTCGGTGTCGATCTTGAGGAACGTACGCTCCAGGACGCCGATCTGATCGAGTCGACAAAGTACCTGATGCGCCTGCGCGGCGGCAACGGTCATGTCGACGATATCGACCATCTCGGCAGCCGTCGTGTGCGTACCGTGGGAGAGCTCATCCAGAACCAGATTCGCGTCGGGCTGGCCCGTACAGAGCGCCTTATTCGTGAGCGCATGACGCTGATCGACATGGAAGAGCAGACTATCACTCCCCAGAAACTGGTCAATCCCAAGGCGCTAGTCGGTGTGATCCGTGATTTCTTTGGGCGCAGCCAGCTTTCACAGTTTATGGACCAGACCAATCCGCTAGCCGAGCTGACCAATAAACGGCGCCTTTCCGCACTCGGCCCGGGTGGCCTGAGCCGCGAACGTGCCGGTTTCGAGGTCCGCGATGTGCATTCCAGTCATTACGGCCGGGTTTGTCCTATCGAGACGCCAGAAGGTCCGAATATCGGTCTGATTTCTTCTTTGGCCTTGTACGGACGGATCAACAAGTACGGTTTCATCGAGACCCCATACCGCAACGTCACCAAGAAGAAGGTTGATGACAAGATCGACTATATGACCGCGGATCTGGAGGAACAGTATGTCATCGCTCAGGCCAATGCGCCGGTCGAAAACAGCAAGTTCCGCAACCAGTATGTGATGGCACGGTTTGACGGTGATACACTCGAGGCGCCAGCCGAGGATGTTTCGCGCATGGACGTGTCGCCGAAGCAGCTTGTGAGTGCGGCTGCCGGTCTCATCCCGTTCTTGGAACATGACGATGCGAATCGTGCGTTGATGGGATCAAACATGCAACGGCAGGCGGTGCCGCTGCTCAAGACCGATTCGCCGTATGTCGGTACCGGTCTGGAAGCGGTTGTGGCGCGCGACTCTAGAGCAGTCGTCACTGCCCGCGCCGCTGGTATCGTTGCGGCGTCTTCTGCGGAGCGTATCATTGTTACGAAGGACGGCAAGATGCCGGAGCAGACCTCGAGCCCGGGCAAAGTTCAAGAGTATATCCTGCACAAGTTCATGCGGTCGAACAGCAGCACCTGTATCAATCAGACGCCGATTGTGTTGTCCGGACAGAAGGTGAAGCAAGGG
>Ga0302123_10002318_pt1 | contig 13004 bp, 4 predicted proteins | sample CB21_321_MG_FD_203109 | JGI IMG/M metagenome (GOLD analysis project Ga0302123, IMG submission 203109) | Marine microbial communities from Western Arctic Ocean, Canada - CB21_32.1 | ecosystem: Environmental > Aquatic > Marine > Oceanic | place: Canada: Western Arctic Ocean | collected 2017-09-28 | reverse complement strand
CTTGTGAGATATTATGAGTGAGCTTGACAAACGGTTCCTTGAAAACCCTAACGCAGATTTATCTATAAAATATAGCCTCTCTCGCTCTGAGCAAATGATATGTATGCAATTAGCCTTTATGCGAGAACAAATAAATCGCGCTGCGGGAAGGGTTGATCAGAAAATAGGCAACCAATCCGGGTGGGATACGGACTTGCAAGGCATAGGCGGAGAGTTTGCTGCTGCTCATCTATATAATGTTTATCCTAACATGGAACTAAAACCAGACAACGGATCCGATCTCATAATTAATGACAAAAATGTTGATGTCAAGACCACGGAATATAAGACTGGAAAACTTCTCTCGAAGTTAAATGCCCGTCTAGAAGAGGTAGATATTTTTATGCTGATGGTAGGTAGATTCCCAGACTTCAAATTAATTGGTTGGACGCATACTGGAACCCTTTGCAAGGAAGAGAATATTATGGATTTAGGAAGGGGTCCGACGTATGCTATGAATCAGCGTTATTTAAATAAGGAAGAAATCAAATGAACTTGATGATCATCCCTGATCCTCACGCACACCCTGATTACAACAATGAAAGGTTCAGAGCGATAGGTCGGCTGCTCATGGCTGAGCAACCAGACTGCGTTGTATGTCTGGGGGATTGGGCTGACCTCCCGTCTCTGTCCTCTTATGATAGAGGGACGAAGGGCTTTGAAGGAAGGAGATATAAAAAGGACGTTGAAGCGTCCGCAGAAGCGCAGAGGGAATTCTTCTACGAATTTAATCGCTCCAACGCCCGAAAAAGAAAAGGCAATAAAAAGATATACAAGCCTAGATTTGTAATGTGCCTTGGCAATCACGAGGATCGGATCACACGAGCCGTTAACTCACAAGCTGAGCTGGAAGGCACTATAGGAATTAATGATCTGGAGTTTAAAGAGTTTGGGTGGGAGGTCGTTCCATTCAAAAGGTCTATCAGCATAGAGGGGATAGCCTTCTCTCATTACTTCACCAGCGGGGTGGCTGGAAGACCTATCTCTTCTGTCCATTTGGGACACACCCTGATCACTAAACTGCATTGTTCCTCTGTTCAGGGTCACTCCCATATCTATAACCACGCTGAGCACACCAGACCGGACGGTCAGAAGATTTTTGGCCTATCGGCAGGGTGCTACTCCCACCCAGAGTATTCAGAGTCGTGGTGCGCCGATACGGAGCATCAGTGGTGGAGAGGGGTTGTTATGCTGGAGGACTTAGATGGAGAGGGTTACTACGATTCGGTCAGGGCAATAACACAAAGGAAGATAATGAGGGACTATACTTAACGTTATCAAGATAACAATCTTGTGATCTTCTTTATGCATCCACTAGGAAAGGCTGTAACACCCGACCAATTACCCTTCTCATCTAGGGTATGCACAACCTTGACGGTTTCCTCGTCCTCTTTGAGAATGTATCCAACAGTCCAGAAGGTAGGTGGGGAGACTTCAGCCGGATTCTCCCATCCACTAGTTCCGATTATATCTCGCCACTCTATAACCGCTAGTGGCAACTTGTGCTTTCTCATGCTGCCTTTCCAAACCTAAGCCCCCTGTCCAGAATCTTTTCGAAGGCTCCGTTAAACCTAGCCTTTAGCTTCTCAATAGCGAGTTCGATTTGCTTTGTTTTCTCAAACTTCACATCATCCTTAATGAGTCTGCTTCTTCTTATCTTAGCTCTTAACTTGTAAAGCTTTGTAATCTCACCTTCAACAGCCTTTCTCAACGGGTCAAGCTTGGCGATACTCATGTGTTCGCTCTTTAAGAAATCTTTATACTCAGGACTACCAAGCCCAAAGTCGTAGACAATCCCTTGGTAAAAGTTTTTCGCATTCAGAACCTCCTCTGTATACTTGTCAAAGAAATCTCTGGTGCTGAACCGCTTTCCTAAAACCTCGTCATGGATGAACCGCCTAGCCCAAGGGATCTTGTTGAAGGATATCTCCCCAGTAACTGTATCAGTTGCCATCTTCTTATTACCGTCAAAGAAATCAAAACCAAGCTGGCTACTTCTCCTTACAAAATCCCCAAGACCACCAGTTAAAAATCTTGTCCAGTAGTCTATAAGAGTTGGTTCGATGCTGATATACCCCGCTTCATATTTAGAGCCAAACGAAGCGGTATTGATTAATTCTGATATCACTTTAGCGCTTTTAGTTGTGCTAGACCATGAACGGTATGCAGGAGGAGGGGACGAACCACCCGGATACGGAACTTTGTAGACAGGATTGCCCATCCAGTTTTCGTTTGTAGCAATATCAATAATGGGGTCAGAAATTGTAGGGCTTGCTGTTTTGAGAAGACTTACAAGAGCACTCTTGCTTTGCGCTGGATTAAGAGGAGAGAAAGATTCGATCATAGATTTAAAAAGATGAACTGCTCCTTCCCAAGGATTTATCTGACCCATTCCAACAGCAACGATTGTATCGCCAAGAACAAAAGGCATATTCGCTCCATACCCTAAAGGAAGTTTTCCGAACTCGTCTGCCCCCGGAACATAATAATACATCTGTCGGCTACGTTGCGTCATAGATACTTGACCGTACCTATTGCGGCCCTCATCATCATCTCCAGCTAGGAAATAATTTGAGATTGAAACAGCCATTTGTGCATAGACAGCAGTCTTTGCGATCTTCCTAAGCCTTTTAGATCTTACAAAATTTGTTGCAAGTTTGTGAGTGCCTGCCGTACTTGCCTTAAAGAACAACCACCAAGAATTAAATATAGGAGTCAATTCTCCGCCCATTGTAAAGTTCACTGTAAGCTGAACTGAAATGTCAGCGGCTTGTTCTGTAGCTTCTGTTTCAGTCATGCCGTTACTTATCATCTCATTTTTCATGACATCAAAAGTAGCAAGACGCATTGTATTTTCAACAGTCGTATTAAGATCAGCGAGAAAATTCAATCCAAACCTTGTCTCTAATGTCTTCAATCCCCTTTTTAAAACACGTCTTGGGCCGCTCTTGGAGAATAAAACATTCATTGGCAAGGGCGTGGCTGAGTCAACAAAATCCTGCATCTCTTTTTCTACATCGAAGGCGGACCCATGCCCGTAGAAAGATATACGCCCTCCTGAATCAGAAAACAATTTAGCGGCTCTTGTCCAATAATCGTTCGCTTCTTTAGTCCTGTGATATTTCCACATCCCCCTGCTTGCAGCCCAGAGGGATTTTGTAATCTTCCAAGCAAGCGACGGTGCTCTATCCCGGCTCAAACCTTTCCTTGTTTCTGTAGCATGAACAATACTTGTTAACGCCATCTGGTAGTCACGAGAAAAGTTGGTGGGCATAAATTCTGGAGCAAGACTTGTATATATCATGGCAAAATATCTATTAACCATATGAAGCGTCTTCAAAAACTGTCCAATCTCTCTGACTCTTGATCTATTAAACGCTCTTCCTATAGAAGCGTCCCTTGCAAGAATGTGCCACTGCTCACCGCCTCTCTTGAAAGACATAACGTGTTCTTTGTTTTTTAAAGCTTCAGGAAGAAGACCGCCAAAATTATCGTCGCTTAACCACAAGTCTCCAGTTTCAGGATCTGTCTTGGCAGCAGTTTTCTTTCTCCCATTCGGGTACAAATCTTTGTCGTGTACTATAGTGAAATAATTCTTTAGCATTTTTTCGTTTTCAAAAATAGTATCAGCCAAAGAGAGAATTACTTTATTCCTTTCAACGCGATCAATAGTTTGTTCTGCTTGGAACATCGTGTGGGCGAACGGACTTTCTGAGGGAGATATTCTGCCCATTATCTTTCTGGACTCAAGACCTTTAACCTCTAACCCGGCTGCCTTCCTCCCCTCCTCAAAAATGCCAGCAAAAAATTCGTCTACACGATTAATGTTAGCTCCCTTCAAAGGAACATAAGTAGCAGCAAACATTTTTCTATCGTTATTTGCTGGCTGTCGAACTCCGTTAGCCGTTGTAAAGGATTTTCCCATCCATTTGTTTATTAGATCTTGGGAAACCAACCCGCCTTCTAGTAGCATAAACATTCTATATTCGTTAATGTTGTAAATCATTTGGGCGGCTTCTTCTACATCTTTCATCTGTTGAGTAGAAAGCCTACCTTTCAGTTCTTTTAAAATCTCCTCAGAAGAAAGTCTTCCTTCTCCTTCTTTGCGTGACTCGTGTTCAAATTCCCATATGCCAGACGAAGGGGTTCCCTTTCTTCCGGGCATAACTTTGTTTCTCCAAGGAGCATGTTTAGCCATAACATAAGCATCGAAGTCTCCAAGTTTTATCTTCTTTCCCTTTATGAATTCAGCAAACTTTGTTTCATAATCGTCCCTAAAAACGCCACGCATTTGATTAACTTTAGTCTTGTAAAGCCTATGAACAACAGAAGGCTTTCTTGTTACCTCGCCACCTAACTGCTCAATTGCATTTTCAAATCTTTCAACGTATGCAAAGTAATCAAAAAACGCTCGTTCTAAATCTATCCCCGGCTCAATTATGAATCTAGACTTTTCTTCTGTCTTCCTTCTTCCAGCCATGAAAGCAGGGAAGGAAAGCATCTCGTCTTCTTTTATGCTCTTCTCCCCCCACTTAACCTTCACCATCCTAGCAAGACCTTCTGGCTTTCCAATAATATCCCCAATGACATCAACCGGGGTGTTGGGATCTATCCCCTCCCTCATGGCGTCATCTAAAGTAGACTTATATTTCCACTCGCTGTCAGCCATATACAGAGGCATGTCAAGAATGTTAGCCATATAATTAACAGCAGGACCATTCTCCCCTCTTGAGACTTCCGTGTAGGACTTCATGGCAGATCTAGCTAATACCATAATCTGCCAACCACCATAGTTGCTAGAGAAGTTAAGCTTTAATCTGTGAAGACCTTGGAGCAGGTACTGTAAAAGAACATTCCAAAAAGTATTTTTAGTGGGGGTGTTATGCTCAACATAATAAGCCATTGTTTCCTCAAGAACCACCCACGAATTTTTATCCATCCCTCTTTCTTTCAAGGTTTCTTTCGCTGCGTTAAAGGCTTGAGCCATCGTAGCGTCTGTCTTTATCAGATTAGAAATCTCAGAAAGAAGTTTCATGTAGGCTTTGTCGCCTATTATTGCTCTGATTCCATGAGCGCCCACCTCATGCATCGCAACCGGAGCAATGCGTTCAGATGAAATGTTGTCAGCAACAATCCATACCTTGTTATTAAAAGCTACAGCACGAATCCGCTTTCCTTCTGGGGGCTGGTTTATTCCAACAGGTAATTCGGTTTGGCTTTTTACTACAGTGACAACATTAAAAATCCCCGGCCCATAAGCGTCCTGCAATGTTATGATGACCTCTTCAACCGTAGAGCCAACCTCTTCTTTTGACGCAACCAATTGCTGAGGAAGGTAACCGTCCTCGTAAACTGTATCAAACGCGAGGGAAGTCATAAACTCTCCATCCTCGTTGGATATATCATAGAAGCCATTCCATGTATTATTTGACTCAGCAACCTCGTCAACTGCTGGGTCGCCTGTAGACTCCGCTTTAATTCCTCGACTTTTAAAAGTGGTTGTTGAGACTTTTGAAAAGCTTGAGCTTAATGCTTGATGGTCTGGGTTCCAATAAACAAACCTGCCAATTCCTTCAGGGGTAGCCCCTTTTCCTTTTTGCTTTTTGCCCTCCAGCCCATATTGTGGGGCTGTAAACCCTTTGGTTATAAGGTCGTGCCAGTTAGGTTCTGGTGTTCCCTCTGGAACAGAAAAATACATTCCTCCTTCCATAGTATAAGGAGATGCTTTGAAACCCGGAAGCAACCTCATGTCCCATTGACCAGAAGAATTCTTATTCCATCTTACGTCTGTTCCTTTCTCATATCTCGCCCAAGGAACCCAACCTAATTTCAGAACAATCTCCTGCACTGAAGCCCAATCAACCCAAGCTTCAGTACCCGGTTCTGGTGGAGAATACTCTTCAGCTTTGAACGATGGTCCTTGCCTCATTGGAGGCGGTGTAATCCCAAGCTCAACCTTTTGTCTTTGCTGGGTGGCTCTCCATGCATGAGGAGGAAGGTCATCGTAATAAGAAAGCTCTTGATATTTATCGAATGCTTGTCTCTTGGCTATTTCCGAGTCAGCATCATAGAACCTTTCCATTATTTCAAATTGGTACGCCTTTGAAGGAAGGTAGACCTCGTAATAAATTCCAGAAGGAGACTCAGGCTTCTCAATAGATTGATCAAAAAAGAATTCTTCTATAGAAACGCCATACTCATTAACCCATCGTCTTGTCGGGGCAGCTCTAAATTTATCTGCCTCCTTAGAGGGGGCCATGATGTTCAATCGATTAGCCGCTCTTAATACCGAATCAATCGCGTCACGCTTTAATCCCCATGTGCTATCCAACGCATAGTCTACTCCGTCAATCGTAGTCTCTATGTCGCTCACATCTAACTGTGACTTGCTCAAGACAGCCCATCCAGCCCACTCACCTTCCTCTACAGAATGTTTCTGAACTATAAAAACATTGCCATCAGATAAGGTGATCTCGAAAACACCCGGCTCCCCTTTCTTTGAAAGCTTCTTGCTCGTATGTGTTACTTCGTTGAATGAAGAACGATGAGGGACTGGAGAAGATCCAACCTCTGCTTGAATCATTGTAGCGTCGGTTGCTTCTGCCGCTATTTCTTCTGCCTCTACAGGGTCATCAGCTTTAAGTTTTTTAACTTTATTTCTAGTTGATTTTGCATTCAAAGATTTTTGTGATAACTTGCTAACATGAGTTCTAATTAAAGGGTTATTAGTAATCGGATCAGACAGGGTTATGACAACGCCTCTCTTCGACACAACATAAGCCTTAAAAGGTTCCGCCGCAGGATCAAACCCATCCCTCAACACTGTGATGATTTGATTTGGAAAGCTCATGCGGACAGAATACTTCCCATCTTCGCCTTTAGTGAAAACATCAGAAGCTCTTAATTGAACAACGTCACCAACCTTTACATCTTGAGGTTTTAATTTCTTCTCTATAATTGACTCGCCAACTTTTACTCTTGGAGTCAATCGGGATTCCTTAGCTCCCTTGAATATCGCAATGGGCCGCCCATCAACAATCTGAAGGGTGGTGCTTTCTCTTGGTGTGATAGCGCTAGAAACAGGAACTAACTGATCCAAACTATACGGCCCCCTTGATGGGAACCCGGTATCCACCTCCAAATAGACTTGATCACCTCCTTTAGAATCTTTTTCAACGCTGGCAACTACAGCGTATGTTTCTTCAGGTGACGAGAATGGTCGCAAGAAAGATCCCTTGCCATCTTTAAATAAAAGCAATCCTCCTAGAGGGTGATTCTTATTCCACAAAAATTCAATTTCATCTTTTGTTTTATTTGTGAAGTTTTCTAGGGCGTCCTTTTTTACCTTTATAAATTTATTTGTTTTCTCGTCAAGCGTATACTCATCTCTTAGTCTTAGATTCTTCCTCTCCTTATAAAGATAATTTATATACTTATCCTTCAACTCAACAACGCTTTCAGGAATAATTTTTACCTTAGCCCCAACCGCAATAACGGGTTGAACATGGCTATAACTGGCTCTCTGAAGAAAGGTATCAACAGATTCTTTCTCTTGAAATAGATTGTCTTCTGCCCTGTGGACTATCTGTGCTGTAGTCGCTGGGACTTGATTTGGAGCAACAACATCATACGCTGATATTGTTTTTCTCTTTCCCCGGACATCAATACTAACCTCACCAAAGGTTACTTCATTAGGCGAGAATGATATCTTTTTACCCTTCAAAGGAGTGAACTCGTATCTTGCGGGAGTAACTTGAACGTAATCAGAAAAGGTTCCGTCTGGAGATTCCGCCTGATAAACGATAGCATCCTTTTTGGTGAAAAGTTTTCTTTGGAGAATGCGCCCTTCGTTTGTGGGTTGTCCTATCACTTCAGTAAAATCTGTTTGATCGCCTAAAGGAACAAAAATATCCGGGGTGAAGTTACTGATGTACCCCTCCACCACCTTTGGTCCAGTAGTGGTGTTGACGGTGATCGTCATTATAGGGGAGCGCATCTTCCAAGAGCGAGTAAACTTCTTCCTCTCTTTTGTTGATAGTTTTTCATACTCCCCCAGCTCCTCAGCAATGGTCTCCCCCCGACCTTCGGGCTGCTCACGCCAAGGCTTCCACCGCTCAAACCCTTTGTCTTGGTAGTAAGAAAGACCGTATCGCGTAACAAAAACATCACCCCATTCTTTTTCTTGGGGCTTCATCAAAAACCTTTTAAGGCTGCTGGGGATTTCGCTTTCCTTTCCAACCCAAACTCTTCGCATGTAAGGGGATTGACCAAACCCTTGAAAGACCTGTTCAGGAGCAGTGGACCAAATGACATCTTGAAGCGCCATGTTATCTAAAGCACCGCTTTCTGCAAGACTAAGGTCCGACATGTTTACTGGGACGGTTCTTCCTTTCCGGTCTTTATAAACCCCGATTAGTTCTACACTCAAACGCCCACGAAACCTGTTCAATAATTGAAGGATAGCAGTTCTTTTTGGTGTTGGATTTTCTTTTGACTGATACGCCTCACCCGGCCTGTCTTCCCATGTATGGGTTCTTGACCCAGCCTTTATTTGAAACTTGCTCTTTATAGAGTCTAACGCTTCTTTAAAATCATCCTGAAGTCTACGATCAAAATCGCGTATAGCGATAATCTCATCTTGACTATTGTAAGCAACAAGCAAGTCGGCCCTTTCTGGACGCAGCTTTCTTACAAAGGGAACTGTTTTGCTTTTCCCTCCATCCTCAACGATCATTGTTTCTGGGTCGGAGTCGTACCTATATTCAACCTCTTTAGGCTTTGCAACATAAGCACCATTCAAAGCCACATACAAAGGACGCAGCGCCTTCCACTCTTTTGTTCCTTCCTTAATAGAAAGCTTTTCTGCAAGCCTAGATTGAACAGCGGCTTTTACATCTTCAATTTCTTTCGGCTCTTGGTAAGCTGTCTCTATCCATTGAAGAAGTGATTTTTTGAACTGACTAGAGGTTAGGTTTTCTGGATGCCAGTTAAGCGGCTTATCGCTTCTGACATCAATAAGATCCCACCTGTTATCCTCTACACTCTTTAAGTGAGATTGCAAATCAAGCTCTGCTAATTCTCTTTGTTTATTGTTCTTAGCTTTTAGAAGCTTGAGTTTTAATTTTTTAGTTTCCCTCCCGGCTTCTTTTGCTTCGTAGTAGTTTCTTCCACGCAACCCGTAAGCCTTTGTCGTAACGCCTTTCTTGTCTTCTCTTACCGCCCCGTTAATATTGTGGATTGCAGAGCTAACAACTCCTTCAGGGGAAGACTCACCACGATAAGAGAACAAGCCCGGATACCATATTTGTGAGTTGGTAACGGGGAGAACCGGATCAACCTCTTCGTCCACCACTTTCGGTTGAGAGGTTAGCCAAGAAGGATGCTTAAACACCTCCGGCAAAAGATCAAAGCCAGCCCAATCCCATATGTTTTCTATACCAAGAACATTGTAAACGTCCCATTTGAATTCTGGAATCGCGTTCTGGAAGTCAACTGGATTATATTTCTCAGCCTCAACTAGACGGCGATCAGATTTAACAATCCTCTCTACTTCACCGGGGGTTTTCCCTTCCTCAAGAAGACCCTTAGCTTCATTAGCTTCTTGCTTTGTTATCGAAAACTTATCGCTGACGGCCCGAAGTATGGAAAGCACCTCATCAATGGAAAGCTCTGACACATCAACAATCACCTCATCAGGAGTCTTTTCCCCTCGATGATTAATAACGCCATCAGCCAAGTCTCTAACATCCTTCTCTGATATCTCATCAGGAACTGACTTCCAAGCTGTGCTTCCAGCCTTCTCCATTGTGTCACGAATGATGACGGCATCTCTTTCAGTTGCTTTGTCTCGCTGGTAATTCTTTGCATCAACCAAAGCGTTAGATGCTCTATCAGCGGCTTCCTCTTTCTTTGAGGAAATTTTCTCCTGCCTAGCGACGGCTTTGTCTTTAGCGACGGTGTCAGAAAAAGCAGCAAACTCTTTGGCTTTCTCAGAATACTTTTCGGATGTTTCGGTTATACGTTTAGCATCCTCGTCCTGCTTGATTGCTGCTTCGTCTAGACGAGCCGAACCTTCTTGGCCCATGTATCCTCTAACCCCTTCCATTATTTTATTGAAGCCTGAGTTAGCCTTGATACCTAAAACTTGCGTAGTGATTCCAACTTCCTTCAAAGAAGCTACAAGTCTATCTCTTTTCCCCGGACTCTCTAAATCTAATTGAGATAAGATTGCAGTCAATCCAGAAGCTGATTCCTCTTCCTGCTTTCTTTCCCTTTTCTCTTTTCTAGCGCCCCTTCTTAAAGTGCGTTTACTTTCTAAAGCTACAGCCTTTGTGTGTTGAAGACCCATAAGACGCATCGCGGATGAAAAGTCAGATTTGTCAACAGCTTGCTTAACAGCAGCTATCATAGAGGCATTGTTATTAGAATACCTTGGGCTAAAATTAGCTATTTCATCTATGTATTCTTCAACAGATCTCCCATCACGAGTTGTTCCTTCCCCACCTTCCTCTCTGTCTTTCAAAGCGGATCTGAGGCCAATAACAGCCCTTCTAAGATCAACTATTTCTAGGGCATCTTCCGCCGTTTCAAGTTGCGGAGAGTCGATGTCTATTTTGTCACGAGCTTTTGTTAGTTCTTGTGAGCGTTTTGTAGCGTTATCATAAGCCTCGTCTAATGAGGCTTGCGCTCTATTAGCTCCTCGTTTTATTTCTTCTTGTACTTCAGCCGCTTCGGGCCTAGAAACTGAACCGGATTCGGGAGTATATCTGCGACGAGCGCCTTTCTCCCTTACTACTTCTCCGGCTGATGTGTTGGCTTGTTGGATTGCCTCAGCATCTTCTTGAACTCGACCAACCCCACCTCTTGTGAAGCCAGCGATTCTGTTTGCTGACGGTGTTGTTTCGCCAGCTTTGTAACGATGAAACCATTTAGATGGCTTCTTCCCTTTTATGGGGCGACGGGACTCATCGATATTGGTATGCGCTCTTTGAGCCTCATCCATAAACTCTCTTTGCCTTAACCTGAGAGCTTCTTTTGCTTCCTCTGTTACTTCATTTTCTTTTATAACTGGAGGAAGATTAGGTGTTGGACGATCAGTTTGTGAGCCACCGCCAATTGAGGTGAATGGCCCTATTAGCATTCCTATCGCTGTACCAGCCGCTACATTTTCTTTATACTGCGCCCAATCAAAAGGAATATTTCTTTCGGAAATGTAATCAACTGCCATTTGCTCTATTACATTTTGAAGCCCTTCTGTACCTCCTTCAAGAACACCAAGCTCAACTGCTCCAGCCACTGGCTTGGCCCATTTCCCTTTTCCGGTAAACGCTTTACCTATGTAATTTCCAAAACCAGAACCCCTCCCAATACTTGTTAATGCCTTGCTCCAAGGAAGAGTGTCTAGAAAGGCGGCTGGTATTCCAGCTAACGCCGCTATGCCAAAATTATGCCTTCCAGTTTCAGACAATATAGATGCATAAATCTCACCTGTATTCATCACATAACTAGGCGTCGCAAAAGCGGCTACACTTGCAACAGGATTTTTTGTTACTATTGCTGTTCCAATAGCTGCCGCAAAATTAAAAGCTAGTTGAGGGGCTTCTTTTGCAAATTGGTAAAGTCCAAACTTAGCGAATGAGCCTACACCATCTACATCAGCCCATTCTGTTGGGTATTCGTATTCTAATTGATTTTGTAATTCAAGACGGTAGGCTTCTCCCTGTAGACCAGCAATTCTAACCTGTCTCTCCCATGTCTCAGCGATGCTATCTAAACCAGCCATCCTTAAAAGCTTTGCGCTTCCTCCTAGAGAAAATTCATAAGCGCGTTGTTTAAACTGATCTACACCAATATCAAGCCCCGTCCCAACGCTCCCCATCATAGATGGTTCAGGAACCGTTGCAATGCTTTCCTGACCTATAGGAGGGGTCGGGGAATATAATGGATGAACAGCTCTATAAAACTGCTCATCAGAAACAGCAGGGGCTTGTGGATTCGCTACAACCGCTTTAGGGTCAGCCATTTATTGTCCTGTTTGAATTGGTTTAGATTCTTCTAAAATACGAAGAACTTCGTTACGAAGATCTGGAGGCAACCCATCTAAGTCGGCTATAGTAGCTCTTCCATTTAGTATTCCATCCACATAGATATAAGGATTATTGCGGTCATCTTGCGTTGCTTGAGCGTAGGTATTTCGCTCACTGTTGTCTTCTTCAATCTTCGGCAAGACATCAATTGATTCGCCCCCAGAAATTTGATCTTCATTTAAGAGGTATAACGCATCTGGACTAGAGCGTAAACTCCCCTTATCAGGCCGAAGACTAAGCCTATTTTCAAATTTATCAAATGACCAGTTCCCTGAATTATCTATACCCTCTCTAATAAGACTCATAGAATATGGAAAATGTCCATTCGTTTCTTCTACAGTCATCCCATAAAGCAATTTCTGAATATCATCAATAGTTGCTATTTCTGCATCCGCTTCTAATGTAGTAACATCCTCAATCACTTTGAGGTAATTAGAAACAACTTTGTCGAAATCTTGGAATTGTCGGTACTCGTTCTCAGTTTTTAACCACTCTCTAATAATTCCCTCTGTAGTGGTTATTCCTTTTTCCCTGTAATCTCTACCAATAATTCTAGCTGCTGCTCTGTATGCATACATTGGGTCATCAAAAACAGCAAGCCTTCCTTTTGGCTCGTCAGCGCTTAGCCCATGCCAATTAACTCCTTTGTCTACCCCTATAGGATTATTGTCTATATGAGCTTGCATTTGTCCAAGAGGCTTATCGCTTCGATCTGTATGCACATCATAAAAGAGAACCCCATTTTTCATTGTAGGGGTAATATCTGAGTATCTAAATGGGTTCTCAAATACTTCGCCTTGTTCTACAGGCACACCATCAATACTTGTTGCCTCAAATCTACCGTCATCAGGTGGGTATTCAACATCCATACTTGGATAA
>Ga0302123_10002311_pt1 | contig 13033 bp, 9 predicted proteins | sample CB21_321_MG_FD_203109 | JGI IMG/M metagenome (GOLD analysis project Ga0302123, IMG submission 203109) | Marine microbial communities from Western Arctic Ocean, Canada - CB21_32.1 | ecosystem: Environmental > Aquatic > Marine > Oceanic | place: Canada: Western Arctic Ocean | collected 2017-09-28 | reverse complement strand
GGCACGCCGCAACGGGCTGAGGATTGCAGCTAACAGGCCAAGGACCAGCAGAACCGTCAAACTTGCTAAAGGATTGACTGTTACAGCGACTCCCATGAGAGCGGTAAGGCACAGGACGGCAACGATTGCGCTGGTTATAGCACTGACTGAACTAGAGGCCTCCCTAGTGTAGGCGACCAGCAATTGTTGGAGTTGTCCAACCGGTTCCGATTTTTGTACAGCCCAAGAGGCTTCGAGATAGGAGCGACTCAGGCGGAGACGGAGATTGGTGATTACCTCAGAAGTGACCCCAGTCGAAAGCGATATGCCAATTAGCGCCGCGACTAAACGAAAAATGATTAGGCCGCCGCTTAGCCATAGCGCTGAGTTGGTAGACAGGTTCAGTCCACTAATGACGACGGTTCCTTCGCCCTCGGCAAGTGCAAGAGAGGTATAGGTCGCTGTGACGAGAAACGTTGCTTCGGTGAAACCGCCAAGTGCCGCGATCAGAGACAATCTAAAGACCCTGAATCTATGCGGCCGCACGAGAGCGTTTACCGCTGACCATCGTCGTTGCTCTCGTTTGGGCATGTGGTACTCCGGTTGGCTACTGGTAGACAGGATCGCTGGAATGGGCAATTGAAGTTTGCTTAGCCGAGTCGGTTCGTGGTGTCGGTTTGAAGCCGCCGACTACCGTGGCGGCAGAACCCGATACTACGAGACCGAAGTCATCGAAAGGTGGTGTGATCCTGACCGTGTGCGGCGTGAACGGTGTTGTCTTATCAAACTCTGATGGTGGTCGGTGGTCTGCACGTTCTGCCGTGGAGGCAATGACGTCGGTACTAAGCCACCGGGGTCCCGACACTTCAGGATGTTGGATCCATCCGTCATCCAGAGTGGCGTTTGGCCATACCAGGCTGGCCATCCTGGATCTATCGGAGACGGGCGTTCAGCCGATGACATCGGCCGATGGTCGATGGACGATTACCTACAACGGAGAGATTTACAACACAGAAGAACTACGCCGACGGCTCGGTGACGTGCGCTTAGTAGGCCACTCTGACACTGAAGTGTTGCTCGAACATATAGCTAGACACGGACTTAAGTCGACCGTTGAGTCAGCAAAGGGAATGTTCGCTTTTGGGTGCTGGGATGCTCGCGAGTCTGAACTTTGGCTTGCGCGCGACCGGTTTGGCGAAAAGCCGCTCTACTACACAACGCACCGAGGGGCGTTCCTGTTCGCCTCGGAGTTAAAGGCTTTGCGAGCCATTCAAGGCTTTCATCCGGACATTGACAGGAACGCGCTCCAAGAATACTTCCGTTGGACCAACGTACCTTCACCGATGACGATCTACGAGGGTGTAAGCAAACTGCCTCCTGCCCATTTTCTACGTGTGAGCAATGGGGTTGCGATCTCCGAGCCACAGCCCTATTGGTCGGCGCTCGATGCCGCTTGCGCAGCGCCACCCCTAACTGACGATGTCGACGCCGTGAGCCGTCTCGGTGAGGCGCTGGATCGTGCAGTCGGAGCCCAAATGGTCGCCGACGTTCCAATTGGAGCGTTTCTCTCCGGTGGGATTGACTCATCATCGATCGTCGCCTCAATGCAGAGACAGTTGTCTTCGCCCGCCCGGACCTTCACAATCGGTTTCACCGAATCGGCATATGACGAGTCGGGCTATGCGGCTGACGTCGCCGCAGCGCTTGGAACAGATCACACCGAGCTAGTGGTCAGCCCTGAGGACGCCATGCGAGTCATTCCTGACCTGGCATCGATCTACGACGAACCGTTTGCTGATTCCTCGCAGATCCCGACCTACCTAGTCAGCCAGATGGCACGAGAGCATGTCACTGTGGCCCTGTCGGGCGATGGCGGCGACGAATTGTTTGGCGGGTACGACCGTTACCAGCAGGTCCAGCGACTTGAGAGGGTTCGGAGCGTCCTGCCTCTGCCTGCTCGTCGCGCACTTGGTGCGGCCCTGAAGCGACTGTCGGTCGAGAACTGGGATCGCCTCGGCAACGGACCCCTTCGGTCGGTGTTGCCGTCTGGTTTGCAGCATCGCACTGGTCATCGGATGCATAAGGTTGGTGCTTTGTTAGCGGTTGACAGCGGGTCCGACGTATACGCGTCGCTTATGTCCATCGACAATCAGGCTGATCGATTGGTACTTGGGTCTCACAGCCGACCAGTAGGACACCCGGGCATATCGTCGGCGTTGCTCAACGGGATGTCTCCGCCTGAGCGATCAATGCTCATAGACACGCTGACCTATCTGCCTGACGACCTGTTGACCAAGGTAGATCGTGCTTCCATGGCGGTCAGCCTTGAAGTACGCGTGCCATTTCTGGATCCCGATCTGTTCAACTTCGCGTGGGGGCTGTCATCTGCCGATCGGGCAAGACGCGGAGAGAGCAAATGGTTGCTCCGAGAGTTGCTCAGGCGATCCTTGCCAGACAACCTTATTGACCGGCCCAAGATGGGTTTCGGAGTCCCAGTCGGGCAGTGGTTGCGTGGCCCTCTTCGTTCGTGGGCCGAGGAATTACTTTGCCCGGCGTTAGTCAAGGAACAGGGGATTCTCGACCCGCTGATTGTCGAACGACGGTGGAAAGCGCATCGAGAGGGAAGAGCCGACTTGACCTTGCAGATTTGGTCTCTCTTGATGTTTCAGTCCTGGTTGGTGACGCAGTGAAGGAGGCGATACCGGGTCGCGAAAGGCCAGTTCGAATCCTGAGGATCATTGCCAGAATGAACGTGGGAGGCCCTGCGTGGCAGGTCAGTGTGCTCACACGCGGAGTTGATACCGCATGGTGCGAAAGTCGCCTGCTGACTGGCGAGGTAGATGAAGGGGAGGCCGACTTTTTAGACCTTCGGGATCCGGGTCTAACGGTTGAGAAGATCCCTTTTCTAGGTCGATCAGTGAGATTCGGCGATGACCTCAGGGCCTTCCTCGCCATACGACGCGCCATCTTGAGGTTCAAGCCTGATCTGGTCCATACACACACAGCTAAGGCAGGCCTGTTGGGTCGGCTCGCCGCAATCTCTTGTCGCATTCCTCTGCGTGTCCATACCTTCCATGGCCACCTGCTTAGCGGTTACTTCGGTCGCCTGGCTTCGTGGGCGTTGATTCTGGTCGAACGTGTTCTTGCGCGTGGCACAACGGCGTTAGTCGCCGTAGGGGCCCAAGTTCGTGACGATCTCATCGAGGCGGGGATAGGTAGGGCAGACCAGTACACCGTTATCCCGCCTGGAGTTGAACTGGCCGAGATTCGAGATCAAGGCACGGCCCGTGCGCAACTCGGTTTGCCCGCCGAATGCCCTGTCGTCCTCTTCGTTGGGCGGATCACCGCTATCAAGCGACTGGATCGCCTAGTTGACGCAATGGCTGCCGTGTTGGACCGCCGTCCTGATGCCGTTCTGGTTGTTGCCGGGGAAGGTGAGTGTCTCAAGGAAATTCAACACCAGGCCCGACCACTTGGCGATTCCGTCCGGTTTCTGGGGTGGCAGGAGGACGTCAGCCGTCTTTATGCGGCAGCTGATTGTGTTGTGATTACTTCTCATAACGAGGGCATGCCGGTCAGCTTGATAGAGGCTGCAATGGCCGGAGTTCCCGGTGTTACTACTGATGTCGGGAGCGCAAGTGAGGTTATTTTGGATGGAGTAACCGGGTTGGTTGTTGGCACGGATCCAGCGGAGGTTGCTGATGGACTGCTTCGAGTTCTCCAAGCAGACGTTCGTGACCGAATGGGTAGTGCCGCGAGGAGGCGGGCAGAGATTGAATTCAGTTCACAGCGTCTCATAGAGGACCACCAGAATCTCTACAGAACATTGGTGGCCCAGAGATGGTAGGAGAACTGGCTGACTGGAGGACGTTCTGCTCAAGAGGTTCCCATGGGAGCACAGCAGGTTGTCGAAGTACAGTCGAATCAGTCGAATCAGTCGTATTCGGAGGGGATCTGGCGTCGGGATGAATCTCGCTTTCTCGACCGGATCCCGTCGACCACTGTCTGGAGGGTGATCCGCCACCAGAAGCGCAGTTTGTTGGTGATGTCGGCGGTCAGGTCGATCCGATCGAGGATCGGCGAGTTGGGGTCAGGGTTGAGGCGGCCAGTGCCACGAAGGACCCGCTTCGCTCCAAGATCGAGGGCCAGATTCGCCTGCGCTGGAGAGCCGGTTCCGTGCGGAGGTGCATACCAGGACAGCGTGTTTTGGAATCGGGCGAGAGCGTCCCGACCTCGCGTGAATTCCTCCCGGAACTGGGCGGTGGTGAGGCCTGCCGTGTCCCAGTGATTTGCAAGATGGTTACCGACGCAAATGAGCGAGTGGTCGCCGAGGGCGACGAGGTCGCTGTTGGTGAGAAATCGCCCATGCTGGGTCCAGAAGTCCTCCCAATGTTCCGAATCCTGGAGACTGGTGACCCGAGCACGATGTGTGGACGGTATCGAGTCGCACCACCTGTCGCCGCTTTCGGTGGTCCCGCACCAGTGGCTGATGGCGGCAGCGGAGGGCTCGCCGTTCAGCACGTCCGAATTGACAAATACGACTGCGGGCAGGCTCAACTCCTCCAGAATGGGAACGACTTCATCGCGGAATCCGACGTAGCCATCGTCGAAGGTGAGGACTGCCGACCGGTCGTTTTCCCGGAGTTGATCGACCGCGGCGGGGTGGACAACATCAAAGTCTTGCAGGATCCAGCCGAGTTGGCGTCTGAAGACGGAGACGGGTGTATGGGTCCCGATTGACTCCGAGGACTTGCTCGGATGATCCGTGATGTCGTGGAAGACGAACACCGTGAGTCCAGCGAGCCCTCGCCGAACACGAGGAAGGGCGGGTCCGATGAGCCCGACCGGTAGGACCGATGCGGCCCTGACAATCCGACGTGCCGCCGCTTGCGCGGGTGCTAGATGGGACAACTTGTATTGGGCACCTGCAGCATCAGACATTGTCGCTCCAGCCGATCGGGAGCGGGAACGGGATGGCCCGGTCAATGATGTGTCGGCCAAGGTCATTGCAACCGAGGACCACGGGAACCGAATTGATCGGAATGAATCCAGCCCGCACCATCCTCATCCAGGTACCGGGTCGCTGATTGGTCCAGGCCGACACCGTGTCAACATCACGCGCGTTTTCCACCATCATGAAAAGGAGTTCGCTGAAACGGCGTCCGTCTATAGACAGGCCTAGTGACCACTCGGTTAGACAACGTGTGGTCGCTCCGTGGCTGCGCGTGATGGTCCGCGAGATGGCGAAGGCACTCGGACGGTCAGCCCCGCCGACAAGGTGCAAATCGTAGGACTGAGAGGGGTGGAGCGCATACCGGTGTCGGATCCAGTCACCGTCCTGGATGAGAACCACGTTCCCCCCCGGTGGTCGAGATCGCCAGAGACGATCGATCGTCTCAAAGATCGGAGCGGGGGTGTCTCGCCGAAGCGAGATGGTCGTCATCGACTCGCCAGTCTTGAGCCGGCGACGAGGTCTCGAGCGCAGTGCGTCAAAGGCAGCGAAGGTGATTTGTCCGATCCGGCCCGGGAGTCGATCAGCGAAGATCGAGGGCTGGGGGCAGTGCCACGACTGTGCAGAGGCAGTTGGCGCGACCGCGTAGCCGCCGCGGCGGCACCACCCGGGGAGCGCCTGGTCGTTAGGGACGCCGTAGACGATTTCGACGTTCTGATCGAAGAGGCTCCTCCTGACCTCATCAACTAGGCGGCCGAAAACACTGCGGTTCAGGTAATGGTCGGCGGAGGTTCCGGCAGATAGTTCAGCGGCCCTGCCTGCCCTTCGGAAGTTCGGATTGGTGAAACTGTCCCCAACTTCAGCACCGAGGACCGACCGACCCTCGACCGTCATCTGCTTCATCGTTGCCGTCATTACCCCTGCGGTCTCCTCGCCGTCGTCGGCGACCGCGACGGCGAGGATTCCCCGCCCTGCGGGGTTCGACGGTCCGAGTTTCCAGCGGAAGAGTTCCGGGTCGCAGGTTTCGCCGAACACGCCGGGAAAGTATTCATCGAAGAACGCCGCAGTCTGTTCAACCAACCCATCATCGAGGTCGTCCACGAATCGAATCCGCCACTGGCGATCGGGGACGGACATCTGCCGATGCTAGCTATGAGCGGGCTGGGGTCCCGGGGTGGCCGACAAGCCCACCGGGACGCACCACTGCGGACGAAGTTGCTTGGAACGACATCCCCTTACCCACCAACAACTCGCAGCCCTGTGTTGTGAACAGGCGCGCTGGACCCCTCCTGAGTACCCATCGGTTCAGCTGCTGGCTAGGTTCGTTCTGCGGGCATTCTGGTTCGACTACGAGTCTTTCCTACTTGCCAAGGTGAGGGTCGGGGATTCGAATCTCGTCGTCCGCTCCAACGGAACCACTGGTTAGATCTACATTCCGCCTGCAGTGCGAGACCTACTGTGGAGTTCTAGATCGCTTTGGGTCGCGTACGGGGCGCAAGAAGATCACCGAAGGTGTCTTCCAGGCGCGGTGCCAGCACTTCATCTAACTCTGGGAATAGGTGCCCATGGTGGTCCAGCGTGACCACGATTGATGAGTGGCCAAGGCGTTTCTGGATCTGCTTTGGGTGCCCTCTGGCAGCAATCACCAGCGATGCAGCCGTATGCCTCAGGTCGTGGAACCGAAGGCCGGCTAGTTGTTGTACTCAGGGACGTTGTTGACATCCGTGTGTAGGTGAGCCCCCTGGGTGAGAGTGGAGTTGTTCAACGACATCACACCGCCATCGGCGGACCACCCGCAAGCTGCCTCAACAACCTCGCGGTCTACAACGACTAGTACGGACTGACGCGTGGCTAGGCTCAGCGGATGAGGGCGCTGATCACGGGGGGAGCTGGATTTATCGGCTCGCATCTTGCTGATCGCTTGCTTGCCCGAGGTGATCAGGTAGTTCTGCTTGACGACCTTTCGACTGGACGACTGTCCAATATTGAGCACGTGAATGGTCGTTCCGACGTCGAGTTTGTTCTTGGATCGGTCTTAGATTCTGACCTTGTTGACCAGGTTGTCTCGCAGGTTGACGTGGTGTTCCACCTAGCCGCAGCGGTTGGGGTGAACCTGATAGTCGAGAGGCCGCTCGAGAGCCTGATGACAAACATCCGTGGCACGGAGACCGTGGTGGAGAGCGCTCACAAGTACAGAAGGCGGATCCTTGTGATGTCGACCTCTGAGATCTACGGCAAGAACACCTCTGACAGTCTCTCGGAAGATGACGACCGGATTCTCGGTTCTCCCCTCAAAAGCCGTTGGTCGTACTCGGAGGCCAAGGCCATTGATGAGATTCTTGCCTACACCTATTGGCGTGAGAAGGGTCTCAAGGCGGTCATCATCCGGCTATTCAATACTGTTGGTCCCCGCCAGACCGGTAGTTACGGCATGGTTGTGCCGCGATTCGTGGGTCAGGCCTTGCGGAACCAGCCCATTACAATCTTTGGCGATGGAACCCAGACCCGGTGCTTTTGTCATGTCAGCGATGCTGTCGGTGGCCTGATAGCGCTCTCTGAGCATGCCGAGGCTTTCGGCAAGGTATTCAATCTTGGTGCAGTAGGGGAAATTTCAATACGGGATCTGGCGAGGCGGATCGTTGAACTCTCGGGTTCGAATAGCGAACTGGAGTACGTCCCCTACAGTTCCGCCTACGAAGAGGGATTCGAGGACATGGAACGGCGTGTTCCCAACATAGGTCGAGCTAAGCGCCTTGTTGGGTTCGAACCTTCTATTGGGCTCGACGAGATCATCCACTCGGTGATTGACGACCTACAGACTTAGGTAGTTGGGCTGCGATGAGCGGAGCGGCGTGGGAGTACTGGGTGGTCTTCTTAGGGGCCGCCATCTCTTGTATGGCTTTTATCCCACTGGTCATCAGATTCGCAACCAGACGGAATCTGCTTGATCAACCCGGTGGTCATAAGAGTCACGAGGAGGCCGTTCCTTATCTGGGTGGCATCGCCATTGTTGCCACGTTTGTATCGGCGGTGTTGGTGTCCTCAACTCTCTGGGCTCCGAGTGGTAATCGGAAGGAGTTGCTAATAGTTCTTGGACTTGCAACCTTCATCTCCATCATTGGGTTTGTCGACGATCTCAGGCCTGTCTCTCCGGTGTGGCGCCTAACGACCGAAGTTTTTATCGCTCTCATTGTCTGGTCTATGGGTACCGGCGTGTCGGTGACCGGCATCGAGTCGATGGATCTGGCGTTAACCGTCTTGTGGTTTGTAGGGATCACAAATGCATTCAATCTTTTGGACAACATGGATGGCTTGGCCGCAGGCCTCAGCACGATCATCAGTATGACCATCTTCGCAATAGCGGTATCCACCGGTCAGTTCATGGTTGCTACCGCTGCTGTTGGCCTGGCTGGCTGTACTGCTGGTTTTCTTCGATACAACTTCCACCCTGCCCGCATCTACATGGGTGACGGTGGAGCGCTGTTTGTCGGCTTTGTGGTTGCTTACCTCGGGATCAAATTACGACCTGATGGAGTTAAGGCTGTGAGCGCCCTCGTCCCGGTGGTTGTGTGTTCCGTAGCGGTCTTCGACACCGGACTAGTTACAATCTCGCGTCTAGGAAGAGGGCAAAGCCCGTTCCTCGGGGGACAGGATCACCTCAGTCACCGATTAGTAAAGCTTGGCCTTTCCGTTCCTGTTGCGGTCGGGAGCATCTATTTTGGAGCCATCGGAATCGGCGTGCTGTCTTATGCGATTAGTGGCGCCGATACAACAACAGGATTGGTGTTAATCGGCCTTATCATGGCCACCCTAATTACAGTTGGTGTGTTTCTTCTGCACGTGGAGGTTGGCTCAGAGGATTCGCCTCATGTCGACGGGGCCAAGGATTAGGCCAACGAGGATTGGATAAAGGGTTTCCTCTTAAGATGGATATAGACGACAGGTCTCCGGCCTGGTTTGGTGCAGGTGACTACGGCATGGACACGGGTTCCTTCTGCAGTCGCCATTGTCGACCTTGCCTGCAAATTGGTTCTTCCGATGAGTGTCGTTGATGTCGGCTGTGGAAAGGGTCGGTTTCTCGAGGAATTTGAGGGCCAAGGCGTCCTGTCGATTCTAGGGCTAGACGGTCTGCCAGCCGCTAAGGCCTTGGCCCGGATCGGTCGAAGTTTCTAGTTGTCGATTTGACCAAACCGGTGGTGATAGACCGACGATTCGATCTAGCTCTATGTCTTGAAGTGGCAGAGCACCTTCCGCCCGAGTCCGCCGACCTTCTCGTGAAGACACTTACAGACATGGCGCCAATAGTGATTTTTAGTGCCGCTCACCCTAATCAAGGTGGACAGGGTCATATCAATGAGCAGTGGCCGACCTATTGGTACCGGCGATTTGCTCGGCACGGATACGTCGCTTTGGATCTTCTCCGTGGCCCACTGAGCGATATCCCCGAAGTACTCGACTGTTACAGACGGAACCTGGTCTTGTACGTGGAATCGTCGCGAGTGGCTGAAATATTGGCGCGGGCCGACGATTTCGACGTTCCGGACGCATACGTCTTAGCGCACCTGAGAGGAATCACTGTAGATCTCCTGCACCAACCCTGGAGAGTGCTGGTAGGAACGCTGGTCAGGAAACTGACCAAGCGCCTTCGTTTTTAGAGAGGTGAGACCCGATAAGACCGACTGACTTTAGTCAGGTCCCACTGGTTAGCCAGGGTCTCGATTCTTGGAACCATTCAGTAGTCGAGCGCAATCCATCGACAAAGTCGGATGGAGCGATATCGGGGAACAACCGTCGAAGGGCCGACGAGTCGGCCTGTGAGCGAGCGACATCACCCACTCGCGGCGGCTGGTAGTCAATGGTGAGCTTCCGGTCGAGGATCACCTCCAGTTCGGATATCACCTCCAGCAGTGTGATCTTTTTTCCGAAAGCGAGGTTTAGCGGTTCCAGGTGGCTGACCCGGCGATGAATGGCATCGACTATTACTGACACGACAGTGTCAACATAGGTGAAGTCCCGACATTGTGAGCCATCACCGTGAACTGGGAGCGCTTGATCCTGCATGGCGGCTGAAAGAAACGCGGGTATGACGGCGGCGTATGTGTGCAGCGGGGGTTGTAGCGGCCCGAAAACATTGAAAAATCGCAGTGCCAGTACCGGCATGCCGTAACTGTGGCCCCAGGCGAGGGTGTACGACTCGGAAGCGAGTTTGGTGGCCGCGTAGGGGCTCACAGGTCGTGTTGCTAGTCCTTCGTGTTTGGGCAGCGATTCATTGGCGCCATAAACCGATGATGAGGACGCCACGATCACCTGGACATTGCCTTGAGAGCGTGCAGCTTCGAGTACGAGTGCTGTGCCTGTGGTGTTGTCACGGTGGGCAGCCAACGGGTCGCCGATGGATCGTGGCACCGATGAGCGAGCAGCCAGGTGGACGACTGCAGACACGCCGCCCATAGTCGACTTCAGGAGGTCTTCGTCGAGAATCGAACCCTCAGCGAAGGTGACCTCTAGCCCATCTAGATTTGAACGAAACCCGAAGGACAGGTCGTCAATGACGACGACCTCATTTATCCAGTGCTGGCCAATGAGCGCTCGTGCGAGGTTCGCACCAATGAAGCCAGCGCCTCCGGTGATGAGGACCTTCATCGCTGGAAGATTAGACATGATCGCTCCGAGTGCGCAGGCCGCTAAGAGCAGCAACGGTATCTGTTCTGCACGTTGCGGACTTCGTCTCACTGAGTTGAAGCACAGCGATTATTCTGGGTCTGTTCTTGGGTCAACTATGAAACGGTTGATTCAACAGAAGCATCTGGCTCAACAAACCACGCGGGCCGGCTCCAGTCCGCACCCGTGGGATCAATCTCATCGACAAGGTTTCTCTGAGAGGTGTTCTAGGCGGTCCGGGGAAAGAAACCGACGACCTATTCGTGTGTGACGACGATGTCGATTGAGCCGATCAGGCGGCCAGGGCACTGGTAAGTGATTGGAAGGCTGCACAGGCAATCACGGAGACTAATGGCGGTCGATTCGTCGCAGTCCGTCAACCGGTCAACTATCTCAGCGATACACGCCTTGGGCACCTGACGCAGGGGGAGTGCGACGCAGAGTTCGCTAAGCAGTACTCAGCGGTTTATCCACTGATTCGAACGTATGCTCCGGCGACTGGTATTAATTTGTTTTGATTTGTCGCACGTCTTTGATCATGACGAGTTCATCTACATCGACTTCTGCCACGTTTCGACCAATGGGAACGAGTACATGGCAAATGCATTGGCCAAATATCTTGTTATGAGAGGCTCTGAGCCGGATCGGGCGTGAAGTGAACTCTTCTCTAACCATTGTCGGCCTCGGCTATGTGGGCCTGCCGCTGGCTCAGGAGGCATGTCGTAGCGGTCTAAGGGTGGTCGGGCTAGACACAGACCTAGCCGTTGTATCGGACCTCTCGTCCGGCCTCTCCCACATCGACGATATCGACTCGGTGGACCTAGCCAAGATGGCGAGGGCTGGATTCCTGGCTTCCACTGATTCAAGTTGTATCCGTAGCTCCGACGTCGTAGTAATTTGTGTTCCAACTCCACTTGACGATGATGGAACACCTGACTTGGGCGCAGTTAAGGCTGCCACAGCGACTATCTCCGAGCACTTGCAGCCGGGTTCGCTCGTCGTCCTCGAGTCGACGACCTATCCCGGGACGACCGAGGACGTAGTCCGACCCATACTTGAAGCAGGCAGTGGTCTTGTCGCCGGCACCGATTTCTGGTTGGCGTATTCGCCCGAACGGATAGACCCCGGTAATCCCGAATGGGGTCTGCGAAATACCCCGAAAGTCGTGGGCGGACTGACACCGGCCTGCACCAAACAGGCCGTGCAGTTCTACGACCAGATCGTCGACACAGTGGTGCCCACAGTCGGTACTCGGGAAGCCGAGTTGGCGAAACTACTTGAGAACACCTACAGGCACGTCAACATCGCGCTCATGAACGAAATGGCGGTTTTCTGCCACGAACTTGGTATCGACCTGTGGGCCGGTATCGAAGCCGCCGGTACTAAGCCGTTTGGGTTCGAAGCTTTTTACCCGGGCCCCGGAGTAGGTGGCCACTGCATCCCTATTGACCCTAACTATCTGTCATGGGTCGTGCGTTCGGTCGGATACCGGTTCCGGTTCGTGGAGTTGGCGGAAGAGATCTCAGCCCGCATGCCGGCCTACGTAGCGCAACGGGTCCAGGACTTGCTCAATGTCGACAAGAAGCCTGTGAATGGTTCGGTTGTGCTTCTGTTGGGTGTTACCTACAAGGCAAACGTCCGCGATCAACGTGAGACACCAGCGCGGCCACTGGCTGCATGCCTATCAGCGATGGGTGCAGAGGTCCGATATTTCGATCCCCATGCAGACACCTTCACCTTTAATGGTCGAGAACTGGTCGGCGAGGACGATCTTGAAGAAGCACTTGGTAAGGCTGACGTGGGCGTCCTCGTGCAGGCTCATAACGAGATAATCGAGTCAGGCGCGCTCAAGCGAGCCAGGCGCATCCTGGACACACGTGGCGTGCTGTCGGGAGACAACGTCGAGAGGCTGTGATGGTGCAGGCGTCTCTGCTGGCGGACTAGTTGGCAGGGCTCAGGCGCTTTAGGAACGTGAACATCTCGGCCCGGGTTACCAGATTCTGCGGGCAGTACGACCATTGGGTGCAGCCGGTTGTGGTGCCGGACTCAAGCAGCCAGTCGATGGCCGGGCCGGCGAAGTGGTCGGTGGGCACGTCGGAGAAGCCAGCGGCCGGCGAACCCACGGGTGAACCCTCGAGGCGCCACAGGAACGCCGCCATCTCGGCCCGCGTCACCGTGCCGGCCGGGCAGTAGTTGGTGGTCGTGCAACCCAGGGTGATGCCTGTCTCGGCCAGCCAGTCCACCGCCGGGCTGTAGGTGGCATCGGCGGGCACGTCGTCGAACGATGCGGCGGTCGTGGCCAGCGGAAGACTCCTGAACCGCCACAGGAACCAGCCCATCTCGTCGCGGGTCACCGCCAACTCCGGGCAGGTCAACTCTCCGAGCGTGGGGCAACGGTCGGTGACCCCGGCGCTGAACGCCCAGTCGACGGCCTCTTCAGCC
>Ga0302123_10002306_pt1 | contig 13053 bp, 13 predicted proteins | sample CB21_321_MG_FD_203109 | JGI IMG/M metagenome (GOLD analysis project Ga0302123, IMG submission 203109) | Marine microbial communities from Western Arctic Ocean, Canada - CB21_32.1 | ecosystem: Environmental > Aquatic > Marine > Oceanic | place: Canada: Western Arctic Ocean | collected 2017-09-28 | reverse complement strand
CCCTCCAGGAGGAGGAGGAGGAGAGAGCTACTTAAACAACCTAATACCGCACCTAAATACTCAAAAGTTAATTTTATTTAATAATTTCTTTGACTATGTAAGACGAAACAAAGGTGATAAACACACAGAAAATATATCTTTTGAAGAATTGGCATCATTATATATTTTACATATTAAACAAATTCAACCTATAGGGCCGTATCAATTAATTGGATGGAGTTTTGGAGGTGTATTGGCTTTTGAAGTAGCTAGGCAGCTTATAGAAGATAACAACTTGGTTTCAAGGGTTATTTTGATAGACTCATATTTCAACTATAAACAAGCATGCTCAATAGCATTAAGTGATACGCTGAATCAAAAAAATATAAACTATAAATACAGGCCTAATAAAACGCTTTCTAACCTCCATTGTGAGATTATTTTGTTTAAAGCCTGCAAATTAAGTAATCATGATGAGGCTATCATACAAGACCAATTAAATGATAATGAAATTCAAGAGGGTATCTTAATAGATGAATATTATGTTACACAAACATCAGATAATCACTTAAGCGAATACTTAAGTGATGATCATAATTTGATTATCAAGAAACTTAATGAATCACATACTGGATGGGTAAAGAATATAGAAGATGTGAAGTATATCACAGATTCTCTGTGCTGATGGCCTAGTGCCAACGAGGATGATTTTAAATATACGGTTAGGAAGTTCAAATATGACCTTTCTGCTAGTTTCTATTTGGATGGGTTCGAGGGTTATTGTGGCGAACCTTTAAGTTTCCTTTGGCTCGCAGTCGAAAAGTCACCGCCATATTCGCATGGTGTGTATTTAATGAGTCCAGAGGTACGCCATAGGGGACAAAAGCAGTGCAGGGAGGCATTGGCATTGTTTGAGAGGGCGAAGCGAGCAGGGGGCTTTGAAGTGGCGCATAATGATGGGCGTATCGTTGAGCTGGTGGCTTAAATTATTGACTAAACGCATACCTTACATTGACATGTACGCCTTTAGGGCGTATACTTTATTTATAACAGAAACGGTAAAATGCAATGCTGAAAAATATAGTTGAATTAACCCAAAGTACCGAAAAGAAATTACAGAAAATGCCGAAGCAAATAGTTTTTAAATTGAAGCTATGGGCAACACAAGTAGAGTCTTTAGGTATTAGAAAAGTAATGGCTATTAAAGGGTATCATGATGAACCTTTGCATGGTGATAGAAAAGGGCAACGCTCAATTAGATTGAATAAAGCATACAGGGCATTTTATAAAAAGCTTGATAATGGCGAGATTGAAATTATTGAGGTTTTTGATGTTAATAAGCACAAATACTAGAGGTGGTTAATATGAACGTGAGAGCAATAAATGCATTAGACAATATTCTGAATGAGGAACTAACTTTTGGCTCTATGATTAAAAATATCAGAGAAACAGAATACGAGGGAATGACCCAGATTGCGTTTTCTGAAAAAGTTCTTGGCTTGAGTAAAAGCAGATTGTCTGATATTGAGAATGATCGAAAAATGATAAGCATTCCAAAAGCAATAGAGTTCGCAGGAAAACTGAATCAATCTAAAAGATTTTTTGTGACCATCGCAATGCAAGACATGGTTAAAAAAAGCAACTTGGATTATGTCGTTAGACTAGAAGATTGCCAAAACTCAAAATTAGCAATTTAATTTAAAATCAAAAAGGGCTTCGCCTGATTATTTGCTCCGCAAAATTATCTTTGAATTTCACTAACGTTCATTCAGTTTAAATATGCACGCTTGCGTGCAAATGATCGAATACTTTTTTCTTAGTGCTTCGCACGATTTCATTGCTAATAACAAACCCACTCAGCTATGCAAGGGTAAAATGCACGAACTACGTTCGCCCTTGCATAGCTTCGCTATGGGTTGTTGCAATGAGGTTATGAAAACAAGCAAAGGTAAACAAAAATGATAAAACTAGAAATATTTAACATTGATACTTTTAACGATGATCTTTACGTCATAGAAAAAGAGGGCGATCAATTCAAACTACAGGTTGACACTTTAGGCGGTGGTTTTTTATTTACCGTGTTGGGCTACTTTTCAAATCAAGACGACCTCAAAAAATATTTATCAGACATCGAAAAGAAAGCGAAAACATTTTTTAAAAGAGTGGCATAGTCTAGGAGCGTTTAAGATGAAAAAAGAAAAGCTAACATATCAAGGTTTTGTAAATAAGATAGCAATGGATATTAAGAGCAATATCGAAAGTGGGTGTGGCTCATGGGTTGATAATTTTGATCGTGATGGGTGTTTCAGTTTCCCAGTTAATTCACAGGGAAAGCACTATAAAGGTGTGAATGTTTTTGCTTTATTGTTTTCACAGTTGGAGCGATCATACAAATCAAACTCATGGCTTACTTTTAAGCAGATCAAGGAATTAGGAGGAAGCGTGTTAAAAGGTGAATCTTCGGAAACGGTCTTTTTCTTTACGCAGTACAATAAGGAAGAAATAGCCACAAAAGACATAAAGCGAAACCGTTTTGAAAATGGCAAGGTGGTAATTCAGAGTATTAAAAAAGGCGATAAGGTAAAAATGCCATTCGCTTGCGCCAAATCTTACAATGTTTTTAACCTCACACAGACAACATTAAAAGAGGAAGCGCAAGAAATTAAAATAAATACAGATATTCAAAAGATATTAGATTATCACAAACCTGAAATAATCCACCATGATCAGGGTAGAGCATATTACATGCCAGAGCTTGACGTAATCAAAATGCCATACGCTAAATATTTCAAAACTAATGACGATTATTTTTCAACTCTGATTCATGAAATATGTCACTTTACTCTGGCTGAATCACGGTTGAATAGATCGGTAGATTTTTCATGTAAGAGGGCGTACGCCAAGGAAGAATTAGTGGCAGAATTGAGTTCGACTACTCTAATGAAGCATTTTGGAATTAATGGCGAAGTGAAAAACCATGCCAGTTATATAGAATCATGGTTGACCCTTTTAACCGATGAAGATTATCAAGAAGCAGTTAAGCAGTCATCCAAAGTAATCAGCTATCTTTTAAATGTGAGTGAGCAAGCAAATTATGAAAAAGTAGCCTAATCATAAATACCCTAAAATATCAAAACCACCTATACATCACTAAATAACTAAAAACAAATCATTATAGTTTTACATTATGCCGTTAATCGGTAGAATTATCTTGTGTCTACAAACCATAGGAAAATCTAAAATGATACATAAACTTGATTCTCAAATTGAAGAGTATGAAAAAAAACTAAAAGACTTGCGGACAAAGAAAAACGCAGAACTCAAGAAAACAGAGGACTCAGTAAGAAAGCATGTCGGTAATTACATGATGAAACTATTTGAGGATGAAAAAGAAGCAGGGGGAGAATTAAAGTCGGCGCTTGAGTCCATTAAGGCTAAATTACTATCGCACTACAAAAACAACAAATCAGCGATCGAATCACTAAACATATATTTTTCTAAATAACCTATCTATAATTATTCTAACATCTAATAATCTTATTAAATAGCTTTTAAAATATGGGCTATGCCCAAACCCAAGTAATAACGATGTAATTTCTCCACTACGTTACAAAATTCCATCACACGCTTGCAATCAAAGATTGCGTGGGGTTACTGCTGTATTGCTTCAACAGTAAGGGATAACCAAGGATAACCATAACTTTAAAAAATAACTATTTTAAATTACCTATAATGTTGATATAGTAGGAATAACAATGGATAACCAAAGATAACCAGAGTAAACCTATGAGCATTATGGTTGGAACAAAGGTAGAAGCCTTTGTAAAAGATGAAATTGATGAAGTAGCAAGGAAGTTAAGTGAGAGTAGGGGGCGATCAGTAACTCCTTCGGAAGTGGTTAGAGAGTCCATACACGCATACTTAAAACTGGATACCCGAAACAATCAGATCATTGCACCTCTTTCAAAAAGCGATGTTTTACACAACGAAATGGGTTTTTTATTTGCCTTAAACTCTGCAAAACTTTTGAAGAGCTTTATACAAAACACATTACCAGAAGATGAGTCTAAGAAAATTATTGAGTCTTGTCGGGATGAAGTTAATCAATCATACAATGAAATAACTAAAGGGTTAAAGCATGAAGAATAACACTAAACTACAGAAATATGAGAAACGCTTAAACATATTCTATGCGTTTATATTTTTTATGCTTTCTTTCGTAATCGCAGAAATTGGCACAATGATTTATCAGATAAATTTTATGCTGTTGTTTCATTATATATGGATAGATATAAACAATTACTTTGACTATATGACGACATCCAATATTCATACTTGGATTTATCATGGTCAAGTTTATTCAGACTTTATAGACCGAATTGTATTTGTTTTTAAAGACTTCATAATGGTTTTGCTATCTGGCTCAGTAATGGTCGCATCTTTTTTTTGGATGTTTCTAAATAAAAGATTAAATATAAAAACCAAAGATAACATCCTTCGTGGCTCTCGTGTTGCACCAATTGATATTCTACAAGCTGAGATATTTTCTACTAAAGACAAAGCTTCCTTTTACTCAATAGGTGATATATTTATTCCGTACTCTTATGAATACCGAAACTTCATGATGGCAGGTAGCCCCGGTTCAGGGAAAACAGTTCAATTTAAAAAATTACTCAAAGAGGTAAGAGACAATAAAAAACCTTTTTTAGCTTATGACGCAAAACCTGAGTATATTGAAAACTTTTATATTGATCAGCCTACAACAGATAAGGAAGGCAATCACATTCCACGTGATATTATTATTTGTCCTTTTGACCAAAGAGGGGTGACTATTAATTTATGGGAAGAGATAGAAAGCGATTTTGATTATAAACGTATCGCTTCAATTATTGTACCGAGCAATCCTAACGTGAAAGACCCGCATTGGGCAGACTCAGCACGAGATGTATTTGAAGACATATTGCGAGTTTTACATAAATACAAAAAAATGAGAACGAATAAGCATTTATACTATTATACAAATATATCTTCATTAGACGATTTGAGAAGATTGCTTTCTGGCACAAGTTCATTCAATAAATTACAGCATGACGGAGAGGCTAAACAAGTGCGTTCATCACTCATGAACCACACCAGAATTTTCAAATATTTATCGGATGAAGGCGAAGCATTTTCAATTAAGAAATGGATTAAAAGTAATCCTAAAAATGGCATCTTTATGTTAGCAAGAGATGACATGAATGATGTTTTGAACCCACTATATAATCTTTTATTAGACACATATTTTTCTGCTGTATTATCACTCCCTGATATGCAAGATCAGCCTGATGGGATGCATACAGAATACTGGACATTCATTGATGAGATGACGGATTTAGGAAAAATAAACCGCCTACAACATTTTTGTAAAAAGGGTAGATCGAAGGGTTCTTGTGTCGCTATTGGCGTTCAGGATATTGCGCAACTTGACTCCCTGTATGGGGAAAGAGAAGCACAAGTATTACGTGGTTTATTCAGAACATGGATGATCTTTGGATTAGGTGAGGAGGTGTCACCAAAAAGAATTAGTGATGCATTTGGAACCGTTGAAATTGAAGAATTCAATCAATCTGTTTCTAAAACCAAAAACCCAACCACCAACTTATATAGTCATACAACCAACCAGTCACCACAACGAAAAGTAGTCGCAGCAGTTTTACCAAGTGAAATATCTCAGCTTGCAGATTTAGAATTCTTTTTAAGGTTTAGAGGTGACTTCCCTATTGCAAAAGGAAAAATTAAATACGTGTCTTACCCTAAGATTGCAGAGAGTTTAATATTAAATGATCTAGCAAAATGTCAGCCCTCAATATCAGAAAGTGATGTCGAGATAGATAATGTATTTAAAGAAGAAACTACCGTGACAGAGACAAAGCCCATTGATGAAAAAAATAATAATGTCGAATCAGAAGCAGATGAAAATAAAATTGATCGCAAAGAGGTAGTAAAAAATCAGGAGATTACAGACAATAAAAAAAGGGTCAATAAAGCATCCAGTGTTGGCGATTTATTATGATGACACTAAAGGTTATTGATAAAGTTTCTGACGCGGCAAAATATTTTGAACACTCAGATTATTACACTCGTGATGGTGCGCCTAGTGAGTGGAGTGGAGAGTTAGCCAGGGAATATAATTTGTCTGGCGAAGTTAATAATGATGATTTTAAAAAAGTTCTTGAGGGTAAACCCGGGCTTTTAATTGATAAACCAAAAGATTGCGTGCTACAAAAAAAGAACCGTTCCCCTGGTACTGATTTAACATTTAATGCGCCAAAATCCGTCAGCATAATGGCTTTGGTTTATGGCAATAAAGATGTACTTAGGGCGCACGAAAGAGCGGTTGAAAGTGCTTTAAAATATATTGAAAAAAACCTCGTAAGGACGCGCATCACAGAAAATAAAAAAACCAGATACGTGAATACTGGCAAAATGTTAGTTGCTAAATTCATTCATGACACCAGTAGAAATCTTGACCCTCAACTACATACACATTGCATCGTGGCTAACTTTACCAAGTGGGCAAACAAACTTAGAGCAATTGATCAGCATGTGTTTTTTGATCGCCAACTTGAGTTAACCAGAGTCTATGACAATGAACTGGCACTAGAGTTACAAAAGGTAGGTTTTGAGATAGAGAAGTCTAAAACTTCATTTAAAATTAAGGGTATTCCAAAAGAAACATTGGAAGCATTCTCAACAAGGCGTAGTGAAATTATAACCTATATGAAAAAGCACGGATTGACGGGTTCGGATGGTGCGGAAAAAGCGAACCTTGCTACGAGAAGCCGAAAAGTTTATGTACAAGACCCAAGTGTTTTAATTAAAGATTGGAAAGAATATGCCAATATTTTGGCGCAAAAGTTTGGATTTAAAGTTAAGCAAAATAAAACAGAGAAGCCAAAAACTCAGCAAGTACCTAAAGTTAAAGAAGTAAAATACAAGCAATGGGATGCCGCCTTAATCAATCAAATATTAACCGATCAACCCCGAGAATTTTACGAGAGAGTTTTAGGCACACCCAAGCAAAGTAATCATAACCACTTACGTTATTCCAGTGGTTTGATCGTGCAACTTGCTGGCAATAAAAAAGGAAGTTGGTATAGCTTTAGCTCACAAGAGGGTGGTGGGGCATTACAGCTATTGATGAATCACACTTATGGGTTAGGCTTATCTTATAAGGATGCGCTTGAAATGGGCGCAAAGCTTACTGGACTGAGCAAAGAGTCGCTTCAAAATGATAAGATTGTTTTAAAGCAAAAGTCGGAGGCTACTTTAAAGGCTGAGTCAGACAAGCAGGCAAAAGTACGCCAAGATAAAATTAACTCGGTACAATTTATATGGAATAAAGGACAACCCATATCTGGAACACTGGCTGAAAGATATATGAGAGAGCATCGAGGAATTACAGATATAAGCCGTCTAAATGCTAAATATCTTCCTGCTTACCATAACCCTAAAAAGAACTTACATTTTGCACCTTGCATTATGTTTCCTGTGATTGACAAAGATAAGGTTGTTACTGGCATTCAACGCATCTATCTAAATGATCAAACGGCTAAAAAAGAGTCCTTTGGCTACCTATTCGATCGCAATAAAAAAATGGTGGGAATTAAAGCGCAGTCTTACCTTAACGAGCAAGATGCAAAATTTAGATTTGAAGTTGCTAGAGCTAAGGACTCAAAAGGCGTTATAAAAGGTTCAGGTTGCATTTTACAGCAAGGCTCACTTGAGCGTGTTTATTTGGCAGAGGGTGCGGAGACAGGCGCATCTATTGCAATGGCAGACAAAGATGCCACCGTGATTGCGACCTTTTCAGTTGAAAATATGGTGAATAGTTCAGAGCTATTAAAAAGCATGGGCGCAAACAACATTATTCTGGTCAAAGATAATGATGGCGTTGGTGCTACCTCTAATATTGCTTTTGATAAAGTTAAATATAAACTGACAGAGCAAGGATTTACTGTGTCAGAGGTGATGCCACAACAAATAAATAATGCTAAAACAGATTTTAATGACATTCACCTGTCCGAAGGTGTTGTGGCCGTCAAACAAATTATTAAAGAACCAATCACCGTTGAGATTCCAACAAAGGAAAGACCCATAATTGTTGACACTCAAAATAATCCTAAAGTTGAATCAGAGATTAAAATAGAGTCTACACCAGACAACCAAGCCCCAGTGGAAAATGATGATTACCTTGAGTACGTTCAATATGCACAACCGCAGGAAGTACAAGAGATTGATGTTAGCCCATCGCTGGATGATGTCTTGGAATACAATAGCTACATTCAAAATGTTACGCCAATTGAAAAAACCCCAGACTCCATTAAAGTTGATCGTCCAATTGATGCAAGCTACATGCCTCAAGATACCGTAACCCTTGCAGCAGAACATTTAGCCCAGTATCAGACCTCTTTTACTCGTAGTGAGTTAATTCAAACCGCCACTAAGTTATTCATTGGTAAGCACAGTATCACGGAGATTGAAAAAGCCATTAACAAACAAGTGCAGATTCGCAAGCTATTAAAAAGTGTCAACACAAAGAATGGTGATATTAGTTATGTTTGTCATGCAGAACTACATCGAGAAAGGAACATATCCTCTATTGTTCGTTGTGGAGCCAAACAAAAAGCAATTGCCTCAAAAGAGACCGTTCAATCTGCCATTGATGCCTTTCACGATAGAAAAGAAACCACTTTTACATTGAGTGATGACCAACAGAAAGCACTTGTTCGTATTTTGGGTTGTCCTGATCAATATCAAGCGGTTCAGGGTTACGCTGGCACTGGCAAAACAACGGTGATGTCTTTAGTTCGTGAACTTGCTGAATCTGCTGGCGTATCGGTAAGAGGGTTCGCCCCAACCAATGATGCGGTCAGTCAACTACAATCAGAGACAGGCATAAACTCAGAGACACTAGATAACTTCATTCTCAACCAACAAAAGCAGGGCAGTGTACCAGAAAAGCAGCTTTGGATTGTCGATGAAAGCTCAATGACTTCTAATATTAAAATGCTAGACTTTTTGAAGTTGGCACAGAAACATAAAGCCCAAGTTTTATTGTTGGGAGATATTACACAACTCTCAGCCATTGAAGCAGGAAAGCCTTTTGAAATACTACAGAAACAAGGCATTTACCTCACCACAATTGACACAATACAACGACAACAAACAGAAGTGCTTAAGCAGGCTGTTCAAGATATTATTAATGACGCGCCCACTAAAGCTCTGAATGATTTAAATGAACACGGCATGGTGTATCAGGATAAAAAATCAGACTGCCTACAGAATATCGCTGATGAATACGCAAGCATGTCCAGCAAAGAAAGAAGTAGCACCTTAGTCGTGGTTGGTTCAAATGATGACCGACATGCAGTAAATAATTGTATTCGGGAGCGATTGCAAAAAGATGGGGTAGTTGATTCTAAAAACGTCTCTATTGAAGTAGCCCAAAGCCGAAATATGTCTAAAGCTATGTGTAAAGTTGCAGACAGCTATCAAGTTGGCGACCTTATCCGATTCGGGCGCAATATTAAAAGCCATGATATAGAGAAAGGGCAGTATGCCTACGTAAAAGAGATCAATAAAAAATCTAACCTAATTCACCTGTCTATCAAGAGTAAGGAAGACGAAAAAGAAAAACTTATCACCATTAATCCTAAAAAATATGCCAGCATGACGGCATACAAACCTGAAACAAGAGATTTTTCGGTAGGGGACAAGATAAGAATCACTCAATCGAGTGTAAAAGATCACGGTTTAAGTGGTGGACAAGAAATGCTGGTGACTGGTATTGAAGACGGTAAAATAATCGCCACGGATGGTCACAGGCACAAGCATGAAATTGACACAGATAAATGGAAACATTTTGATTATGCCTATTCCTCAACTGCTTATGCCGCTCAGGGGAAAAGCTATAAAAACGTCTTGGCATACATAGATAGCAACAACCGTTATTTGACCAATCATAAATCATTTTATGTTTTTGTTTCTCGTGTGAAAGAAAAGTTAAAAATATATACCAACAATAAAGACAAACTACTTGATCGAGTGACAACTAAGGATACTAAAACCTCAGTTTATGACCTATTTCGTGATCTTGACGTGAAAGTCCATACTGAAAAAGAAAATGACAAAGCCCCAGAAAAAGATAAGCCTAATAATTATCTCATGGACTTAATCAATGCTATGCATGATAAGCCAAAGGAAAAAGAAAATATGGCTGATAGGGAAAGGGTTAGGTGATTTTTTTCACTAATAGTGATAGTATATTTTTACCACACAAAAGCTCAATCAAAACCAAACTAAGAGATTCTTTTACCAAATGGGTTTTTCACTAGCATTAAACTTGGGTATAGCCGAATAGGTTGCCGCCATTTGATGAATCAATTCACCTTTAATCTCTGATTCTTCTTTTGACATGGGACTTGCCTTTAGTTCCTTAGCGGTAAGGTGGATATGCATAGCTAAGACTTTTGATGGAATTTTACCTTCTTTATAAATATGAGATGAAATTGTCAGTATATAGTCTATATATTCAAAATATTTATTTGGATTTTCGATTACAAAGGCGGCATCCAGAAATCTTAAAACACAGTATAGGCTATTGTCATTTATTTTGGATGACTTGCTATAGGCGTAGGCACATACAATGGATTGAAGAATGTGGCGAGATAGAAGCTCTTCGGAGCATTTTAAATAACTTTTGGCTTTAAACTCCACAAAATAAATTTTATTTGAATCGCTCTTTGCAACAAAATCAGGTTTCCCAATTAAATTTTTGTATGAGAATAATTTATCATCATTTGACACAATCTCTTTAATGTCCTTTACGAAGGGGATATAACGTTCTCCTGGACTGACAGCATTATCAAAAATATCTTCGTCCAAAATATATAATCCCTTGATATATTCATTGGAAAATTCAAAGAATTTCGGCTTAAACTTTTGTTTAGTAGAAAGTTTATTTTGCACATAATTTTTAATTTTCTCACCTGTTCTTAGCGTCACTACCCGTCTTGCAGAGACTAAAGCCTTTTCTTTAGTTCTAGGATTTAGAGCCATACGCTCTTTTTTGTCCGCTAGTACAAAGTTACCGAACCCGTCTAATTTAATATCAAACCCATTTTCAAGGGTAGATGCCATTTCGTTAAAAAAAGCGTCAACAAATTCCTTTGCCAGTTTTCTATCGAACCCTTGATTCTTAACTAAATTTATTACCAGATGTTTTTTAGTGAGTGTACTCATAATAGCTTCATGTTGCACATGATGTTTATCTTGGATTAGGTACATATTACTCTGAAAATACCAGTATTGTAAATTATCCTGTGATGTATACACATGATTTTACATGGATTTGCTTAGGTATTTTGTTTGAAATAAGTATTTATTTTGTCTCTTAAAGGCTTGCCAGCTTTGAAGTGAACAAGGTTTTGAGAGCCTATATTTAGGCTCTCACCTGTTTTAGGATTTCTTGCTGCCCTAGGTTTGTACTCTCTGAGCTGGAAAGACCCAAATCCTCTCACTTCCACCCTCTCACCAGATGCGAGATTATCGGCCATAGAGTTTAGGATAGAATTTACCCCAGATTTACTTTGATCATGGCTAATATTGAACTTATTCGCCAAGGTTTCTATAAGCTCTGATTTCGATATGTTGTTTCTCATAATGCTGCAGTGTAAATATAATATTTATCAATGAGGTAGTAGTATAAAAGTATATCATCAATATTGCTTTGTGTGGTGAAGCCTCTAATCTTTTTCTATAGCGCACAGTTATCTGTAAATTCTCCTGTAGAAGATACATGATATTTTACATTTATGTTTTTTTGATGTATCTTACAAGCGAACGATAAATTTAGTGTGGCTTGTGTGTTGCTCTCCATTGTTACATATAAAATCATACATCATTTATCGTTCAACCATGTTATTTGACAAAAGCAGCAATAGGGATAATTGTGATGATCATTGGACATAGAAAACAAACAGAAAATCGTTCAAATATTATTGATAAAGTTCAGGTAAAACAACTTCAATTTCTACTAAGCAAAGGTATGCCAAGAAGTATTGCCCTTAAAGTTTTAAAATCTGAAAAACATTCATTCCCACATAAAATATAGAAGGATATGTTCTCATGGCAAATCAGTATGAAGGGAGTTTTGAGCATACGGTACAACGTAAATTCAACACCTCAGCAAGAGATGCCTTACTTAAGTGCCAACGGAATAACTTAAGCTATGATGAGGCTGGGAAAGAACTTGGTTTTCAACATGGAACGATCAGAAAATGGGCTAAAAGGTATAAGATAAGCCTTAGAGCTGGCGAACCACCAAGACTAAGAAAAGATCAATTTCTAAAATTATTTAGACAGCCTGAAATGAATAAATATAACGTCCTTAGTAGGAATTGGATACATGCCAATATATTCGCTACAATCCCAACTTGTAATGTATATGGCTAGTTTCATATGGAGCAGAAATGAATAGTATAAAATTAAGTAATGGTGTCCTTATACCAAAAATTGGATTTGGAACGGCTGCAATTGGGAAATTTAAACAAGATAATGCATATGTAGAAGGTGTTGTTACAGATGCTATTAACTCTGGATATCGGCACATTGATACCGCTTCATTATATGGCAATGAAAGAAGTATCGGTAAAGCCATTAAGAAATCAAATATTGACCGGCATGATTTTTTTATTACCAGTAAAGTATGGGATACTGATCAGGGATATAAAAATACTTTAAAGTCATTTGATAACTCTTTAGATCGACTTGGACTTAATTATTTAGATTTATATCTTATTCACTGGCCATACGAAGAAAAAACAAAAGAGGCTTGGCAAGCACTAGAAAGACTTTATGAAGATAAACGGGTTCGGGCAATTGGGGTCTCTAATTTTAGAATTTCTGACCTAGAAGACATAAAATCATTTGCTAAATATATGCCTGTCGTGAATCAAGTGGAACTGCACCCTTATTTAACTCAAGAGAGCGTTATAAAATACTGCGCACAAAATAATATTATTGTTTCTT
>Ga0302123_10002305_pt1 | contig 13057 bp, 28 predicted proteins | sample CB21_321_MG_FD_203109 | JGI IMG/M metagenome (GOLD analysis project Ga0302123, IMG submission 203109) | Marine microbial communities from Western Arctic Ocean, Canada - CB21_32.1 | ecosystem: Environmental > Aquatic > Marine > Oceanic | place: Canada: Western Arctic Ocean | collected 2017-09-28 | reverse complement strand
TACTCACCTTCAAAGAGGTCTTCCCCGCCGAGTGGGCAGAACTGCTCACCTACCTTCCCGATCCAGCGCAGAAGCTGACCGGCATCGGCATGATCCTCGCGATGTGGTGGCTGCGGACTAAGCCTCAGGCTAAGGGGTAGGGATGATGATTGGAGCTGCCTTGATTGCCAAGGCTACTGGCTTTCTCGGCGGCAAGTGGAAGTGGATCGCCATTATAGCCGCTGCGGTCGCGTTAAGCTACGTTAAGGGCTGTTCAGACGGCAAAAGCCAGATGAGGGCCGAGTATGCCGCGAAGGCGCTGGAAGAGGCGCAGAAGGACCGTGAGGCAGATGCTCTGGCAGCCAAGGCACGGCTCGAAGATGCAGACAGTCTAGAGGAATTTGAAGATGCCCTTGTTGATTCGATCAATGCCTCGCCGGACTCGGTGCCTGATGCTGCTTCCGTTGCTTTGGGCTGTGGCCGCTTGCGGGCAGCCAATGTCAGTCCACTCCCTGCCGCCTGCCATTGATGTTGAGGCGGCTACCGAGGCAAAGCCTATCCCCGGCCCTGAGATTGTCACGAGCGCAGTTGCTGCTGCGGAATACAATGCGGCGGTTGAGATTCACGCGATGAGAATCCGGGCTGCTGCTGTGCGCGTGTGCAATTGGCTGAATGAGCGCGGCGGCGAGTATGACTGCGGCGATAATCATTAGCCTTTTATGGCCGCCCTTCAGGCTTAGCTTCGAAAGCTAATATCTCCACCTGAGCGTCGATGCGCCTTGCGATCATGTTTAAGTCATGAGGATCAATAGTTTCTCCAGCCTCAAGCTCTGCGACGAAAAACCGAACTTGTTCTGCAATTTTATTTAACGGGTGCATGGCACCATCCCCTCATCGAGCCAGTTAGCTAGTGTGGTGGCTGTACTCTCGTCCATGCCGCGCAGCCATGCCGCGATCTTGTCGCGCTCGGCGGCGCGTATGTCCTGCTCGGCTCTGCCGATCCATAGGTGGACCTGCTCCTGCACATAATCAGGCGCGACAGAGATGGTAGGCACCGGAGGGAAGATCGTGCCTAGCGGCAGCTTACGGTCGATGCTCATGCTTCTTCCTCCGGTGTTTTGAGCGCTCGGTGCAACATCCGCTCACACGCTAGCTTGGCTGCACGCAACCGCGCCGTCTCAGCAGCCTGTGCTTCGATGCGCTCCACAGCTTCGGCCAGTTCGGCGGTCAGGCGGTCGATCTCGCGGCGCTGCCAGTCCAGCGTATCAAGAGCGCTGTCAATGATTTCACTATCCTCAGTGCGGTCATATTTCATGAAACATCCTTCAATGATCGAGGACCTCTTCCATCTGCGTAATCTTAACAATCTGCATCTTCACGCCAACACGCTTCTCAGCCTTGAGACGCTCCTCCTGGGCGCGGTGCAGGCTCTCGTAACAAAATACTCTAGCGTTGCTGTGCGTTCTCAGTTCATAACTCACTTGCATGGTCTATTCTTTCTTTTTTATGAAGCGGCCATTCCGGTCTCGCTTTGGCTTACAGTCGCGGAGACTGTTTGACATCACCAAGTTGGCGACGAGGCTGATGCCGAGTACGATGAGAAGAATACCGTCCATGTCACTGCTCCATTTTTGATAGTTATGGTTTCCGCCTATTCCTTCTTCTGATTGCGAAGTAGCTCAGCCACCCGCGCCGCGTGTTCCCTGACCAGCGCTTGACGCAGCATCTCGGTTCCGCGCCGGGTGGCTATCATGTCCTTGTCATCGTTGACAAAAAGATTGATTTCTTTTGTCGGACCATACTTTTGAGTGCTTCTCATAGTTTTGGCTCCTGTATGCCTGCGACCACGACGCTTTCTGGGTAGACGTGCGTGATAGAATCGCGATTATGCTCCAAGATGTAGCCTTGGTGGCCATCTAGGCCTAGGCGCTGATACCAGCCGATGACGTATCCCGGAAATCTGGGCGAGCTGGGGTGCTTCTGACGCACATGAGCGGCGTCGCCGTACTTGAGCTTGCACCACGCTGGCCATGGCTCGTCTTGTGTCACGTTAAAAGCTCCCTGCATTAAATTGTAGTAGTCCGCTGGCGATCCGCTCGGTGCACCAAAGCGCGCAGAAGAATAGCAGGATCAGGGTGGCGCGGGTCATAGCCACCACTCCCGGTCGAGCTGAGCCCAGCGTGCGGCCCCCATGTCTTGCTTGGCACGGCTCACCTGTTCGGCGAGGTCCAGCCATGGCTCGGTGGCGTCATCGTCCAGCATAAGCGCCAGCTCGCTGGTGTCGCCCTCATAGAGCGCTAGGCGGGCAGCAGCGCGCCACTCGTCTACACTGTAGCTGTACGTATTCGGCGGGTAGCGTCCGGGCTTGAGTATCTCGCGAGCGTCATCTCGCAGGGTGGGGTCGTCACGCATTATGCTGCCTCTCTCAATGAAGCTGTCTCTTTGACAGCATAGTGCAGGAAATCAGTGGCCTTGGATGCCAGTGATGCGGCTCGTACGATCAGGCGCTTGTCATTCTTCAGTGCCTTCAGCCATGATGCGATATAACTGGTGTGATCGTCGCGGGTTATGGCTTCAATGCCGAAGTCGGCAGCAAGGAATGCAGCCCCCAGCTCGGCCACCAATTCCTCCTTGGCATAGTCGGCTTTCTCATGGCGAAACTCACGGTCAAGGCGGTGCTTTGCACCGGTCCAGTGGGTCAGTTCGTGGAATGCTACGCTGTAGTAGTGCTCCGCGTCGACGAACTTGTCGAAGTGTGGGAGCATGATGCTGTCAGTCGATGGCCGGTAATAAGCACGGCCCTCGTCTGAATGCTGGATAGCGGCGCTCTCCTTCATCAGCTCCAGCCATGCTTGGATGCTCGTTATAATTTCTAGTGGTGCGCGCGGGGGTGCGTCTGCGCCTGGTATCATTGCACCTTCAACCTGGGCGGCATTGAATACATGACTGCTCTTGGCAAACATACGGCCCTCTTTGTCAGGGCTCTCGCTCTTGGCTTGCGAGTAGAACAGGATGGGTGTGGCTTTCTCGCCCTGCTTTACCTGTCCGCCAATGCTGGCCCATTGCTTGTAGCTGGCCCATTGCTGGGTTGGGTAGTCGTGGATCATTTGCGCTACCCAGCACGTTAGTATGTTGACGCCCCGATAAGCGTGGTCGCTCACTACATTGGTCGGGTGTCCCGAAGTCATGCCGTGCCAGCATGGTTTCCATGCGCCAGCCTCGTCAACGCTGTTGATTATGTGGTCAGTGATAGTTTGGTATACGTCCTTCATAACTCTCTCCTGTTAATAAGGTGGCAGACATGAGCCGGTCTGCTCCAATGGGGTCAGGCTGCACCCGATCACTCCGCCCTAGCCATATCATGCTTGAGCGCGGCCACAATCTTGTCGATGTCGGTTGGATCGATAAGGATGCGGTCCTCCCTGCTACTGAGGCTGAAGCGCACGCACTCATGCTCGGTGTTCGGTTGGAAAACGATCACGCGCGCCACGGTGATGACCTTGTCGTCGATGCGGACGAATACGGGCTCCCTGAAATCATCTTTTACCATTTTCATTCTCCTGATAGGTGCGCGATTGCGCGGGTTATGGCTTGCTGGCGGGTGATGCCAGACCCCTAGCGGCTTGCTGGTTAATCCCAGCCGGGAATGTCATCATCCATAACATCGGAAGGCTCAGCCTTGGCTACAGCTTTTGTCACTTCACGCTGTCCGGTGTCATCGCCAGCATTATCGCTTGAACATATCTCAATCTTCGATCCGAAGCTAAGAGTGCAGTCGAGCGAGCTATTCGCCTCGCCATCTTTCATCCATGCGCGGGCTTGCGGTTCACCTTCGATGAACAGCTTGGTTCCTTTGGTACAGTAGCGCATAACGAAGTCGATCTTGTGCGGGTCGAACACGGTGACGTTCACCCATGTTGTGGTCTTCACGCCTTTGATCTTCTTGTTGCTGGCAAGGCTAAAGTTGCACAGGCGGGTGCCTTGCCCAACAGTTTTCTCTTCGGGGTCCTTCCCCATGTTGCCGATAATTTGCATTGTAAGCATGATAGTTTCCTTGTTGTCACCATCATCGGTGATTGTTGAAGTGGCAGATATTACTTGGTAACTGGGCCGCTAAATGTACCCTTTGCAGCATCGAGCCCCCTGGTTTTAGCCGACCATTTCTGTTTGACAGATGCAACTAGCGCAGGGTGGGTAGTAGCAGCGACGGCCAAGTGATCGGCATACTCCTCGCGCAAATCGTCGAGCTCGATAGTATCCTTGGCCTTGCTAATGCCCTGCTCGAATTCTTTAAGGACGATAAGAAGCGGGGAACTGTATTCTACTTGCTGATCAAGATCGGGGTCGTCGCCTGTCTCAAGGCCCAGCACTTTGAGCAAGGCATATTTGACCGCATAGCTTTGTGCTTTGCCTGGTCCCTTATCTTGGGTGTCGATGCCTTGCCCGAAGCTATGCACGTCGATGAAGTCAGTCGGATCATCGGCGTTCGTGAAGCGAGTAACCATAATGCACTGGCTACGGTTGCCTTCTTGAGTAGCGGTGATGTGGACAGGGTAGTATGTAATGCCAGCGCCTATAAGGGCGGGGCGTACCTTCGCAGTCACCTTGTCGTGACTGACGATAGAATAGTTCATGCCCTGCTTCTTCTCCTTCTGGATATAAGTGACGACGTTCATCACTTCGAGCAGGCGCTGATGGATATTCAGCGGCGATGATTCGTTTGTCTTATTCATTTCACTCTCCATACGATTGTGTTCTTGCCGGTCTCGGGATCTATGCGGCGTAGCCCGCTGTCCTCAATCAGATCCATGGCCCGCAGCTCAGAAGTGCGCGGCTGGATTGATCGATATGATTTCCCCGTTGCGATTGTTATCTCAAACGTGGTCATTGGTGCAGTGCGCAGTGCATTCAGCACCCATGAGCGCAAGCCATTGACCTTCCCCTTCATATCTTCCGCAGCTTGCTTCGATGTGTCGGTGCGCTGGTAGCCTGGTTCTTCGGGATAGGCTGACCTGTCATCGAACAAGTCAGCGAACATTTGTTTCAATAGATCGGACATATCTCTCTCCTTTTTTAAGCCTCGTCTAATTCCGTCGATGCCTTGCCCGAAGCTATGCACTATGACTGACCTCAATATAATTCGTGCTGACAAGTTTCTTCGTAAATGGCAGTGCTGGGAGATCTTCGATGAAGCAAACAAGGGTGCGCATTTTATGGGGGCCAGCGAAAGTTTTGTCGGCATCTAGTATTGCGCTGATTGTCCCATCGCGATGGATGATCACGGTGCTCGCATCATAGTCAGTAATGCGGTCAATGAGTTCTATAATATCGGAGCGTTTCATGGTCATTGGTAAATCTCCTTTTTGGTGGGTAGCGATCAGGTCTCTTTGATGTAAAATCTTAAGGAACCACGGCGATCTTTTTTTATTGTGATGCCGTGGCCTTTGGCCTCACTCGCATCATCCGGCACCAGAGCTTTGAGTTCCTTCTTTGCCACCTCATGCCGTGCCGCAGCTTCAACCGTGCTAGTGTACTCAGCAGCCTGCTCCGCCCATGCATTGCTGGTGCCCATGTCGTACGCCCTCAGCCCGTCGATGGGAGTTTGCTTACCAACCTCTACCAACCTGGCCTGTTCGCCCTTAGGAGTGATCTCTGGCGGTATCTGGCTGCTAACGTGCCACCAGAACGAGGATTCAAGATTGATCATCCGTTCGATGTACTCGTTATTGCGCATGATCAGAGCCATTTCAGGCTCGTCATTGCCTGCGATCACGGAGAAGTAGCAGCGCTCGACGCCAGTGATGGCGATAGCGTGCTGCAATTGGGCCATGTAATAGACGGCCTTGTCCCGCACGGTGGCGCGGCTGTTGCTGTGCTTCACTTCGATGAAGGTGTCTTGATCAGTACGCCAGCCGTCAAGGTGACAGAACATGAAGGCGAAATCGGGGTGGTGCTTACGCTCATTAACAAACTCAAGCGGGAAACCATCACGTTTCGCGAGCCATTCAAGGTGGAACTGTTCAGTGTAGATACCAAGCTGCACGCGGAACACATCGCTTAGATCATCAGACTGAGTGATCCCTGTCTTTTCATTGTAAAGGGCAAGCCAATCGCCATCGACGATGCGCTTAGCATCGCTTGATCCGATACCAGTGTGCCGATCAGCACGAATTATATTGAGGTCAGTCATATTTCTCTCTCCTGTTAGGTAAGTTACTGCGCTAATGCAGCTATGTGCAAGTTAATACATTCCTTCGCGCAATAAATAGAGTGTTTGCTCTACACGTCTAAGGTTAGTACGCAGCACCGTGTCTACCGCACTGATGCAGCTTGCTTCAAATGCACCAGCAATTACAAAATCTGCTGGGTAAGGTAGCTTTGCATATTTGTGGTGAAGCACGAGTTGCTTGCGTGCCTCAACAAAAACGGGACGCGGAATTGTGCGCAGTGCGGCCACATATAATTCCAACCCAACCGCATCCGGCACTGTAAGCTGGAAGGTAGCAGCTAATGCACGCAGTGTTTCGAGTATCTCAACTTCGGTAACTGGCTGAATAAACTCATCAAAACGGTTGATAGTTCGTTCAAGTGATCGGCGTGCTGCCTGTAATGAGGCGGAGTTGTGGCGGATCATCAGCTCGTCGACCATTAGTTTCTTGTTTTCTGCGAGCCAAAGCCTCGTCGATAAGCTGATTATTCCTGCTGCGCTGCCCATCCATGCGGGTGGTTTGTCGCTTAGTTTTGTGGCCGTAGCCTTCGACGGCTCTAATGATCCAGTTGCGCCAACTTCCTTCCCAGGAAAGGCGGGCTGGTCCGTTGAGGAAATAGTTGATGAACTTCTCTGTTTCGGTGGCGGTATCGACATGGGGTGCTCTCTCCTTTGCCCATTCCAACAGCTTCGGCGTTGGCTCCCAATCAGCAGGCAGCTTTTTCGCGTGCGCTCTTGGTTCAGTAACAGTTCCTTTATGGTTCTTTACGGTTTGTATGCACGGCGTGCATACCTCCTGTGCATCTGTTGCAGGGGTGGTATGCACCTCCTGCATAGGGGGTGTGTTAGAGATGCATACCTCACCCATAGCCAATCGATATAGATTAGATGTTCCGGGGCGCGGCGTTTGCATCACTAGCCCAGCAGCGGTGAGCTCATCGACGGCGTTAAAAATTGTGCGTGTTGCATAGTTGGTATGCTCCACGATACGGGCGACACTAGGCCAGCATTGATCTGACTGGGCATTGTGATGATCAGCCAGCGCAACCAATACGAACTTGGCTGGTGGCGATATGTTTCGCTGGGCGAATGCCCATTTAATTGCAGTGATAGACATGGGCTCCCCTCTTATTATGCTGGCCTAATACCGTATGGGTGCGCGGCCGCTAGGCGCTAGGCAGCTATTGCTTGCGCCTTGGGCTGGTCAGGTTTGTGCCGGTCAGGTTTGCGCCGGTCAGGTCTGCGCGGTACAGGCTCGCGTTGGTCAGGACCGCGTTGGTCAGGACCGCGTTGGTCAGGACCGCGCCGTACAGGTCTGCGCCGTACAGGCTCGCGTTGGTCAGGTTCGCGCGGTGTAGGTTCGCACGGTACAGGTCTGCGCGGGTCAGGCTCGCGTCGGTCAGGTCTGCGTGGTTTAGGACTGCGCCGATCAAGCTCGCGTCGGTCAGGTCTGCGTTGGTCAGGTTCGCGCGGCGTAGGTTCGCGCCGTACAGGTTCGCACGGTACAGATTCGCGCGGCGCAAGTCTGCGTAGGTCAGGTCTGCGTTGCTCAGGTCTGCGCGCTTGCCGCCCTCGCGGGCCAGCCATAGCTTATGCGCGGCGAGTGTATCCTGTAGTTCTTCATGCGTCATTATCTATCTCCTCATGCTGGCCTACCAGCCCACTCCAATATTTTGCGGCCCGGTATTTCTTGGATTTCAAAGTCATAAGCAGCATGAACAAACTGCTTCTTCAGTTTGTATATGTCCGTGACGAAACCCTTCACGTCCTCGACCACCACTCGGATCGTGGCCCCTCGCTCATCGATCACACGATAGCGGAAGTCGGCAATGTATTTAGTGCAGCGTATGTTGTTAACAATAATAGGGAATTGCGGTTGAAGTTCTAGATCTTCAATCACTCCATCAGCTACCAATTGCTTGAGCTGTACATAGCGCACGCTCTCGGCAGTAGAGTGGAAGTAATGATCGTCAATGCGGACACCCTTGTTTCTATATTTGCTGGCTTTCTTTGATAGTCTTACCCTTGGCTTTGTGCTCTCTGCACCAGAAGGTTTTCCCGTGATCGAAAGACCAGTTCGCTTCCGCTTTACACTCTTCACATTGATAGCTTCGCGGGGCTGGCTTGGTTCTTTGGTCACGCATTTGGTTCCTTCTCTAAAGTTAGGCGCACACCAAGAGCGCAGCACCAGCACATGAGTAAGAAAGCACCGGGCAATCGTGCTTGGGTTTCCCACTTGGCGACCAGCCCTTCGCTCACGCCAATACGATGTTCGAGGTTGGCTTGGCTGTAGCCTCTGGCTTGTCGCGCTAAGCGTAAGCCAGCAATAAGATCAGCGTAATGCTCTTGCTCAGCCTGACTAGGCGGATGTGAGTGCTGTCTCGGGCGGGCTTTTATCTCGTCCAATGCTGAAGTCCTTCGTCAATTGGTGGCGGAGGATAGTCGCAACTTGCAGGGCTGTGTCACTCTTTAGTTCCGCGCCGTGGATCGCCCGGTAATAGGTAGAGCTTGGGATCCCAGCAGTAGCAAAGGCACGCCGAAGCGTGACCTCTGCGTCTGCCTTGCTGATTCGCCCCACAAAATACGAGAGGATGCGAAGTTGTTCAAGATAAGTAACGATTGGCATAGACCTTCCTCAAGCAGCTTTAGTAGCTTCGTTGGCCAGTAAAGCTCCTATTTCCTCAGCCCTATTTAGTACATCCTGTACCGCATGAGCTTCAGCTTTTTCTTCTTCTTCAATAAATTCATCCAGTTCCTTGGGGGTGCCGTCGAACATATTGACTGTCTCAATAATAATTGGGAGGTCCTGGTCATTCATAACATAGATCGTGCCGATGTTATGCGAGTACCGGTTGCTGGCGCTACTGCCTGCGGTAATTTGCAGGGCTGCTTCCATATTCTCAGATGTAACTTCGAGCAGGATCGCATTGTGGTTATGACCCACGCGGATCATCTTCTCGGTAGTGATCGTCATAGTCTCTCTCCTGTTGGTGGTTGCATACTGCATGAGCGCAGCAATTAAGTCCAGTGTTTTATTTCCCATCCACGGGTGGAGCCGAAGCGAATGCCGCCTCACGCAGAGCGGGCGGCATGAGCTTGGCTTCCTCCCGTTTTATTTCTTTTCAATTGCATCACAGATTGGGAACTCATCCTCTTCATTGGCGGTCATGGTGACGCCAGCAGGCCCGCAGCCATACCCGATCAGTCGATCATCGGGCACGAACATGATGATGCCAGTCCATACGGTAAGCAGGCATACAAGCAGCACACATACAGGCCAAATGAACTCCGTGATCAGTAGCTTCATGCGTAATTCCTTTTCATTTGATTTCATTTTATTTAATTTAGTTTGAGCGAGTGCAATCGGAGTTGGTTGCACTGGCCCCGTCAGCCGCGAACCGGGTCCGGGTTGGCCGCCCTCCCTTGGATGGAGGGGAGTGAGGGAGTGCGGGGAGTGGGCATCGTGTGTAGCGCCGTCGGTCTACCAGTGCAGACCTTTGGGTACCGTCAAATCTGTCGCGAATGAGGCAAAAAAGTGGGAGGCTTTCACCCCCCACCTTTCGTTCAGCCGACGTTCTCTTCGTGAGCTGCTTCAACTCCGCCGGAATAGCCAGCTTCGGCTGTGATAATACCCAGGGCCGCTGCTTCTTTCTGAGCCTCGGTCATGTGAGCCGGATCAACCTTGATTGGAGCTGACTTCTTGGTCTTCCAAGGTTCGCCGGTCGCTGCTTCGTAGGTGGCTTTCGCTATGCCGAGTGCTGTTTCGAGCGCCGCTATTTGGAGATTGTAACGCTTCATCCAATGGTTCGCCTTGGCTAAGGCCAGCTCGGCAAGCTCTGTGCCATCATGCTGGCGAGATTTGGCCATAACTTCTCTGCGCTGCTTGTCGACGCGAGGGATCTGCCATTCAATCTGCCGATTGAGCGAGTAGCACATATCATTAAGCACACCCTTCTGAATGAAAGAGAGAGCGTTGATTTCGATATGCTCGCTGCGCTCTTCGTCCCATACCTGTTCCGGTTCGTAAAAAAACTCAGCATACTTGGAAAGTGTATTTTCGAGCTGTTTGTTAGTGGTCATGGTCATTCTCCTGTGTGCCGGAGGGACCGTCCCCTCGACAAGATGAGCAAGAAGCAGGTTCTCAAGGGCGTTCGGCAACCCCCTTGAGCTCTTGCGTGGGTTGCGAAGGCGAAGCCCAAGAACACCCCTGTGCTACCACAGCCATCCAGCATGAAAGATATTGCTAAAGCACAGCTCGAGTCATGAGAGAGCCCTGGTGTTCGCAGCCCCTTGAGGTTCTGATACGCCGATCATCGGAGGGGGCGGTACCTCTGGTGCACAGGGGAATGACACACATGACCACAGTGACAAACAGCTCGGAAATACGCTTTCCAAGTAGGCTTCCGGAGTCTTTTCTTCGGACCGTAGAACAGGTATATATGGGACGAAGAATGTAGCGAGCACACTGAGAAATCAACACTCTCTTTCATTCAGAAGGGTGCGCCCTCTTGATATGTGCCCGCTCAATCGGCAGATTTTGGAATGGTAGATCACTCGCCTTGACAAGCATTGGAGCAGAGAAGTTATGGCCGAAGCGATGATAGCGTGATGGCTGCTTGCCGAGCTAGCGTTAGTCAAGGCGGACCAGATCGTGGATGAAGACAAGCAATCTTCAAATGGTGGTGCGAGGGGCAGCACTCGGTGTAGCGGAAGGTGCCTACGGAGCGGTGACCGGCGGGGCTTGGGGGGCCGAGACGGCAGTTCCAATCAGCAGTGGTTGATTCGGCTGAGCATGAGTGAGGCAAGGAGCGGTGGCGCTGGGTGTTGTCGTAGCCGGGGCTGGTTATTCTGGTGGAGGGGGAGCGGCGCGCGGGGAGAGCGGAGGCTGGGCGAGAGGTGGAGGGGTGAGAGGCGAACCACTTGAATGGCCGGAATGGTAAGACCACCAATGCGCGCGAGCGATAGCGAGCTCAGCTTTCCCTTGGACGTACAACGGCTTGCGAATAGTCCATTGACAGGCATATATAGTGGTGCGAAGGCTCGCGCGCGTGCTCCTTCAATGATGTTTCACAACAGGTGATACAATGCTACCAGCCCTGAAATCCAAGCAACCGCTAACCGATATGCAGCAAGCCTTCATTGATGAATATGTAACCAATGGGGGTGAGCGTGAAGCAGCAGCAATCCATGCAGGGTATTCGCCAGATACAGCCCGTGTCCAAGCCTATGGATTGATGAGGAAACCTCATGTGCTGCACGCCATCCTAGAACGGTGCGCTGAAGGGTTCGTAAGTGATGCCCCTAAAGCAACCCAACGTCTCCGTGAGCTCATGAATGCTAGATCGGAGTATGTATCTCTTCAGGCAACACAGGATGTACTAGATAGGGCTGGGTTAAGACCAACCGAAAGAGTAGACCACAGAATTGCAGGCGATGTCTCTGTTAGCATAGACCTGTCGTGAGGGTAGGGGGGGTCTAAAACCAGAGACATTGCCTAGCGAGGGGGTCCCTCACACGAATTATAGCTCTAAAAAGCTCGACACCTCCTCAGAAATGTTTCAGCTTCGGATAGCTCTGTGTGATTTAAGGAGAGAACCGTTGTGTGTGTATCGTTGAATCAGGTAGCTAAGAGTTCGTTGCAAGCTAGGCCAGTTCAGAAACCGGCATCTGTTGATCCCCGTCACCGCAACACCTCCACGATAAAGCCGGCAATTGAACCGACTGGCCGTGTGTTAGGGCAGCGCGCAGGGCAATTAGCAGGGCAATTAGCAGGGCAAAGCCTAGTCGAAAACTCCAAGCATCCCTCCACACTGTGGGACCGCGCGCAAAAAACATACCCCATCTTAAGAGGTGTTCCCATGGGGTTTGTTGTCACACCGGATGAGGACAGGGGTGTGCTTGAGTTTTTTGATAAGACTGAGCCCGGTTCGCCTGAAAACCCGCGCCCTCCCGAGCTACCCTTCGGCACGCCTGGGATACAAGTGTTTGACCCGGCGACTAAAGAGTCTGACGTACTGGCTGACTGGACATCGCATTGGGGTGTCAAGACAGACCCGCGTCTGAAGCGGCTTTATGAGAAATTCACGAAGTCACTTGACCCTGAATGGATGAAGAAGCGGCACCAGAGCGACAAAAAAGACCGGGGTGAGAAACGCCCCTACCAACAGTGGTTCGACGCCACAGGAGCCCCCGGCGTATTCCGAGGGTACACTTTCGACCAATGGGACAAGCGGTGGAATGACAAAGTCTACACCTCCGAACAGATAGGCATACTTGATGAAGTGCGCAAGCATGTGGGCTACAAGGGTCGGCCATGGCGGGACAGAGCCGATCTTAGGGAGGGTCGTTGATGGCCGGCTTCGCGGTCAACCCGCCGAACATGAATTAAGGAGAGGGCCGTTGTCGGTTAGCAATTTGTTATCGAGTGAGGATCGCCGTAGGTTACGGGAGATTGTGTTGCGGGTTCACTTACGTCATTACCCTGCGGACCGTCTTACTGCGTATGAGGCGGACAAGTTGATTGATAGTTTTGCTGAGGATGTGATTGAGGATACGTTGAAGGCTGGGATAGCGGCGGGGGTGAGTTAGTGGCGGCTCTTGATTACAAGCCTGCGGGCGATACGCTCAAGGCATTCATGCGGGGTGATAGCTTCTTTCGTGGGCTACGCGGCCCTGTTGGCAGCGGTAAGAGCGTTGCTTGTTGTATTGAGGTGATGCGTCGTTCGATGCAGCAGGAGCCTGACGAGAGCGGGATACGCAAGACGCGCTGGGCAATCATCCGCAATACCAACCCGCAGCTTAAGACTACGACGATCAAGACCTGGCTTGACTGGATGCCGGAGCATATCTGGGGCAAGTTCAACTGGTCGC
>Ga0302123_10002304_pt1 | contig 13063 bp, 21 predicted proteins | sample CB21_321_MG_FD_203109 | JGI IMG/M metagenome (GOLD analysis project Ga0302123, IMG submission 203109) | Marine microbial communities from Western Arctic Ocean, Canada - CB21_32.1 | ecosystem: Environmental > Aquatic > Marine > Oceanic | place: Canada: Western Arctic Ocean | collected 2017-09-28 | reverse complement strand
AGGTCATCAGTTGACATGGTCCCTTCAAGGATAGCCTGATCCTCAACAGCCCTGTTAATCCTGTTCTCATGGTTACCCAAGAGCATGACCAATCTAGGTCTATATACCCTCTTCTTAAACTCAGCCTGCTTACGATTATAAGACTTCATAGGCTTGAGTAGACGGCGCAGAGCATCATGTGTATGCTTTAAGTCTTCTTGATACCTCTGCCCTTCATGGGCTTTCTTCCCCTGCTCATAGGTACAAAGGGAAGACATGTCTGCCATATCACCAAGACAGACGATGATATCCGGTCGCTCATCCATGATAAATTTACCAAGGTAATCAAACCTCTTGTTATGGTGAGCAGGATTAGCATGTGGGTCAGGAATTACGAGGTGGGTTGTCATGCCTTTCTATCCTGCCACCACTTAAGCAGGGCAGCAAGCGCCACGGTAACTACAAAGTAGGCTATGATACCGCTCTTCCCATCGGTGTGAACTAAATATGCTAGACCTTTTACAGAGAAGTGTGATATTAACATAGTAAATGTGGCAATTAGTAGAGCATATAGACTGTTCATTTAATACTCCTTTGGAATGAACTTGATAGCCCCTATCTGCTTATTGTAGTAATGACGGGGACTATCATCAACATTGGTGAGCCGTCTGGTAAGAACATCTCGCTTATGGAGAAGGTTAGCTTCTGCGTAGACGAGTCCACCTCTAGTGAGAAAGTTTCGAAGGAGTCGGAAACAGAAACAGCCTCTTCCAAGTCTTCGAATATCCTCGTTAAGATCTTTGCTTGAGCCTGTGTAAGTATGCCAGTCATTGTCACCTATCCTCTTTCTCTTACGATAACGATGGTACTGCTTACGTCCAAGGTACTGCCTACCAGTCTCAAGGTTTGTTATCTCGTATAAGAAGCCGAAGGCCTTCTTTGAGTTTGGACGTAGCCCTGTCCAGTGGTGGTTTACTGTAGATCCTGTTCCATCCTTCACGGTAGGCATCAGTAGTATCCTTCTGTTTCTCTCCACGGGAATTAGGATCATCCACTGCTCGTGTCCAGTCTGGTTCCATCACTTCAACCCCATATAAACCCAGCGCCACATATGCCTAGTCGAAGAGTACTCAGCTTTACGATGAACTTTTTCTAACCAAGCGTATCTCCCATCACCAATGTAAGCAAAGTGATACCAAGGAAAGTAAGAATGCCACAGTAGCTTCTCAGGCGTTGGATGTCTAATGTGGAGCAGTCCATTATTAGGTCCCTTTAGATGTATCTTCATTACTCATACCTTTTGCCCGTTATCATCATTATATCAATGGCTTAACTATAATAATTAGCGCTGTACCTTCTCACGCTATTGCTTCTGGAACATTAGGGGCACGTTCAACTTGAACAAGATACCTGGGGCCTGTACTGTAGATGAAGGTCCTCAGGTCAGGGAAGCACACCTTCTTGAACCTACAATAGGAGCAGAGGGTTGCCAGCTTCATGTTACCACTCTTCCCGTCAGGTACTGGCTCAGCACAGAGGGGAGGCATCTCATCCTTGGGAAGGATCTCTTTCAGATGCTCGACACGTTCAGGGATATTGGACATCTTATGCTTGGGCACTTGAAGGACAGCGATATGCCCCAGCTGCTTGTCCATGGCAAGGAAGGCACCGTCTGTCTTTCTGGCATGGCTGTACCCAGAGATCTGATCCATATACCCAAAGGGATCTTGCCCCTCATCCAGTAGGGAACCATCCTTAAACTTGAGGAAGGATCTGGATGCAGCTGACTTAACATCAACAGTTACACCGTCAATATCACAGTCAATCTCTCCCTGCACTCCGTCCACCTCAACACGATCAGACTCGGCAGTCACAGTATGCCCAGCCTCTTTGGCAAGGAAGATCAGTAGCTCCTCAATGATGTCACCGAATAGGAACTTCACCTTCACATTAGAAGGAAAGGCCTCAGACTCAGTCTCCCTGTGTTGTAACCATAGCTGCCTGTCCTTCTTCCCTATCTGCGACATACGGAGAGCCTTGGTGGGTTCCTTCCTCTCCTTGAGAGAGTTGGCTATCTTATCCGCTATCCTACTGCCCACATCAGAGAGATTGGCAGGATCACAAGTATGTGTCTCCCCCTGGAACAGAGCCTCGATGTCTTCTACCAGTGTGTCTATAGTATGCATAGCTTCCCCTTCCTATTTAGTTGTACAGGCTGGAATGCCCCCCCTTGTAGGCGCCAAGCCTTCTGAAATAGCTCTCTCCATGAGAGTGCCTCAGGTATGTTCTTGGCAAGGGACCTACATCTATTACGGCGGCTGGCTCGATAGGTTGTTTTTAATCTCATCCTATATACTCGTCGTCATTAAAGAATGGATCACGAGGAGAACTCTTCTCCCACTCTTTACGCTTCACTGAGATCTTTACAGATCCTTTATCCTCAATCGTGATGTCAACCCCATTGATTTCCACTTTAATAGTATACGTCGATGACACAATGCTTACTCCCTTCGTAAGATGTAACATAGAAAAAAGTAGCTGGGAAGCTTCTTAACTTCCCAGCCAGTTTAGGGGAGGGCTACGAAATATACTATTCGTCCGACAGACCAAGCTCATCATTGAGGGTAGCCGTATCATCATCGAGTTCATCAAGCTCATCCAAGCCGCCCGAGTTGTACGCGACAAGGTCTAAGACCTGGACCACTGTAAAGCCAGCGCTAGTACCCTTCTTCCCTTTGAAGTTCCAATCGTAGGGGTTCCAGACAACCTTGACCTTGGAACCATTCCCAACAATCTTACCATCGACGGCATTCTTAGAGGCATCGACTACCTTAGCAGGGTAGTTGGACTTCATCTTGACGAAGAGGCCCTTGTCAGGTTGGCCTTCTTTCGGGGAGTCCTTCTTGACTTCAACTCCCGCATCTTTAAAGGCCTTCTCTTCATCCTTAGTGATGGACAGATCCAGTTCGTACTTACCACTCATAGTATTGACATGCTGGATGCAGGCCCAGTAGATCGTTCCAGTAGAAACAGCCATGTTTATCTCCTTAGCTTGTAGTTAAATAGTATCACACTAATTTGTACGTGTCAACAACTTTCTTTACACAGCACTCCTTTCAGGGGTGAAGAGTATCTCCTCCTCTTCCGTTACCTCAGTTGGATCTCCACCACCTCCGTCATTGTTGCCTTCAAACTCGATATCTCCTATCTTTTCTACCATGTAGAAGGATACATCAATCTCCAGCAGTTCCGGAGAATCATCAAACCTATTCGATGCAACGGTAACAGCAGCCTCCCTAGCCTCTGTCTGCGTAGTGTACACAGGTAGAGAGCCAGAGTAGGCGAAGACGTACCCTATGTCACCTACTTTAAGAACATCGTCGGCTTTATTACCACACTTCATGGTATCTACTCCTTACACGGCTCACCAACAAGCACTGGACCAACAGAGCCGTCAAGAGACGCCTGTTTGAAGTAGAATATATTCCCTTCCAATAGCTCATCAAGAGGATAGAATGCATAAGACCCCTCGTTTGGGATCTTCGTTATCACATGGCAACCAACCCAGACATACTCGCCAATGCCATTCTTATTAGCTGCCATGTGAGCGGGGGAACACGCTGTTGCTAAGAGCGCAATAGAAACAAGGATCGACTTCTTATATTTGTTTATCATTAGTGTGTCTCCTGCCAGTTATTACCAATAGTAAAGTTACCGTCCATCGGGCATTTACAACACAGCATCTTCCCAGCATCACGGATAGCTTTGCATTGTATGTGTCCCAATTCTTGTGCCTCTGTCTTTAGTGCCTCTGTCTGCCACTCATCATGTATTGTGGCCACATGCTTATAGTGTAGGTGTGTGCTTCTCTTATTCCATAGATGCAGAGCCACCTTCATGAGTATACTCTCAGCTGACTGTAGATAAGCAGAGAGAGCATAGTGTTCTGACTTGATCTCTACGTGCCTGCCGTCGAGTCCAACCATGTAACCAAGTCCAGCTGCTGTGGCAGCTTTGAGCTTGAGTCTGACAAGGGCAGGGTATGCTTCAAGGAAGCGCTCAGTTGCTTCTCTGCCTTCTTTAGCACTGCCTCCAATAATGGCTCCAATCTTAGCAGATCCTGCACCAAGAAGCCATGCGTAGATGAAGGTCTTTGCAACATCTCTTGAGTCAATCCCAAGAGCTTCTTTATTTCTTGTGTGTATATCTCCATTAACAACCTCCTCTATGTAGTCAGGGTCTGCCATGTAGTGGGCCAGTACCCTGAGTTGAATCCCTTTAGCATCAGTGCCTAGAAGAACCTGCGTTTCAGGGTTATCCACAGTCCAACAACTACGGCACTGAACCCCATAAGGAGAAGTACTGCCGGGAACATTAGCCATGTTAGGCTCACTATGAGACATACGATGAGTAATAGCACCGATACCCCACACTTTTCCATGAATCCTTCCATCTTTCTCTTCCTCTAACCAAGTTTCGACCAGCTTAGTCCTACTCTTCAGCATCAAATATTCGGCCAGCACATGGGCTCCCTTCGGTGCATCGCTATGCAGGGTCCCTAAATTTTTCTCAGTAATTCTTGCCTGACCATCAGGGTGTGTCTTGGATGGTTTGGTATATTCAGTTGGATTCCAGTATCCATCCAGCCTCTCTAAGACTTGCTTAGGGGAGCCTGGGTTGAAGGTTTTATACTTGACAGGACAGAACTCTCCTGCTGCATATTGAAACTGGTCACCCAAGCATCCGAGTCCCACCTTGGACACACTTCCATCCTCTTTGCGTTTTGGTTTAATACAAAGTTCAATGCCCTTAGGCTGGAACGAGTCTTGTAAGGTCTCTTCTTTATCATCTCTATTCTCCTTCAGTTCACAGTAAAGTGAGTGGGTCTTCCTAACATCAAGGGCAAAGCCATTCTTCTGCTGCTTGTCCATATACTTGGTAGTCAGATACTCAATCTGAATGGCTTGTGTCAGATCATACCCTGCTGTTTCTATTTGAAGGTACCGTAACACCTTGTAAGTTAGCTCAACATCGTTCTCGCAGTAGTCCATCATCTCATCAGAGTAGTGAGAGAAGTCAGTGAAGCCTCCCTTTGGGAAGTTCAGGGTCTTCCCCCAACCGTCCAACCCGTGTCCGTTTTGGCGGGTGTACTTGGATAGAAGGGAAAGAGTGAGCGTATCCAGAATATGAGCAGGAGTAAGAGGCCTCCGCATGTTAAGAAAGCGAAGAAACAATGGACAATCATAGCCGATAATATTATGCCCAACCCACTGGTCATATCCCTCAGCATACTCCTTAAACTCCTTGAGCCTATCATACTTCCACCTCTTAATCTCCCCAGTGTCCACATCTTTTGTACATACACACCAAATCTGAGTGACAGTATCAAGTAGACCATCAGCCTCACTGTCAATGATAAGGCTGGACATCACTCCCCCTCTAACTCTTCTATATACTCTATCTCATTTAGTCTGCATGTAACCGTATCATACAGAATCCTACAGGCTGGACCAGTCAGACCACTGAAACGGTTCTTAAGGACCCTGACCGTGGTTGTATGTCGTTCAATAGCGTCCTCCGCTTGCCCGTTTCTTTCAAAACATAACACCATGTTGGATAGCTGACCAATTGCAGCTGTGCCTCGTAACATAGAGACGCTGCCCTGACCACCTTCTTCAAGGGGGGTCCCTGCCACCCTCTTTGCATGGCTAACCATGCAGAGGTGGATATGCAGTTCAACCGTAAGAGTCTTAAGCTTTGTTGCGATTTCATCTAATGCTCTCCTTTCATCAGAGTTCCTTTGGTCCGACACAAGAAGGGAGATATGATCAAGGATTATGTACTTACACCCCAATGCCCTTACTAAGTAGGTGATCTTATTGATAACCCACTCGATACTGTTCGATCCGAAGGATTCCACAGCAGTAAGCCTGCCTGTACCGTATGTGTTATCAAAAGCAAGCCGCTTGTCTTGATCACTGTATACAGCATTGGGCAGGTGAAAAGGTATTGAAGCATCCACTGACATGAACCCTGTCCCTGTCTCCCTCCTACTCTCCTCAAGGAAGAGTACTCCTACCTTATGTGGTGTAGTCTTAAGCACATGGTGTGCCATCTCCTTCAACACAAACGTCTTACCCATACCAGTGCCACCAGTACAGGTCACCATCTCCCCTAGCCTCTGGCCAAACGTCATGGCATTAAGGCCAGCCCAGGGGTAGTCAAAGCTATCCTTAGAATCAAGAGGCTTAGACACAGCTTCCCACATCTCCTCAATTGAGACAACATCAGGTGGTGAGTACTTCTTAGCATCCCACCATGCATCCACGAATGCCTTAGGCTTACAGTGTTCGATGTACTTGTTAGGGTCCTTGTACTCCATCTGCACCAGCTTAGACTTACCTGGAAAGAGGTTCTCAATAATAGAAATAGCAGCCTTCTGCCCTGGCGGGTCCATATCAAAAGCAAACACGATAGTTTCATACGAATTAAGCCACTCATAGGCAGCAGCACAATCCTTCATAGCTGACGAGGCTGACTTGACAGACACAACAGGGTACTTGGAACCAAGCAGCTGGTATGCAGACATGGCATCTATCTCCCCCTCCACCACGGTGACGTACTTGCCACCATCACGGAAGAGATTCTGTCCGAACAGCCGCCCCTTCTTCATCTCACCCTCAGTGAAGAAGTCCTTGCTCTGCACCACCCTAGTCTTAGTAGCAACGTGCTTGCCATTCTCATCATGATATGGGTAATGGTGTTTGATCAACGTATTATTCTCTGCCTCTAGTCGAACCCCATACTTACGAACAGTCTCGACAGTAATCCCTCTGTCTTTTATAGGGCCAACTAGACCATGTATCTTCTCGTGTACTTTTTCCACTTTGTCCACCTCCCATGGTGGTGTGCTATGCTCCATCATCCAATCATTAGGATGCATCGCATGGTCTGTCATAGGATGAGTATACTTCTCACATACAAAGCAGTACTGATGCCCATCATCATACTCAGCGTTACCGTCTGAACTATCACAAGCAGGGCATGGTCCTCGTTTAACGAACAATGCTTCACCCATTCTCCTCCTCCTCCTCATCAAATTCTCTCACTACAAATTTGTCAGGTACGTTGGCATGACAATCATCTTGCTCCATCTCATACACTGCCTCGTTTACCTCTTCCTTACACGTACTACACAAGTCTCTTTCACGCTCACTCTTACTAAGAAGAAAGCGGTCACATATAGGACATCGCATTAGTTTCTCCTTATTAGCTATTGCTGGTGAATCGCCCATCAGTACCACGAACATTGTGATAGCCGACAGGACCAGAGTCCACAACAGACTCGTCAGTCCATTCACCCTTGTCCTCATTGCCATACTCAGCAATGACCTCATACTCACAGCACCGCCCCTTTGCGTTGTCGTAATCAGAGGGGATAGACACCACATTAGCAGGGTTAATCTTCAGGATCATGGTATGCCCTCCGAAGCCCCAGAAACCACGTAGGTAGGCCAATGAACAGAAGTGCAGGCCGCGAGAGCAGGTCTGATCCTTATCATCATCAACCATGTTGCGTGGCATCGTCACCGTATCACCTACATGGTGCCTGTTAGTGTGGCTATGCCTATCCAAGTAGTCTGAACGTACACTCTTGTAGGCTAGGAAGTGCCCGTCACTAGTGATAGGCAGATTAGAGACAGCTAGGAAGTCGTACAGTTCCATGATGCTCCGGTTAGAAGAGTTCTTAAGCAGGTTGCTCAAGAAGTTCACCATTGCGGTACTATCTTTGTCTTGCTTAATCATGGTGAGGATTCTATCAGTCAGAGAGTTGTGAATCTCTGTATTATTGAAGTAGATAACTCCATCAATAACACTGATTCCCTCACCCCACGTATCTACCGCGTTAGACACGTTAGCCAAGTCAGGCACAATCTCCCAGTCACCATCTTCGCAGGCCCCAAGGATCTCGTCGTAGTTAACATGATCTTCATTCACGTTGTAGATCTTACCATCGACAAAGATAATAAGGCTATCAACGTTTTCGATGTACGCATTATTGTCTTCCATCACATAGTTCCTTTCAGGTTAGGTTCAACTTATGTAGTTTGTCTATCTGTTTCTTATAGACTAAGAAGGCTTCATATTCCTCCTTATGTCCTAAGTTCAGATATGTAATTAATGGGTATTTATTAAGTATATCTTTAACGCTCTTAGTTAGACGCTCTCTATAAGGTCCTATTATACGCTCTTTCTCAGCCATGTCAAGGGTATAGTTAGCGATAGTATAAGTCGTCTTGCTTTCTTCAGAGGCCTCTCTCCATACTGTACCGAACAATTCCTTAGGCCAGTATATCCTCTTCCTACTCGTGGCTATGCCCTCTAAGGGTGCTATCGCAGCAGCAGGCGTTGCCGAAAATAATGCCTCACGATCAGTGAAGATTGCGGATTCGTATAGATGTTTAAACTCTTTTGTCTTTGTCCTCTTTCTAAGAAGATTCCTAAGGTACACCCCCGCATCTTCCCAGTCAGGGTACTTAACCCTATCATCTAAGAACTTCCTGTATGTGCCTGGAACTCCGTAATAAAAGAAGTCATGGGGTACCAAGCCCTCTTTAATACAAAGAGCTTTCAGGTTATCTAACCTATCAAGGTTACTATCCACTGGTTCCCAGCTGTGGAGGTTAATGTAGTATCCCTTTGTTGTAGACACATCAACTCTTGCATCCGTCCAGAGATTCCGTGCCTTATCATACCCAAACTGTCCGGGGCGATCTGTCCTCTTAAAGAACCTTGACACGGTTCTCTTCCCATTTTTTATAACACCAAACTCCCCTACATAGAGAGGGACTACCTTGGATATCACCTCATATGGTGGTGACCCAATAGCCTTGATGACATGTGCCTCTCCTTCTCTCTTCGTCTTAGTAGCATCGCTGGACCACACTACTAAGACTTCCTTGCCAGGGTGTGCCTCTTTCACCCACTTCATAAGCCTTTGGTGTATGTGTGGTACCCTCTCCTCATGCTGATCAGCGTAGAGAACGATGGTGTTCTGCGTCTTGTTCCCTGGCAGGAAGGGTGAACCATCATTGTAGAAACTGATCCGCTTTCTGCGGTATATATCATACTCGTGAACAAAGGATAAACCTACCCCTTTTAAACGTTCCGATGCAGTGAAGGGAGATGCCCCTCGTGTCTGTAACAGGGGTATGCCTCGCCACTCAGCTTCTTTCGCAATGTTTACGAAGTCTCTCCCCATCTGCTTTTGTACTTCATAATACTTAGTCGTTGCTTCCCACCAAGTATTACAAAGTGTGAAGCCCTCCTCTATCTTCTTAATCAGGAGGGCATGTACCTCTTCGCCTTTGTTAATGATCGTTTGTATCGTCCGATCATTATAACCTAGGTCCTCCCTTGAGACAGCTATGTCTAGTTCCCCTAAGGCAAACACCAGTATCACCCCTTCATGAAGCAGTGCCCTGATCTTCTCCTTCTGTTCAGTGTCTCCGACGTGTCCGCTTCGACCAAGGTTCAAGGAGTCTATGTCAATGGGGTAAGATACACTCCCCATCACGGCCACTGAATTAGAGCGTGAGGAAGGATAGTAAGTTCCCCTCACCCTTTTTATCAGTGCCCATCCATCCCCCTCGTAGAGGTAGTCAGGCTTCTCAATATCCACCGTAAGATTGAAGTCAGGTTTAGTGGGGAAGTGTTTGAAGAACTCCCTTGCAGCTTCTAGGAAGGCATGGTCATCTCCCTTCCTAGTGTTGAAGGATATCTTCAGACCGTTTACATCGTTGGTAAATATATCATTACCAATAGAGGATATCTGAGGCTCGCCGTTCTCATCTATGTAGCACCCATAGTTCCTTCGCACTCCATTGAAGGTGGATACTACGGTGTACGCATCAGTGTATGCGAAGGGTGACTTGGAACCTAGTCCAAGGGCACCAATGAAATCGTTAGACCCCTCCTTGGTACTCATACCATAGGTTGTGTAAAGGTCCATCACGTCCTCATGATTAAGGCCAAGTCCAAAGTCCTCGACAGAGAACCAGGCCTCTAGTGCAGTTGGAAGGTGCACTTTGATAGGCACATCCTTCTTACCCACTGCAACGTGTGAGTCATACGCATTGCAGCTACACTCCCTGACCGGAGCAAGCACCTTATTTTTATAGATGCCAGAGGATAGTATCTTAAACATCTTAGCATTCTGCGTAATTCCAAAGGTCTTTTTATTGGTTACACCTCCGGTTCTTACTTCCCTAATGTTACTGTGCGGTATCATAGTACGATACCTATCAACAGGATGAATAGTATTAGCTCTAACATGATAAACTCCTTCTATTTTGGGAAGGAAGCTACCCAAACATCTTCCTTCCTTCTGTTTCTATTTACCCCGGCCTTCTCAGGTTGCGGGTATGCCTCTGCCTTTGACCCATCCGCCTTCTTTGGATGTTCAAGGTCTTGCAACCTATCATCGATGTCCTTGACCTGCTCTACCAGGCCTCTCATCAATTTAGTGGTACTAAACATCTTCATCTCCCGTGTTGCTCATTAATTCCACAATATCCTCCACCTCAAAATCATCCCAGTCCTCTAGGATAGTCCACTCTTTAAATAAGTCTTCTAACATCCCTCTCTCCTCTCATACAATCCCTCGTAAAATCCCTCTCTCCCCATACAGGGCGAGGAACATAAACAGAATGACACAGACGCCTACTGATACTATCCCGTAGGACAGTAAGTAGAATAAGATTTTATTCATTTTCCCTCCAATCTCTCCCTGCCCGAATGTTCGCCAGCATCTGGCCCCGAACAACGCGGCCTTCCGTAACCAGCACATCAATCTGATCATCAATAATTTTAAGGATGATCTCCCGTTCGATGTGGGCCTGGCGATGCAGGCAGTATCCGTTCCTCTTACTGATCTCCTCCTTCACCCCACGGAGGCGGTGCAGCTGCTGCATACGCCCATCCTTGGGCATATCTTCCATGTATCGACGGTATCCCATCTACTCCACCTCCATTATCATTTGTTTCAGTGAAACAAAGAAGGCCTCTTCAGCCCTCTCCTTCTCTTGCGCTGCCTCCATGCGAAGAAGCGCCAGGCCTCTCCTCTTGTCCCTCCTCTGCTTCTTCTCCTTCCTCTGTTCATCGGAGGTTTTAAACATCCTCCAATAATTGTCAGGCCCAGGTGGCCTACTTGGGCATGGCCGTTCCTTCAAAGGTGTAAATACACGGACCTGCTGGCCCCTGTATATTGTGGACGTTCCATCCTCTAGGAACTCACGCGTCCGAAGAGGGTTATACTTTAACATCAGAGTCCCCACCCATAACAGGCAAGGAATAAAATGGCCCCTATGTATAAGGGGTACAGAACCTTATTCATTCTCCTCCTCCTCTGCTTCTTCTAGCCACCGTTCGACTAGAAGGGATGCCACCTCAAGGGATGACGACAAGCGCTCGACTGTAGCAAGATGGGCATAACGATAGCAGTCCTCCATCTCTGCGAAATCGATCTCATCCCAATCGATTTCGCCTAGCTCCTCCTCGTCCTCGTCCTCGTAGTAGAGGTCGGCCAGGTCATCCATCAGCCCCTCATAGAGATCGCGGTCCTCCTCTAAAACTTTGTACTCGACAACCTCATTCGCCAGGTAAGGCAGGCACTTGACTTCATGAAGAGCCAGGGCCAGGTCCAGATCGGAAATATCAGTATAAGTCATCTCTCCTCCTCCTTCGTGTTCACTTGCCATTAAGGTTTCTTTCGTATCGAAGGGAATAGGCACATTTGTTGCCTGAAATCTCCTTCCAAACCCAATTAGAATAATATACCGCCAGGCTAGGCGATATCCGCACCATCCAATTGGGCGCTATATACATGCGGCTCCCAATTCTGAAGCTGAAGGACGGTACTGCAATTCTCAATAGGTAAGACATCTTTCCTCCTCCTCTATTGTTTCAATGAAACAAAAAAAAAACGTGTCAAATTGCAGGCGTGCGAAAGCCCTGACCAGTTACAGGCCAGAGCCTCCGCGATGGCTTAAGGTAGGGCTACTTCGTTACAGAGTAGCCTTCCTCTTGGAGAAAGCGGATTGCGTCCTCCACCCTCTCCGCCTTATTAGCCTCATCCGCCATGGTGGCCATCTTGGCCATATACTCCCGTCCGATTACCCGCGCCTCGTCAAGCTTCCCGTCTCCATCATAGGCAAGCTTCTGCGTGAGCGCGTCGGTCGGAATGTTAAGGTGCGCCCTATCGGCCTTTCCGCTTTCGATATATGCGGAAACCTCCTCGATAGCGCTCATCGTAGATAATGACGCCGCCTCTTTGCCCGCCTTTTGGGCCTTCAGTAGCGCCGCATACGCCGTGGACACTACCACGGCCTCCCCGATCACCTTATCGATGGTGACCGTCACCCCGTCCACCTCTAAGGAATTGCCCTTGGCGAGGTAGAGGTGCAAGGCTACCGCCTTACTGGCGGGGCTCTTGCAAGCCTTCAGTTGATCTTCAGAAAGGCGCTCTTTCAACACTTTGTAAGATACGTCCATCCCCTGAACAGCCGCCCGGAAAACCATCAAGGCAAAGGCACCGGACAAGGTCTTTGCGCGGTTACCCGCGTCATTTTGGTTCAACTGGGCATCGACCAGCTGCGCCGCCGACCTCTGCAGGTTCTTTATGTCGATTGTTTCAGCTGAAACAACTTCCAAAGCGACCAACGCATTTTTAACTTTTGGCATTTTCGTTAACCTTTCTTAACAAGTTTAAGGCATCAAGAGACAATTCCCCCGACACCTTTGATATGGTTATCGGGCACCCTGGTTTCAAGGGTAATAAAAGATTTATTTTGTGGTATATGTGCAACACTTAAGGCCTGGTCTTTGCCGTGCAAGTTCTATGCCAAGTTGTGCAGCTGGATCAGGTAGTTGCGAATGATTATTACTATCAGTTAGGGTGACCCAGATAAATACTGTCTTACATGTAAGGTCTTACGTGTAAGCCCTGGCCGTAGGGTGACCACTCTATTACATGTAAGATCGACACTGTCTTACGTGTAAGACTGAGAAGGGGCGGGCAGGGGGG
>Ga0302123_10002301_pt1 | contig 13077 bp, 9 predicted proteins | sample CB21_321_MG_FD_203109 | JGI IMG/M metagenome (GOLD analysis project Ga0302123, IMG submission 203109) | Marine microbial communities from Western Arctic Ocean, Canada - CB21_32.1 | ecosystem: Environmental > Aquatic > Marine > Oceanic | place: Canada: Western Arctic Ocean | collected 2017-09-28 | reverse complement strand
AACGGTTTGCTGATGTAATCGACAGCGCCATTCTTCATGCACTCGATGGCGTCGTCGATATTGGGTATGCCAGTCATGATGATGACCGGCAGGTCCGGCTGGATTTTCTTGATCTCCTGCAGCAGGGCCATGCCGGTTTGGCCGACACCTAGATTGACATCGGTGATGACCAGATCAAGCGCCTCGGTGCGGACGACAGGTAGTGCTGCCTCGGCGTTTTCGCTCTCCAACACTTCATAGGACTGCCGTTTGAGATGGGTCCGCAGCAGCTGGCGCATCGTGTGTTCGTCGTCAACTATGAGGACTCTAGATGGCATCGCAGGGTTGATTCGGGTGGCGTAATAATCGATAGTGGATGTGTGGAGGGCGCAAGATAATATAGACGGACGGCGCCGAAAATCGACAACCGAGGGGGTAGTTTCAAAGCGCAATCATGATAATCACCATGCAACCGTTGGTCAGCCATCCCAGGCTATTATACGAAGCGCTGTTGGCGCAGGGGGAATTGCCTTTTTGCTGGCTTAACTAAGCGCCCTGCTGGGCTATGGTAGCCTGAAGTTGAACTCGGTTCGGACGCTGATGCTCACAGGGTTGTTGTCCCAGCCGATCGGGGGCTGGATTTTCCATCGTATGAGGGCATGTCGGATCGATCGGGTGAACATTTTGGGATGGCGGCCGATCGGTTTGATATCGACGATATCACCACGTTCGTTCACGGTAAACTCAACGCGGATATCACGTTCGTCGCGACGCCGTACGGCCGATTCAGGGTACACCGGCACCACACGCCGCAAAACCTGTAGCCCTTGTTTGTATGGTCCGTCTTGACGCATTGCCTCGTTCAGGTCGATGACTTTCGGAACGACCTTTTCAGGCGCTAGCGGATCCTTTGATCCAGTGTGCTGTATCGTTGCCTGTAGCGGTGTATCCGGCGTCGTGGTCGTGATAGCCGTCTCAGGTGGTGGATCCACTTGCGGATTGGTCTCGGGCTCAGTCGGCGGCGGATTGTGAGTGACCGCAGGTGTCGCTATTGGCGGCGGCGTGGGCGGAACGATCCGTGGCGGTGTCGTAGGTGATACGACGGTCGTCGTCGGCATTGCAACGGCGATTTCGGGTAGTGTCATCAGGTCCGGCATCGGAGCGAGCTGAACGGACAGCTGCGGCATGGCCAGTCGCAGCGGTGTCGGCTGCCGGCTTCGGACTGTCGGCGGCGGCGGGGGGGGGAGGGCGAGCGCGGCCGGCTCCGGTGGCGAGACCTCATCGACGGGATCAGGTTCGGGCTGCGACAGTTTTGGCGTTGCCCGGTATGGCTGGACGTCGATATCGACGATGTCATACACCGTTTCATCGGAAGGTGTACTCTGCGTCATGAGCTGCATCACTTGCAGCAGAGAGAACGCTACGAGCAATCCAATGACACCCGCAACGGTCGCGCGCGCCGCGTTGCGTCGCAGCCGCCGTTGTGATGCATCCAGATTATCAGCTTGATTCATACGTGATACGTGATTCGTGACAGATGCCCGGATTATACTGTACTCCTGAATTGTGCTTGAATAAGTACTCTTACTCCCGATCGTTTCCTCTTCTTCTCAGCCTCCGTGGTAATTCCTCCGCGCGCCACGAGATACATGTATCGGCCGAACCGACCCATTTTACTACACCTAATCAATATCGGATGCGCCGGCGTTTCTGTGAGCTTTGCCGCGGATTCTTTTTGGCGTCCGGATTTTGGGCTTCCTCCAGACTTGCGATCTGGTCGCGTAGGAGTGCGGCGCGTTCGAACTCGAGTTTGTTCGCGGCCTCGAGCATTTCAGCTTCGAGCGTGCGGACAACCTCACCGACATCATAATCTTCGCCGGCTTCGGACATCACGGCAGCTTCCGTTTCTTTGGCCTCGTCGTAGACGTGCAGGCTTTGCTGAATCGCGCGTTTGACAGTCTTGGGCGTGATGTCGTGACGTTTATTGTATTCAGCCTGGTGTTCGCGGCGTTCCTTCGTCAAGCGAATCATCCGTTTGAGGCTGTTGGTCATGACGTTTGCGTAGAGGATGACGCGGCCGTCGACGTTACGTGCGGCTCGTCCCGCGGTCTGTACAAGGGAGCGTTCCGACCTGAGGAAGCCTTCCTTGTCCGCATCCAGAATGGCGACAAGGGCGACCTCCGGCAGATCGAGACCCTCGCGCAAGAGATTCACGCCGATCAGGCAATCAAAGGTGCCGGCTCGCAGGTCACGGAGAATGTCGATGCGTTCGATGGCGTCGATGTCGGAGTGTAAATAGGAGACGCGCACATCGATTTCCCGCAGGTAATCGCACAAGTCTTCGGCGGAACGTTTAGTCAGCGTCGTGACGAGGACGCGTTCGTCTTTTTCGGCGGCGCTCCGCACTTCGGCGATGAGGTCGTCGACCTGGCCGTCGAGCGGCCGGACTATGACTTCGGGGTCCAGCAATCCCGTCGGGCGAATCACCTGTAGAATCGGTTTCGATAATTCGATTTCGTAATCTGCCGGCGTCGCGGAGACGTAGATGACCTGACCGACGAGCTCGTTGAACTCATCGAAGTCTAAGGGGCGATTATCCAGGGCCGACGGCAGTCGAAAACCATGATCAACCAGTGTCAGCTTGCGGCTGCGGTCGGCATTGTACATCGCCCGGACTTGCGGCAGCGTGGCGTGGGACTCGTCGATAATTGTGATCAGGTCGTCGGGGAAATAGTCGATCAGGCAAAACGGGCGCGTTCCCGGTTTTCGATTCGAAAGGTGCCGCGAATAGTTCTCGACGCCGCTGCAATACCCAACCTCCCGCATCATTTCGAGATCGTACTGCGTGCGCTGGAAGATCCGTTGTGCCTCGACGAAACGCCCTTCTTCCTCGAACTTTTTGACTTGCCCCTTCATCTCTTCGATGATCAATGACTCGGCGCGCTTCATACGGTGCTCCGGGAGCACGAAGTGGGATGCGGGAAAGACGCGTAGTGATTCGAGCTCGCTCAGTTCGTCGCCGGTCAACGCGTCCCGGCAGGTGATGCGCTCGACCGTGTCGCCCCAGAACTCGATACGGACGCAATCGTCACGGTAGGCAGGGTACACTTCGACTGTATCGCCGATCACCCGAAAATTGCTGCGGCCGGGCGCGACGTCGTTGCGGCTGTATTGCAGATCGACAAGGCCTCGCAGGAGTTTGTCCCGCTCCAGTTCCTTGCCGAGCTCGACGGTTACGGACATTTCACCGAAGTCTTCGGGCGAGCCAAGCCCATAGATGCAGGACACGCTGGCGACGATGATCACATCGCGCCGTTCCATCAACGAGCTTGTTGCAGCTAAGCGGAGCTTCTCGATTTCTTCGTTGATGTGGGCGTCTTTGGCGATGTACGTGTCGGTCTGCGGGATATAGGCTTCCGGCAGATAGTAGTCGTAGTAACTGACGAAGTACTCGACGCGATTGTACGGGAAGAAACTCTTGAACTCGCTGTAGAGCTGGGCCGCGAGTGTTTTGTTGTGCGAGATGACGATAGCCGGGCGCTGCACCTTCTCGATGACGTTTGCCAGCGTGAACGTCTTGCCCGACCCGGTTACGCCCAGCAGCGTCAGGTTTTCGCGGCCCGAGTCGAGTCCGGCTTTGATCGCGTCGATCGCCTGTGGTTGGTCACCTGCAGGTTCAAAGTCCGAAACAAGTTTGAAGGGCTGGGCCACAATAGTCCGGGTTCAAGGAAGGTGGGGGGTGTCGCGTGCAGCGAAAGAGTAGTCCGAACTGAATTCGATTGCAATGGGACAGGGGGGTAGACACTATCCTCGAATGGCACGAACTTAAGGAGTTAGAAGGTGCAAGAAGTAGCATGCGTCGCGCCGCGCGCATGGGACAGTGCTGGTTGCAGGAAAGGCGCGGCAACTACAAAGACACGCGCTGAAAACCACAATGCGACGCGACTCTTGCAGTCATCACGTCTTCGAGCGCGCGGCGCGACGCCCGTTGCCGGGTACGCTATCATCGTATCAAGCTGACGTACCGGTTTTCCACCTTTAAGCCTTAATTCAGTGCCTTATGTTGCGCACTCCGTTATGTTGCGCTAAAACGGGTGGACAGGTCGCAACGCACCACCAGCAGCCATGTACCGCACCGCTCGCAACGTAACGTGCCATTCGCCACTAGCCTCCCGGTCCGTGCTACCGCCGTAGCTACTTATTCATCGCGGACGATGGGTCGGCATACGGATTCTCGGGATCGATGGGATCGTCCGGTTCCGGCTCGGGCTCGACGCTGTATTTGGCAATGCTCGCCTTGGCCTTCTTTGTGATCATGATGGTCACGATGATCGTAACGACGAGTCCGACGGCTTTAAATACTTTCTCGCCGGCACTGCCGTCTTCTTCACTTGCGGTTTTTGCGATGTAACCGATGTATACATACATCACTGTACCCGGCAGCATGCCGATCCAGCTCGCCAGGACGTACGGCGTGAATTTGACCGCTGTCAGACCGTAGAAATAATTGCTCATGTTGTACGGCAATGCAGGGCTCAGGCGCAAGAGCCCGACAATTTTTCCGCCCCCGTCGCCGATAGCGCGATCGACGGCGTTGAAGCTGGGATAATTCGCGGTCATCTTGAGAATCGCGTCACGCGCCAGATGTCGGGAAACGAGGAAGGCGCAGGACGCACCAATCGTCGATCCGATCGAGACCGCAATACAGCCGTTCACCAGTCCGAATGCGACCCCGGCGCCCAGCGTGAGGATGGAGCATGGAAAAAAGAGGACAGTTGCGACGATGTAGACACCGATAAAGATCGCGATGCCCGTAATGCCCTGGTCGGCTACCCATACATTAAAAATGTCCAGTTTTGTCTTGACATCGAAGTACGCGACAGCCCATAGCAACAGGCCGATGCCGACAACAAGAATGATCAGTTTCCAGGGGATTCGTTTCATGAACTATCTGTTGTACATCATTAGACATCGTTGGGGCGAATGGTACGGACTCAATATTCGCGGTATTGATCCATCGTCTTGATCAACGCTTCCTTGCGTTCTTCGGAGATCTCTGCGGTCTCCAGCCAGCGCATTCCTTCGTTGTAGTTCCTGCGCGCCCATTGCCGGAAGACCATGTCGAACCCCGCATCCTGCAACGATTCGTCGTGTACGGTTGTGACCCAATTCGCTGCTTGCTCCGGTTCCTTCATCGCCCATGCTGAAGAGGTCCCGGAGAAAGCTGTGCGCGTACTCTTGTCGTCCGCCGATAGTGAATTGAACCACTCGGCAGCACCCTTGGGGTCGGTGTCGCGGAACACGGCTGCGACATTTATCAGAGTGTTGGTTCTATTCTGACCGGGCGGAAACGTTGCGGCCCAGTTCCCTGCCGCAACCGGATCGATGTGGGCCCACGACCGGCCGAGTTCGACTAATCCCGCTTTTCTTGCGGCGCTGTCTGGCAACGCCATCACCCAATGATAGGTGCCGTCGATGTCGTCGTCGATCCACTTTTTGACGATCGCCCGGAGCACTTTCCGCTGGTCCGGGCCCGGCAATGATGCGGCCCATTCCGCCGCCGCTTCGTGATCGGCAGCGGCCCAGGTACGCGAGATGCCTTCCATCGCGTTGACGCGATGGTTGTTGTATGTCAGTGCTTCTGCCCACTTCAAGGCTGCATCTATATCAACAACGGCCCATTCCTGGGCAAACGCTGTATATAGCGGACGTACTCGGTTACGGCCGCCGAGCGAGTTGATCCAGTCCAACGCCGCCTGCGGATCATCGACGACAAGGCCGGCGACGACCTGGCGCGCGAATGCGACCTTGTCATTCTCGCTGAGGCGATTAAAAGTCTTTGTAGCTTGTTTGAGATCCGCGCTGCCGTAGTGACGGGCGAGATTTTCGATGATGCCATTGCGGTGCGCGCCCTGCGCCTGGTTCAGCGATGCGATCAGGTCAGCCTCTGAGGCGGCGACACGGGTCTCTGTTGTGCCGCTGTGAACGCGCCCGGGTTGTGTGGGTCTGCGATTAGTAGTCGGGCGATTTTTTGCGGGGCGCCTTTTGCGCGGGGGATCGATGCGTTTGACCCGGTCCGGTGTGGGTGCCGCGGGTTCCTTCGCGCTATCGTTCCCGCCGGATTTGAGCAGCAACAGCAAGGGGATAAGCAGAAGAAGGCCGACGATGATTAGTCGCGTATTCGATCGCATGAATAGTGGATGCAGTCAGGTGTTTGAGGGATTCACAAGTATTACCGTATTGTCTGATTGAATTGAATACAACGATGCTGCTCATTGCGGGTGCGGGACATGAACTGGTGTGTCGCTGAAAAAGTGGTCCTTTTCACTCGGCTCAGGTTTGACGTTCACTGCGTTCGCTGCCACCGGTGGCGGCCCGTCTCGCTGCACTCGGCACGGGGTTCGGCCATCCTACAGAGTTACATTCTTAAGAATCAAGATGTCAACTTTTCGTCAGGACTGGACAGGGTTTCAGTGTATGCGTGCCCCCCCCCCGTACCGGTTTAAGGCTCCTCGGAAATTGTTCTTGTCAACGTCGATATCGCCGGCCTGGAGGAACGGCGCTACTTGTCCAGTCCTGGTTAAAAGTTGACACATTTGAGTCCTGCTCATCGCACTCCTCATCGCACTCTTCCCCTCTCTCTTAGGCCTTTTGATTTTAATCGAAATAGCGATGAAGAGAGAGATGAAGAGTGTGATGAAAAGTGCGCCGCCTGACACCTGACACCTGAAACCAAGGGCTGTTTCAGCGGAATTAGATGTTTCTTGTTTCTCGAACCTCATTGACCAGGGTCGCCGCTCGCGGATGCGTGCGCGGCGGGTTACGTTTCCGTTATGAAACGGATTATTACATATTCCGGCTGGCTGCTCGTAGGCGCTATGGTTTTGTGGGCTCTGGCTGGCGCTTTTCCCAGGCGCGGTGGCGCGTTCGACCGGCAATTGCTCGCCGAGGTTCCCGTGCAATCCGGCGGTCGGATCAAACCACTCGGCACCGAGGCGCTGACCTTGCTGCGGACGCTTTCGGGCAAGAGTACGGTACGCCTGTCCAAGGCGGACGGTGGTGGGCGTATGCCTGCCATTGACTGGTACGCGTCGCTGCTTTTCATGCCGGGGCATGTCGAGGATCTGGAGGTGTTCCGAATTGACGACCCGCAGGTTAAAGACGACCTTGAGTTGACCGCGGAGTCCAACCGGTTTTCGATGGCAGCGCTGCGTGCACACCAGGATCATGTTACGATGCAGGCGCAGCGGACGGCGGGCCGGTCCGCAAAGGAGTTGAGCAGATACGAGCGCAGTGTCCGGCAGCTGTCCCAGAAGATGCAAGCGTATGGGAACGTCGAACGAACGCTCCATGGCCATGCGGACTTCGGCTACCGCACATGCCTGGAGTCATACGATGCGATGGTGCCGATCGTCATCGCAATGCCGAGTGATCGTGAGGCCTGGACCGGGGCACAGCAGGAAGCGTTTGAAATGCTGTCGCGGCTGTACGGGATTTTGATGCAGTTCGCCAACGAAAGCAGGCTGCGTATCGTGCCGCCGCCGGCCACTGCCGAACACGGAGATATCTGGTTCAACGCGCATGACATGCTCTTGCACGGGGTCCAGGTCGAGGCGAACTCGGTGCCGCCGCAAGCCCGCGCGATTCTGGTCATGCAGGAGGCCTGGCGGAGTTTCATCGCGACGGACCGCAGCAGCGAAACTGCAGAAACGCTCAACAAGTCACTGCAGCTCTGGCACGACTTGCCCGGGGTCGCAGAGGCCAGCGGTTGGCGGCCGTCGCTGGAGCAGTGGTTCAATCAATTCGACCCCTTCTACCGTTGCATCGTTCTGTATACCCTGGCGTTCCTGCTGTCGTGCCTGGGATTCGTCGCGGCGCCCCGAACGTTTTCCCGTTGGAGTTTGACACTTGTGAGTGCGGCCTTCCTTGTACACACGATCGGTATGGTCTGCCGGATGTCGATCACCGGGCGCCCGCCAGTTACGAATCTGTATGAGTCGACGTTGTTTGTCGGTTGGGTGTGCGTCTTGCTCGGAATCATCCTGGAGGCAATGTTCCGCAATGGTTTCGCATCGGTAAGCGCTGCAGCGATCGGATTGCTGACGCTGCTAAAGGGGTTTCAAATCGCTATGGATGGCCAGGATACGATGGCCGTATTAGTGGCAGTGCTCGATTCGAATTTCTGGCTGGCGACGCACGTGATATGCATAACGATTGGGTATTCATCCTGTTTTTTTGCGGCCTTGCTTGGTCACGTTTATTTATTCAAAGGCATCTTTACGAAAAGCCTCGATCGCCCCGCTGCCCGGCAGCTCGATACGATGGCGTACGGGATCGTGTGCTTCGGTCTGCTTTTTTCCCTGGTCGGAACAATCCTGGGCGGGATCTGGGCTGATCAATCTTGGGGCCGTTTCTGGGGATGGGACCCGAAAGAGAACGGCGCCTTACTTATCTGCTTGTGGCTAATCATTATTTTGCATGCGCGCAAGGGTGGTTACATCCGGCATCGTGGCACAATGATTTGCACCGTCATCGGATCGATCATCACTGCGATATCCTGGTTTGGCGTCAACCTGCTTGGTACCGGCCTGCATTCATACGGCTTTACCGAACGCGGCATGTCGTCTTTCCTTATTTTTATTGGATTCGAATTACTGGTCGTGGCGGCCGGGATATTTTTGCCGATACGGTACTGGAGCAGTGGCGCCGCATTAGCAGTTCCGCCGGCTGCCAATGACTCGAATCCGCCCGACGCTACGCCGGCGCCCGCGTAATGTCTGTATCTCGTGGCGCGGCGAAGGGGCCCCCGCTTCAAATCGTGAAGCGCAGCAGTAGCACTTTGTGAAATGCCTCGAGGACAATGCGCTTTGACATCTTCGACTCGCCGACGCGGCGGTCTTCGAAAATGATCGGGAACTCGGCGAATCGCATACCGCCTTTGCAGGCGCGCGCCTTGAGCTCAATTTGGAAGCAGTACCCCTCTGAAACAATGCGGTCGATACCGATGGCATCCAGCGCCTGCCGCGTCCAGAAATTGAAGCCGCCGGTCATATCTTTGATCGGTACGCCCAGGATCGTACGGGCGTAGAGGCTGCCGAAGCGGCTGATTAACTTTCGGATGAGCCCCCAATTGACCGTGCCGCCGCCCTCCGCGTATCTCGACCCGATGAGAAAGTCATACTCTCCGGTAGCGAACAGACGATTGACCTCGCGCAATGCCTCCGGCGGGTGTGAAAAATCCGCATCCATTTCGCCGACCACATCGTAATCGTGCTCGATGCTGTACCGAAACCCGGCAATGTAGGCAGATGCCAGACCGCCTTTGCCTTTACGTTCGAGCAGGAACAAGCGGTCATGCTGCTCCATCAACTCTGTGACGATAGCACCGGTACCATCGGGACTGCTATCGTCGATGACGAGAATGTCGAGTTCCAGGTCCAGCGCGAATATTGCCTTCACGATACCGGCAATATTCCCTGCCTCATTATAGGTCGGCACGCAGATGAGAATTTTCATATTCGGGTTTCAGGTTTCAGGTTTCAGGTTTCAGTGAATCTCCGGCGCTCTGACACCTGAAACCTGACACCTGAAATCCGAATATGAAATCTCTCATCCTTTTGTTGTCCACGGTTATCTCTGTTTTTGCGGAGTTCGCTAAGAACGACAAACCTTATAAGAGAATAGAGAACTCGCAAAGTGTCTGCATCCCTCTCGAGTCCAATCTCTTGAGCTGCGGGCCTGTCATGTCGTCTGAACTTCTGGACTGGTTTGGGTTGCAGGCGATGAACGTTTGATATATGTGTGAAGGCCTTACATGAACAATCAGGACTACCCCGAAACGCCAGAACATCGATGGTCAAGATCGTTTATCCCCATATTCCGAAGGACGATGGCAAACCTGCTCATCTTTCTGAGCATCCACGGACCCAGGCAGCTCAATATCGTCATGGATTATCTTACACACGGGTGGTCAGCCAGCGAGGTTTGTCGACAACATGCATATTTGAATCGTGCGGAAGTTCATGCTGCGCTGACGTACTATTACGACTGCAAGGATGAAATTGACGACGAGATCCGCGACGAATGGGACCTCGCGAAATCGGATCGTCAGGAAGCAACGCTTCCGATGTTTATCGCCGACCTTCAGTCAGCAGGATGACGTGAGTATCCGTTTCGCTGTACATGGATGTTCACGCGCCGTCGGCCATAACCGAGCAACTCCGGCTACGTGAAATTGATGCGTCCACTGCCTGACGTTACACGCCCACGGGTTGCGGAGTTCGCCCTGCCCGGAGCTTGGCTGCAGTAACTCCCGACATTTCCAGTTACCCCTTCGACGCTTTCCGGCTCTTGGCGATACCATCGCGGAACAACAGCCGATAGACCGCCTTGAAATCTTTGACGAAGTGGGGCTGGATACCATCGCGAACGGTATCCGGGATTTCATCGAAATCCGGCTCGTTGGCGTGAGGCAGGATGACGTCGCGGATGGCGGAGCGTTTTGCGGCGACTATCTTTTCGCGGATGCCGCCGACAGGCAATACTGCGCCGGTTAATGTGAGCTCACCGGTCATCGCGAGATCCGGCGGCAACGCTTGTTGTGTTGCCATCGAAATGAGTGCGGCCGCCATGGTGATACCTGCGGACGGCCCGTCCTTCGGTGTCGCACCGGCGGGCACGTGGAGGTGGATTATATGAGACTTGAAGAAGTCTTTATCTACCTTGTACGCCTTGGCATTGGAGTTGACAACCGAATACGCGATAGAGCCCGATTCGATCATGACATCGCCGAGCTGGCCGGTCCGCTGGAAGCCGGGGGTTCCTGGAATCGCCATCGCTTCGATGAATAACACAGTGCCGCCAAATGCTGTCCAGGCAAGACCTGTAACAACGCCGGGCGTGTTTTGATTCGCCAGCATATCATCGGCGAATGCTGGGCGTCCGAGGTATTCTTCGACGATCTTTTTCGTCACGGTTACCCGTTCGGCTTTGGGATGTTCAGCTTTCTGTGCGGCGACTTTTCGCATGCAGGTACGGAGGCATTTTTCGAGACCGCGTACACCGGCCTCGCGGGCGTATCCGTCGATCAGGTGACGGATGCCGGCGACGGGGAAGGCGATGTCCTGTTTCGTCAATCCGTGGGCTTCGATTTGCTTCGGGATGAGGTGACGTTTGGCGATCTGAAGTTTTTCCTGCATGATGTAGCCGGAGAGGCGAATGACCTCCATGCGATCGAGCAGTGGCCCGGGAATAGTGTCGGGTACGTTCGCAGTAGCGATGAAGAGGACTTTGGACAGATCGAATGCGAGATCGAGGTAATGATCGTGGAACGTACAGTTCTGCTCCGGATCCAAAACTTCCAGAAGCGCCGATGCCGGGTCGCCATGGAAGGATGCGTTGATCTTGTCGATCTCATCGAGCATGATGACAGGGTTCTGCGAGCTCGTCGTCTTGATCGTCTGGATAATCTTGCCCGGCATCGCGCCGATATAGGTACGGCGGTGTCCCTTTATTTCTGCTTCGTCGCGCATGCCGCCAAGAGAGAATCGGAAAAACTCCCGCCCTAATGACTGCGCAACGGCGCGGCCGAGTGAGGTCTTGCCGACACCCGGCGGACCTACCAGGCACAAGATCGATCCGCCGACGCTGCCGCGAAGTTTTGATACCCCGATGAACTCGAGGATCCGGGCTTTGACGTCTTCGAGGCCGTAATGATCACGGTTGAGGATGCGTCGTGCCTTCGCGACGTTGAGCCGGTCTTTCGTCAGTATGCCCCACGGCAATTGTGTGATCCAGTCGAGATAGTTGCGGACGACGATGTACTCCGGCGACTGGGGCGGCATCAGTGCCAGTTTTTCTAATTCCTCCCCGACGCGATCCTCTGCTTCTTCGCTCAGCTTTAATTTTTTCAGGCGCAGTTCGTAGCGGTCTATTTCTTCTTGCCGGTCGTCCTTTTCGAGGCCCAGCTCCTGCTTGATCGCGGTCAATTGTTCGTGTAGAAAAAATTCGCGTTGCTGCTGCGTGATACGCTCTTCGATCTGATGCGTAATCTTTTCTTTGAGCTCATTGAGATCGACTTCTTTCCGTAGCAGGAACAGTCCTTTTTTGAGCCGCTCCTCGATGTCGATCGTTTCGAGGATATCCTGCAGTTCATGGGGTTGCGCGGAGGTCATCGTCACAGAAAAATCGGCTACCTGCCCGGGGTCGTCCCAAGTGCCTTGTGACAGGAACATCTTGATTTCTTCCGAGAACATCGGGTTGTTCTGCATCAGGTCGCGCATGGCATTCATGATCGCCAATGCCAGCGCCTTGATGTGTTCGCCCTCGACCGGGGTTTCATGGATGTACATCACTTGGGCATACATTTTTTCGCCATCGAGACGGATGCGGAGGATTTCGAAACGGTCGATCGCCTTCATCAGTGCATTGACCGTGCCGTCCTCGTGTTGCTCGAAGTTGACGACGCGTGCAGCCGTACCGATACTGTAGAGGTTGTCGCGGACCGTCTCCGGATCGGTGGCTTCGGTCTCTTTCCGGGACACTACGAAACCGATAACCTTTCCTTCCTCGGCAAGCTCGCTGAACATTCCAGTGATCTTCTGGTTGCTCAGGACGACAGGAAAAATCATACCCGGGAATACGGGCTTGTTGTGTCCGGTGACGAGTGCGATTTCCTGCGGCAACGAGTCCGATTTCAGGATCGCGGTGGATTCGCCGGGACTGCCTGTGCGTGAGTCGTCATCGACGACCTCGATTTCGGGGATATCGATAATCTGGTCGTCGCCGTCATTGTGGTTGGTCATAGGAGGGGATTCGTAAATATGGATATTGTAAGAAACCCGAAACTCAGATGTGGCGGAGCGGTACTCTAATATCCGTGGCTGCTGTTCGCAACCTTGCCGTAGCGGTGAGGGTGACACGAAATGGGATTCTGCTGATAAACCCTGTGATGCCAGCAGATATTTTCCTGAACACAAACGTTATAGATAGTAAGTTATGGTGCTGCTGGCACGAGCGATCGGTTGGTCCGTCGGTCACTGGCTGGTTCGAGCATTTAAAAATCCCGGCGGCGGTCATTGTGGGCAAGTCTGTGCAGAC
>Ga0302123_10002298_pt1 | contig 13093 bp, 16 predicted proteins | sample CB21_321_MG_FD_203109 | JGI IMG/M metagenome (GOLD analysis project Ga0302123, IMG submission 203109) | Marine microbial communities from Western Arctic Ocean, Canada - CB21_32.1 | ecosystem: Environmental > Aquatic > Marine > Oceanic | place: Canada: Western Arctic Ocean | collected 2017-09-28 | reverse complement strand
CAGATAGCCGTAGGCTTTGTCGTAATCAGACTCTTCGCCCACCAGGCCACGGCGAGACTTCTGGGCTCCCGCGCTCCGCAGCACGAGGTACGCAACACAACAGGGGACAGCTGGAGCAACAACTGCGATGTGGTGACTTCACACAGTCTTGTCAGGCAAAGCTGAGCACGCGTCGCATCCTGCATGGCGGCGTCTCTTCCGGGAGCTGAGTCGAGTGGAATCTCTCAGCATTACGGAAGAACGCCGTTTTCACCAAAACCAGCTCCACAAAGGTCGCCGCGCCTTGCGAGGCACTGATCGGCAGCGTCTCCGACCTTTTGCGGGACACGTCAGACCGCCACCCATCGAACGAAAGTCTGCCGATAGCTAGAGGACGATCCTGCAAATGACGTCTGTCAGCGAGGCGTTTTTGTTTGTCTGTTGCGGTTTTCCCAGTGTGAAGTGTCAAGGTGTGTTTGTCAGAGGGCCAGAGGTTTGCCGGTGTAAGTCCAGCGGTATGGTTTGGCCATGGTGCGGTTGAAGTAGTCAATGAAATCCAGCAGACGTTGGTGCAAGGCCTTCTGGGATGGAAAACTGCCTCGCTGCAGGACGCGACGCACGACAACGCTGAACCAGATTTCGATCTGATTCAGCCAGGAAATGTGCTTCGGAATATACAGAAACCGAATCTTCCGTTCGGGAGCCGCCAGAAAGGCCTGACGTGTGGCCATCGACTTCAGAATGCCGGATTTGCCTTTGACTCCGAGTGCCTCAGGCGAGATGCCGTTCACGATTGGTCAGCGGCGCGCCGGGAATGACCTTGCGGCGGTATCCGATTCCTATCGCACCCGTCGTCCAGTTCTTCATGAACAACCCAGTCAACCCGGAACGAACGTGGTCTGCGATCGCATCGAGCAACATGTCGTCCATGATACCATGGATCTTTAACTGCAGTTTCCACGTCTTGAGATCGTTGGTGTCGATGCCCTGCGAGACGATGACCGCTCGCAGACCTTCTTCAACCACCTCCTCATTGATGAACTGATAGCCTTTTCCTGCCTGTCGAAACAGTCTGCTCGCCTTGTAAACCAATAGTACCTTCGCCAATCGCTCACGAAGAATTGCTTTCGTTCGATCGAGGCCAGCTCGCTGGATCTGCTTCCCTTTGACCCCTTCATCGACCGAAATTAATTCAGGAGGAACATTAATTCAGGAGGAACGTAGACGCGATTCTTCGTCGCACGATGAATGCATTCGCGAACCTGGTCGTCGGTTGAATGTTGGAGTTTCGTCGAGAACCGAAAATAAATTATCCCGATCTCATACCCCTGGGCGATCGCCCAAGCGATTCGCATTTCAAGGGTTGCATCTGGATCGAAACCACTCAAGTCTAGATTGCAAACGGCAGCCATTTCGGACCACCATCTATTTGCGTTGCGGGTGAGTTTTTCGTTGGCAGCACCGATGCTCGGTATATTAGAGTTCATGACTGAACCTCCTTGGAGAAAGAACCACCGGAACCGGCCGAACCTTGTGTTCGGACCACGGCGGACCATTGACGGGTCCAAACTAGTGACGAGCGTTCCGCCATCGTTCGGCTGATCAGAATAATTCGGCAACAATGCAACCTTTCTCCGAACAGCGCATAGAAAACGCTCCGTCAATAACGGAGCGTTAACGATCCCGATGGCATCGAATGGGGTGTGAGCCGGTCAGGCTTCGGTTTTATTCAGCAGTTTTGCAGGGGTTCCCTACGCCGTTGGCGTGGTGTTTGAAGATGTCTTTCGTTCTTGGCTTCCAGCATCGCTGGTGCGGGTCGTGGACCAGAGGTTGCTCGGAACGATCACACGGAGGTCCAGGATCGGCTGGCCGTCTTCGATGTTCCACTTTATGCCCGCTCGCTTGAAACGCTGAGTGACACGATCTTTCAGGCCTTTTCCGTGACACCACTCCCGATCGGGGTCCGCTGCCGGCAGTATCTTGAGTAGTCCATCCATCCCGCGTGGCGACGCAGATAGCCGTAGGCTTTGTCGTAATCAGACTCTTCGCCCACCAGGCCACGGCGAGACTTCTGGGCTCCCGCGCTCCGCAGCACGAGGTACGCAACACAACAGGGGACAGCTGGAGCAACAACTGCGTGTGGTGACTTCACACAGTCTTGTCAGGCAAAGCTGAGCACGCGTAGCATCCTGCATGACGGCGTCTCTTCCGTGAGCTGAGTCGAGTGGAATCTCTCAGCATTACGGAAGAACGCCGTTTTCACCAAAACCAGCTCCACAAAGGTCGCCGCGCCATGCGGGGCACTGATCGGCAGCGTCTCCGACCTTTTGCGGGACACGTCAGACCGCACTCATCGAATGAAAGCCTGCCGATAGCTAGCCGGTGACCTTCATAGAATGATGACACAAGAACGGCATTAATTTAGGTCATGGCGTCCATTCGCGAATATCGCCGCCTACATGATGCTCAAACAAGCGGATTTCTGATGCCTCGATCATCAATTGCTGCGTGCCTGTTCCTACGACTGTAATGGCGTCGGCAAGCTCGATCGGAAAGCCGTTGAACTTGGTGAGGTCCGACTTAGTCTTAGAAACATAGTCGCCTTTTTTTCGCTCTCCGAACACTGTGCTGTCGATTGGAAGACCCGTTTTCGCGTGTTTTGCCAACTCCCACATGAACGACCATTTAGCTTCATGTGACCAGTCAATCTTGATCGGCTCTTTTTTCCAATAAACCTCGCGTGTCAAGGAATTTAGCACCAGCTCATTGTGCAAGATCGCATCTTGGTAGGCGGCATCGGCATCCAGTAACTCGCCGGTCTCCGACAACAACCATTCGCGATGATGCGTTGTCAATAAGTTGAATCGAAACGCGATCTCAATCACTGCGCGGACTTCAGTGCAGCCATGTAACCGCGTCCACATTGCGACCACGCCGCCATTGGCATACGCGTTGTCGAGATCGCCGCCAAGACGCTTCTTCTCCTCTTCGGAAAAGACCTCACTCCAAAGAGCACAAGCTATATTCGGGACGCGAACCCGCAGAGCAGTTTCTTGCAACTTCTTGAGAGCAGCGTCAGACGGTGCTTTTGGCTGGTTCATTAGCTCACTCATCACATTACCTTCCTGCATTTACCTGCAGTGACGCCTCACCGCGAGTACCGATCGAAGTTCGCATTTTAGTCGATCATTGTACAAATCGAAATGAGATCCTGCCTCCGGTTATGCGGGTTGGAAAATTACTACTGTGTAGTTCTTGGAATTCCGGTCAGCGGAGCGCCAGCGGAATGGCGGTATGGACACTGTCGGGCACGTCATCGCTCGCATCACGTTCATTCCGCGAAATCCCGTGCCAACTACTTCCCCACTATTGTGCTCCACAGACGCCGCCGAGCGTCTCGGGATCGCTGTGTTGACGTTGTACGACTGGCTTGGTCAGTCCGACGAGGGAGAATTTCAGATTCGCGGAGAACAAGTGACGATTGAGTACTTCCAGGGCGGAAGGCGGGGGCAAGGCAGGATCAAGATATTCGAAAAGGAAGTTGATCGTTTACTCAATCTGATGCGAGTGCATCCAAGCTCGAAACGAACTCGCCAACCCCCCAAACCAAAAAGAACCCTGCAGCACATCACAGCATCGCTCGGTCGCCCTGACGACTGACGGCCTGAAGCGACCACCAATCCTTGGCGGCATGGTCCACGGACGGCAATCCAACGACCACAAAAAGCCCGGTTCAGTCAAACTGAGCCGGGCTTCTTCCGGGCAGGTAAAGCCTTCGACAAGAGCTAAATTCAAGCTCGTTTGCCATAGCATCATCACTACATATGCCGCATTTCAATCGGCAGTTTAGCAATCCACGACAGGGCGCGCGAACCTGAAGGCTAGCCGGAATCCATCATGGATATGCTGCAAAACTTCTCGCAACTTAGCTCGCTGTTTGCTTCTTCGTCTTTCCGAGTGCGGCCCACAGTGGATCGTTGTAGTCATCCGCCCACTGAGCGTAGTGATCCCAGCAAACTTTGGGTGTGTTCCCCATCAAACCAGCCAAAACTTCGATCGAAACCGGGTGCCCGGTGTAGTAACCCGACAAGGTTCGCTTCGCGAACGTGTGCCGACACGTATACGTCACTCGATCGTCGGGCAATTTCAGTTTCTTCTTGAGTTCACAGAAGTGCTGGACGCCATTGCAGCGTTTCCATTGCCGTCCATGCGTCGTTCGGACCAGCGGAATGCCTGATCCCGTAGGCGCGGTCAGCATCAAACGCCGAGTGATGGTTTCCATCTCGTCGCAAAGCATAATCCGACGGTCCTTGCCGGTCTTTTTTGCCGCCTTGTGACCGTGCTTGCCGTCATCCGTCCGCGCTTTGAGCAAGTAGAACATACCCTGTGGTGTTTCAACGACGTGATCCGCGGTCACAATCGCCATTTCAGCGTACGGACGGGCTCCCGTCAGCATGCAACACTTCAAAAACAAAGCATGAGCCTCATTCGTGGCCTCATAGATTTGCTGTTCTTCTTCCGGACTGAAGCAAGTCACCCGCGCCGTGGCAGTGGGCTTCTGGTAGTTGGCCACTGGGTTCGTCGCGAGGTCATCGAACTTGCAGCAGAAGTTGAACGCCGCCTTGATGCAAGCGATGACGTTCCGCTGCGTGTTGTTGTTCCACGTTTTGTGCTTTTGAAGCCATGTCCGCAGATGCTTCTTCTTCAGTTCATGAACTGAAAGCGCCCCACAGTACTCGCAGAACTTGTTCAGCCACGATTTTGCCAGCACGAACCACTCTGGTGAGGCTGTATTCGTCAAGTCCGCGAGATAGATTTCACAGACCTGAGCAACCGTCCAATCGCTCGACGAAGTGCCTGTGACTGGAGCTAACTCATCGGACAGTTTGATTCGCGCCATAGCCAATTGGGCCGCATCCTTGTTGTCTTTCCCACGAATGCGTTCGCCATCCTCGTCGAACAGAGCCTGCCGTTTCCTGGTGCCCGGCGGAGTGAAGTACCAGCAGTCCGTTTGCTTCCAATGCCACGCAGACCCATGCTGCTGGCGACGTGATTTTCGATTCCTTGCCATTTGAAATTGGCCTTTCGGGTTCTCCCGGTTGCCGCCAGGAATTGACGAGTGAAATGAGAGAGACGACACTGTGGTTGGGGACCGAGTTCGGTTCCTTGCCGCCAAGGGATCGACATACGGTTTGCCGACCGTGGTCCCTTGGTTTTTTTATGCGCAGCATCCATCTGCGGTGGACCACGATGACGCTGGCGACACTGCTGACTCAAAGTCCAAGCAGCATCCACCATCCAAAGAAGGGGGATTCAACATGTTCAAGTTCCTTGCCAGGACGCTGGCCGATGGCCAGGGAATGTTCGGTTGCCGCCGAACATTCCTGCGTCATTTGCTACACAGAATAACTACACTCACCATTTCGACGGTTGCAGTCCTCTTCGCACAAACCATTTATACAAAACAACTTAAGGCAGAGTCAACCGGCCGCCCAAACATCGTCATCATCATGGCCGACGATCTGGGCTACTCAGATGTCGGTTGCTATGGCTCGGAGATTTCGACTCCGCATATTGACAGTCTGGCCCGTGACGGAATTCGGTTCTCACAGTTTTATGACTGTGCCGTCTGCGTGCCGACGCGGGCCTCGCTACTGACGGGGCTGTATCCACATCAGGCCGGTCGAGCACTCGGCGCCGAACCCGGCTGGGCCGATGCCGGGATTGCTGTCACCGGCGATGACCTTCCGGCGCACCAGGGCCATTACAGACCGGAGGCGTACGGACGCAGCGAGCCAGGCGTGCCCGGTGGGTTGAGACTCCAGTGCGTCACGCTGGCTGATCTGCTGAGCAAGGCCGGTTACCGAACGCTGATGTCCGGGAAGTGGCACTGCGGAGAGGCCACGGAATACTGGCCGGTCAATCGGGGTTTCGACCGGTACTTCGGGCTGCTGGAAGGCGCGGCCAATTACTTCAATCCGGCGAAGGACTATCTGCGTCCGCGGACACTGATGATGGATCGTGAGGTCTACCGGATTCAGGATAAATCGTTCTACATGACCGATGCCATCAGCGACTACGCAGTGCAGTTCCTCGACGAATACGCACGCGACGAACAGCCGTTCTTTCTGTATGTCCCCTACACGGCTCCGCACGCGCCGCTGCAGGCGCGGCCCGAAGATATTCGGAAGTTCAAAGGACAATTCTCCGCAGGTTGGGATGTGCTGCGGCGGAAGCGGTATCAGCGGCTTATGGACGAGGGGATCATCAGCCGGACCTGCGCATTGTCTCCTCGCGATGACGCCGTCAATGGGTGGCGACTGGCGGGACTTCTGCATCAGACGGACAAGCTGGAACGCAGGATGGAAGTCTACGCGGCTCAAGTTGCGTCGATGGATGCCGGTATCGGAAAGGTGCTTGCCCGGCTGAAGGCTCTGGATGTTGAGGACAACACGGTCGTCATCTTTCTGTCCGACAATGGTGCCTATGGCGGCGAGCTGGATTCGGACCTGGGCGACCTCGACAGCACACTTCCACCCGGAGGTGAGAACTCATACGAGTCCTACGGACGCGGTTGGGCAAATCTCGGGAGCACTCCGTTTCGGCTGTATAAAACGTGGCTGCACGAAGGGGGAATTGCAGCACCTTTGATCGTGCGCTGGCCGGCTGGAGTGAAGTCAAAGAACGCCGTCCGGCACGATGTGACGCACGTCATGGACATTCTCCCGACCATGGTGGACCTTGCCGGCGGCAGTTATCCCGACATGTGGAACGGGAAAGAAACCACGCCACTGGAAGGACGCAGTCTCGCACCTGTGCTGACGGGCAAAGCAAAGCTCGCTCCGCGGACGCTGTACTGGGAAAACTTCGGGCACCGCGCCGTCCGCAGTGGTGACTGGAAGCTCGTCGCGAAGCATCGCCGCTGGGAACTGTATGACCTCAAGACTGACCGAAGTGAGATGCGCGACCTGGCCGGTACTTTCCCGGACAAGGTCCGAGAACTCGCCAGTAAATACGATCACTGGGCCAGACGTGTCGGAGCGGGAGTCCCGCCCTCGGTCGCGGCCGAGTGACAGGGTGGAGTCCCCTCTGGTGAATCCATTCTTACTCCAGAGTCGCGTAGATGTCTGTTCGGCGTACGTCTAACCGGTCGAGCACCGATCACCACTGCCGCGTACAGCTTGCCCCGACAACTGTTGAACACGAACTGATTGTCTCAGTTCCTCAACGGGGATCCCATACGCTTCGTACTCGTCTTCGTAGAGTTGTTGACTGCCGTGCCCGGAAACGAATCCGTTCAGTCGTGCGGCCGCAGTGGACTTATTGAAGTCGCTGAATTCCGGAAACATCCGGTTGAACCACCTCATCAGCGGCGAATGCTGCAGACCGTACTTCTGGTGATAGTCTTCTGCGATGTAGAAAACGTCGAGTGGCATGACTGGCGTCAGGATGGTCGCATCCAGCGCCCCTTCGATTGCTGTTTTCGCCGTGCCGATCGCTTCAGCTTGAGCTTCGTCATGAAACCAGATCGCGGTCATGTACTGGCGACTGCCCACTGAACGAAGCGGATTGTGGCTGTTCCAGAACAGCTCAACGACTTCCTCAAACGTAATTTGTGCGGGGTCGAAGTCGATCTGCAGAGCTTCCGTGTGATTCCCCAGGCTGTGATATTTCGGAAACTCCTTCTCGCCACCGGTATAGCCGACCCGAGTGCGGTAGACGCCTTTCAGAATCCCAAACTGGGAATCGGGACCCCAGAATCAGCCAAAGGCAAAAGTCGCAGTCTGAAGGTTGTCCGGAACTGCGAGGTCAATCTGCGGGATCGCAATCAACGTGTCCGTATTCTTCGATGTCATGTCGATTCTCCATGAGTCACGTCGGTCTGAATTGTCGCGGGGATCACATCACCAGCCGGAATAAACTGCATCGACACGGAATTGACGCAGTGACGAACATTCCTGGCCGTCAACCGCTCGCCTTCAAACACATGCCCCAAATGCCCGTCGCAGTTCTTACAGAGAATCTCGACCCGTTGACCGTCTGCGTCTGGCTCATGTTGAACGGCACCGGCGATTTCGTCATCGAAACTCGGCCAGCCGCAACCTGAATGGAACTTGTCTGTTGACCGATACAACGGAGCATTGCAACGTCTGCAGATGTACGTTCCGGCTGATTCGTTATCCGTCAATTCACCGGTTCCGGGCATTTCCGTTCCCTTGTGCAGGATCACCCGGCGTTCCTCGTCGTTCAGCTCGTTGTATTCCACGAGAAGCTCACTTTCGTTTCGCATCAGCAGGCTTTGAGTCCACGATTTTCCCTGGATCACCGCGGACTGGTCGTTGGCTCGGCAAGAGGCCTGCAGCCTGCAGCCTGCAGCCTGCAGCTATCGAATGTCCTGCTGATCACCAGCGACATTCTCGGCTATGGCGACCTGCGATGCTACAACCCGAAGGCGAGATTCGGTTGTGGCTCAACATCGACAGGGCTTGAGTGAATCCGGTTCGGTTGCTGTCATTGCCACACCGCCGTGCCTAAGTCAGGCCGTGATCGATCAGGCTGACGGTCCATGTCCTGCGTCAGCGACACTTACTGTGGACAGACTATGAATCAGCCAGTCCCGCATGATGCGACCCATGCAAACCAGCCAGACGATCACGTCGACATTCGCACCGTCGCCGAAGAACTCGCTGACGTCGAATCCACCGTGGTGCAGCCAACGATGCTTGAACCGACTGTTGGGGACGCCGAGGACACGGTTGAAGACACGCTGACAGAGAGCGGCTCGTCGACTCCAGTTGTAAGCAGCCGGCTGCTTCCACGTCCGTTTGGCAACTACATGCTGCTCAGTGAAATTGCTCGCGGCGGGATGGGCGTCGTGTACAAGGCTCGTCAGGGGAAACTCAACCATACCGTCGCATTGAAGATGATTCTGTCGGGTCAACTCGCCTCAAAGGATGACGTCACTCGGTTTCACACTGAGGCTGAAGCGGCAGCCCACCTGGACCATCCGGGGATCGTGCCGATCTTTGAAGTCGGTGAGTGTGACGACCAGCACTTCTTTTCGATGGGCTTCGTTGAGGGCGACAGTCTGGCTGGACGAGTCAAGGACGGTCCGCTACCGCAACGCGAAGCGGCAGAACTTGTGCAGACGATCGCGCAGGCAATCGCGTATGCACACTCGATGGGCATCATCCATCGTGATCTCAAGCCGGCCAACGCGCTACTCGATCAACACGGACAGCCGAAGGTCACTGATTTCGGTCTGGCAAAGAAGACTGAAGCGGACAGTCAACTCACCGGGACGGGGCAGATTCTGGGAACGCCGAGCTACATGCCTCCGGAACAGGCGTCGGGGAACACAAAACTGGTCGGCCCGGAAGCGGACGTGTATTCGCTTGGCGCGATTCTCTACTGCCTGCTGACTGGGCGGCCTCCGTTTCAGGCGGCCAACGTCTTGGACACGCTGATGCAGGTGATCGAGCAAGAGCCGCTGCGAGTCCGTCAGGTCAACCCGTCCGTGTCTGCCGATCTCGAATCAATCTGCAGTAAATGCCTGATGAAAGACCCCAGCCTGCGATATGCAACAGCAGCGGAACTGGTGGCGGTGTAGACGCCGGTTAGAAAACGTAGCGCCGGGCGGGGAGTGGCAGGATTCAGGGTCGTAGTCAAACAGATTGTCGTCGGCGACCAAGATGTGATGGCCGTGTTTGTCGCTGTCTGCGATTTCGTCGATGGCATCGGTGACGCTGTCGGCTTCGACAATCACAAACAGCGGCGTGTACGAGCCGCCGATTTCCAAGAGCCACGTTTTTCCGAACCACTCACCGGGGTTGATCACCGAAATGTCGTTCAATTTGTGGCCGTAGAATTTGGCATTGGCTTTGACTTCGCACATCAAGGGCTCCGTAACAAAAAGTTGTATTGCTGACTGACACCATCGAAGCCGGTGTCATCTGTACTGAGCGCACAACGTCCCCGCAGTTGGGAAATAGAAGGGGCAGGTGAGCGTCACCTGAAGAAGACTGTCACAGCGGGATCACGTCGTATTCAGTGTTAGCTGCCGTGTTCGTCCCGGTATCGTTTGAGACAGCGATAGAAACTGGCCCGACTCTTGCCACTGGCTTTCTGCCACTCCTGCTCCTGCTTCTGAACAGAGTCGAGATGCTTCTGGATCGCTTTCTCCATTAGCCGCAGGTCTTTGGTTTTCGAGTCGAGTCGCTTCTTGGCTTCGTTCTTTCTGCCAAGCGTCTGCAACTGACTCTTGATCATGGGCTGCCAGTCAATCCCTTCACCTCGTGCATACAGCAACTTCTTCAGTGAAGGGCCGAGCAATCTCATGGATAGCTGACGGTCGTCGACGTTCTCGGCAAGGAAGTCGATGACCATGCCGCAGTCTTCCGGCGTCAGGTTGTGGAAACCCTAGGCGCTGACTGACCTCATCAGGTCGACGACCTCCAGATTCTATGCAGACAATTCGAGGATGTCCGTCCTCGAAATGACCGCTTTGAAGGAATCATTGCGACTAGGGCTGTGTCAAACCAGTCTTTCAGGGTAGTCGGATTCGCAAGAATTCGGTTTCGCCCGACAAGTCCCGAAGTCTTGCGACTCCGGCTACAAACGACCGACCCTGAGTTTCACCTTTGACAGAGCGCTACTTCGCTTTCCTGACGACTTGCGTGGAACGCTTTGGGTCGTGGTTTGGATTCTTCGTTGGCATCTGTGCCTGGACCGACTTTCGCCAGCGATGCAAGTCGCTTCGTAGCTGGGTAGCCTTGTCTGACATCCTGGTCGCCAGATCGGTCTGTTCGCCGATGTCAGTGTTTAAGTCGTACAATCGAATGCTGCTGTCCTCGTGGAATTCGATCAAACGGAAGTTGTCCGATCGAACTGCGCTGTACGGTCCGTCGCCTCCCGCGTGATAGTGCGGGTAGTGCCAATAGAGGTTGCGATCGAGCTCGGCGTTAACATCTTTGAGCAATGGTGCAATGCTGCGACCGTCGATGCTGGCGGTTGATTCCGGCTGTGCGGCTGCCATCTCGAGGATGGTGGGGAAATAGTCGGTGGTCATGATCGGCTCGTCACAGACCTGGCCGGCTTTGGTCACGCCAGGCCACCGCACGATCGCCGGAACACGCACACCACCTTCGTACGCAGAGCCCTTGCCGCGTCGCAGTGGCAGGTTCTCGGTGAAGCCGTCGTGTTTGCCATAACGCTGGGTCAGGCCGCCGTTGTCGGACGTGAAAACGATGACTGTCTTCTCCGTCAGGTTGTTCTTCTTCAATTGCGCCAGAACACGTCCGACGCTTTCGTCCAGGCTGGCGACCATCGCGGCGTACGTCGGGTTTCGATGTGTCGCAGATCGATCGACCTTCTTCTGAAAATACTCCACCAGGTCTTTACGGCCCTGAATCGGGGTGTGCGGAACGTTGTAGGCGAAGTACAGGAAGAACGGGTTCGATTTCGACTCGTCAATGAACTGACATGCTTTGTCGGTGAAAGCATCCGTCAGGTAATTACTGCCCGACTCGCTGAACGACCCCTGCTTAAGAATGTATCCCTTTGTTCCGGCTGGCTTGCTGTAGGAAACGTCAAAACCATGATCGGTCGGCTGTGTCACCCTGGTGGCAACGCCGCGCGCACTCAAGTGCCATTTGCCGATGTGACCGGTGCGATAACCGACTGCCCTGAGCGCTTCGGCGATCGTCGTGTGACGTGATTCCAGGTGTTTGGTCCACTTGGGGATCTGCATTTTCGCGAATGGCCGATTCTGACCGGCAATGAAGTCGGTCAGTCGTAAGCGTGCGGGATACATGCCAGTCATAATGGACGCCCGGGTCGGCGAGCAGACCGTACATGCAGAGTAAGCGTTTGTGAGTTTGACACCGCTTGCGGCAAGCTTGTCCAAATATGGTGTTTCGTACAAATCACTGCCGAAACAACCGAGTCCCGTCCAGCCAAGATCATCGGCCAGCAGTAGGACGATGTTCGGCCGCTCGACTGATTTCTCTGGCTGGCACTGATCCGGATTGGCCAGGGCGGCGGCAGTGATCAGAAAGAGGACCGGGTTCATGGCGTTTCTCAGGTTGCTGTCGATGTGACGAGATTACTGGTTGTCAGCGACCCTTTATTGTCATGCGTCCATCGAGCAGCGTCGATGTCCCAAACCCACTGCTTGTTTCCGGGTCAAAGACGCGGTCCGGGAATGTGACACTGCTGAATGCAGATTCGGCCTGGGACCACATTTGCCGGTCCAGCTGTTCCTGAATCGATTCGTTGTCTTTCGTCTTGAATTGTTGTGCCTGTGTGTTGCAGACGCTTGTTGGTGGGCCTTCCCAGATCGTTGTTCCATTTGCGACCAGCTTGACGCTGAAGACAAGTTCCTGCTCAGAAACTTGAGTTTCCACTGCATCGGCGGGAAGCCGGCCGATGAGTAAGAATGGGGAACCGTTGCCTGTTGTCGTGATATAGGTTTCCGTCTTGCCTGTGCTGTTGAGTGACAGAGAAGCGACGGCGGTGAACTTCGCGTTGCCCGCGACTTTGAGGCCGGATTTCTCGAGTCGCTCAGCCAGTTTGCTCGTCAGCGTGGCCTGCAGGTTTGGATCATTCGGTGACGTCGCGGTGACAGTTGCCCGCACCGAGACCGTCGAACCCGGATCCATCAGCATGTTCACTTTCAGGTCCGCCTGGCTGAGTCTGTTACTGACTGCTGAGTCAGGCAACGTCCACGCGGCGAGCGTGGTCGGGCTGCCGGGTCTCAAGCCTGTATCTGCCGTCCAGAGTCTTGTGTCAGGGGAATCCAGTGCAGATGTTGCAGTGGCGATCTGGTACTTCCAGACGACTAACTGCTTTGTCAGATCAATGAGCGAACCATCCAGCATCATGAGGTGACTGTCGCCCATCCAGCGCAGCCGAATCGGTACTCGTGGAATTGGAAAGCGTGTTGTCACGTCACCAGTTTTCCAATCGACAACGAAAAGGTGCCTGCCGCGAATGGCACTGCCGGTTTGGTAGCAAGGGGTTACGTCATGCGGCGGCCTTGAGCTGGTGTCTTGGTTTCTTCATTAGAGCCAGAACTTTCGGTCTGCGTTTGTTGACGCGCGGTTCGACTCGACCG
>Ga0302123_10002297_pt1 | contig 13095 bp, 8 predicted proteins | sample CB21_321_MG_FD_203109 | JGI IMG/M metagenome (GOLD analysis project Ga0302123, IMG submission 203109) | Marine microbial communities from Western Arctic Ocean, Canada - CB21_32.1 | ecosystem: Environmental > Aquatic > Marine > Oceanic | place: Canada: Western Arctic Ocean | collected 2017-09-28 | reverse complement strand
GGGCTTAGTTCCCCAAGGGCGGCAGATTTTTCCCCGCATGACGGTCGAAGAAAACTTGTTCGTCGGACTCGAAGCGTCACCCGTACCAACACGTAAGATTCCTGAGTTCGTTTATGAGTTGTTTCCGGTTCTGCAAGAAATGAAGGGTCGCATGGGAGGTGACCTCTCGGGCGGGCAACAACAACAATTGGCGATCGCAAGAACGCTCGTCGGTAGTCCTAAAGTAATGTTACTTGATGAACCAACTGAGGGAATCCAGCCAAATATTATTCAGTACATCGGCCAGGTGTTACAAAAACTTGCTCGAGAACAAAACATGACCATTATTCTCGTGGAACAGTACTTAGATTTCGTGCATGAATTTGGCGATCGATTTTATTTGATGAATCGCGGCAAGTCGGTTGCCGGTGGTACTACCGATCAGCTTACCGCTGATCTCACGAAGAAATATCTCAGTGTCTAAGTTTCTTCTCGCCGAGGGGTGAAAATGACGACCATTTGTACAACTGCCCAACAACGATCTGCTATTGGTGGCAAAGGATCTCTAGAGGTTTCTTTTGTCCATGGTCAATCGGTAGTTACAAAATGCTATGCCACGGATCCACTGAAATTGCTTGTGCCCAAACGCGATAATCGAGCAGCTTGGGCGTACGTGAGTAGTTATGGTGGAGGTATGGTAGGCGGGGATGAAATTGAGCTCGATGTACAGGTAAATGAAAATGCGATTGCCGTACTAGGGACGCAAGCGTCGACCAAAATATATAAAGACCAAACGGGCCGAGGTTGTAAACAATTGATTAGGGCGCGAGTGGCCGATCAGGCAATACTCGTTGCGGTCCCTGACCCAGTTACCTGTTATCGTGATGCCGCGTTTGACCAGACGCAGTCTATCTATCTGGCAGGGGATGCCTCGTTAGTGCTCGTTGATTGGGTAACCAGTGGACGGCGTGATGCGGGTGAAATATGGGATTTTTCTCAATATCGTAGTAGCATTCAAATATATCGTGATGAACAACTTCAGTTGCTTGATACAATCTTACTGGATTCCAAGGATGGGGCATTAACGGCTGAATATCGATTGGGCCGATTTCACTGTTTAGCCACGGTTATATTGGCGGGTCCCAAGATGGTTGCATTTAGCGAGGCGATAATTGCTGAGTTGAAAAAGGACGAACCAACTCAGCGCGGCCAGTTGATTGAGTCGATGAGCCCGTTCGACGATGGGTTCGTACTGAGAATCCTCGGCGAGACAACAGAAATGACTTCCAATCGTCTCAAACTTCGTTTAGGATTTTTAAAGACACTACTCGATGAAACACCGTGGGATCGTAAATGGTAAAGGCGATCAAATACTTAGCACTAAAGTAAAAGGAACTGATGGATGCACCTGTCACCACGCGAAATTGACAAACTGATGCTACACCAAGCGGGATGTCTTGCGCAAAAACGGCTAGCTCGTGGAATTCGATTGAATTACCCGGAAGCAGTAGCTTTAATTGCCACACAAGTCCTCGAAATGATTCGCGATGGTAAAACCGTTGCTGAATTGATGGATCTGGGACGACAGTTTCTAGGTGTGAACCAAGTCATGCCCGGAGTGGCAACAATGGTTGCTGAGGTGCAGGTTGAGGGTACATTTCCAGATGGCACTAAATTGGTTACTGTGCATCAACCTATTGTTAAGGAACATGGCAATTTAGAGTTAGCTTTATACGGTAGTTTTTTACCTGTGCCAGAACTTGATCTGTTTTCCGATGCTCAACAAGAATTGACCCCGGGTAAGACGCTAGTGGCCGCTGGCGAAATTATCTTGAACGAAGGACGTGAGTCAACGGCGTTGGAGATTACCAATACCGGGGACCGACCGATCCAAGTTGGCAGCCACTATCATTTTGTAGAAACCAATCCGGCGTTGCGATTTGATCGTGATCGTGCCTACGGGCAACGGTTGGATATTCCGGCAGGTACAGCTGTTCGTTTTGAGCCTGGGGAAACGAAGACGGTTGAATTGGTGCCAATCGCTGGAAAACAGATAATACGAGGTGGCAATAATCTTGCTGATGGGCCAGTTAGCGAAGAGGGCAGACAAGCAACTCTACAACGTGTCGATGACCAAAACTTTGCCAACGAAATTAGTTCCTGAATGTGATGTATTAGTGAAAGATGATGTCTTATGCCCTATAAAATTAGTCGTAGCGGATATGCTGAAATTTTTGGAGCCACGGTGGGTGATCGTGTGCAATTAGGTGATACTTCGCTGATCCTCGAAGTAGAAAAAGATCTTACCGTTTACGGTGACGAATGTAAATTTGGTGGCGGTAAGGTGCTGCGAGACGGTATGGGCCAGGCAACGGGCGTATCGCAGGATGATGCGCTCGATTTGGTCATTACCAATGCCTTAATAGTTGATTATGAGGGTATCTATAAAGCAGACATCGGCGTTAAGAATGGCTGCATCCAAGGAATAGGTAAAGCTGGCAATCCAGACGTGATGGCAGGAGTGGATGATAATATGGTCGTCGGCGTGACGACCGAAACGATCGCTGGCGAAGGATTGATTTTAACGGCTGGTGGTATCGATACGCATATTCATTTCATCTGTCCGCAGCAAATTCAAGAAGCGATTGCCAGCGGAGTCACGACAATGCTCGGTGGTGGAACGGGACCCGCAACCGGTACTTGCGCCACAACCTGCACGCCTGGGGCAACTCATATCAGAATGATGCTACAAGCGACTGACGACATGCCGCTGAATTTTGGGTTTTTGGGAAAAGGAAACACGTCATTACCGCAAGGATTACAGGAACAAATTATAGCAGGGGCGGTGGGCTTAAAACTTCATGAAGATTGGGGAACGACGCCAGCTTCGATTGACTGCTGTTTGACTGTTGCTGAGCAATACGATGTGCAAGTTGCTATTCATACCGACACACTCAATGAATCAGGGTTTGTCGAACAATCAATTGCCGCACTTAAAGGTCGGACGATTCATACCTATCACTCTGAAGGTGCTGGGGGGGGACACGCACCGGATATTCTCAAAGTGTGCGGCGAAGCCAATGTACTACCGAGTTCTACAAATCCAACGAGACCCTTTACCATCAATACGATTGATGAACACCTTGATATGTTGATGGTTTGTCATCACCTAGATAAAAATTTGCCTGAAGATGTTGCCTTTGCCGAAAGCCGTATTCGGGGTGAAACAATTGCTGCGGAAGATATTCTGCATGACTTAGGTGCAATCAGTATTATGGGGTCTGACTCACAAGCGATGGGTCGCGTAGGTGAAGTTATTTGTCGGACTTGGCAAACAGCCTGTAAAATGAAGCAGCAACGTGGTAGTTTGCCAGAGGATCCAGCGGAAAACGATAATTATCGTATCAAAAGGTATGTCGCAAAGTATACGATTAATCCTGCCTTGGCCCACGGGATGGCTCAACATATAGGATCGGTTAAGACTGGAAAATTGGCAGATTTTACGCTCTGGAAACCGGCCTTTTTTGGAGTGAAGCCAGAGATAGTAATTAAGGGTGGAGTGATTGCTTGGGCACAAATGGGTGACCCAAATGCATCCATTCCAACGCCCCAGCCAAGCTATATGCGACCGATGTTTGGCAGTTTTGCCAAAGCGACGGGGCCTACATCGATTGCTTTTGTCAGCCAAACGTGTTTGGATAATGAAGTTGCGCAAGAGTATGGATTGGCTAAGCGATTGGAAGCGGTGGTTGGGTGCCGCAGCGTTACCAAGAAGGATATGCAACTCAATGATTTAACGCCAGATATCGATGTCGACCCAGAAACTTTTCAAGTTACGGTGGACGGTAACGTAATTACCTGTGAGCCCGCTGTAGTATTGCCATTGGCCCAGCGGTATTCGTTGTTTTAAAGCAATACGAGGTATGTGGTGCCAAGGCCCGTGAAATATCCAAGTGACTAGGACTCGCGGAAATCCCAAAATCTACAGGGAATACAGGTGTCTCTGAAAATACTTGCGCCGTCGCTGTACGATCGATGGTTGCAGTATAATCAACCAGTCGGTTTTTTTAATCTCCTCAGGAATTTGATATGCGCAATCTATGTAAGCAATGTATGCAGTGTTCTTTATTCTCTCTCCTATTGGTTGTAGGGAATAGTGAGGAATTGTTAGCGGAACTTCGTTTGCCTGCGATTTTTGGTGATCAGATGGTGTTGCAACAAAAGCAGCCGGTTACGATTTGGGGCTGGGCAACAGCGGGGGAAAAAATCCGCGTTGAATTTGCTGGGCAAAAAGTAGAGACGACTGCCGGTAAGGACACCCGCTGGCAGCTACAGATAGCTGAGTTGGATGCCAGTTTCGAGGGTCAGACGCTGGTTGTGGTTGGTGACGGTGACACTGTGCAAATCAAAGATGTGCTTGTGGGTGAGGTTTGGCTTTGTGGTGGTCAGAGTAACATGGAAATGACCATGGGAGGGACGGTGAATCGTGATCTTGAAATTGCATCCGCCGATTACGATGGCATACGCTTTTTGCGAATTCCGCACGTAAGTCAGGGTGCGCCTAGAGAAGATATCATTATCGAAAAGGATGGAGATTGTCAGTGGCAACGGTGTACGACAGAATCAGTCGCGGAATGTACCGGAGTGGGTTATTATTTTGCCAGAGGGTTACATAGAATTCTAAAAGTACCTGTGGGTATTGTGGATGTATCATGGGGTGGGACCATGGCGCAACACTGGGTCAACGAGGAGAAACTCAATACGGTTGCGGAGATGAAACCCTACTTTGCAGACTACAACGAGCAACTGAAGCGCTGGAATGAGTTTGGCGGAGAGGCTGGGGCCGCGGCAGCCTATCAGGCAGCGCTGAAGAAATGGGAATCGGACAATGCCGAGGCGCTCGCGAATAAAGAACGTGTCGCGGGGCGACCCAATGCGGGGCAATATGAAAATCCCGCACTGCAGCGGCATCCGGCCGGCATGTATAACGGGATGATTCACCCGATCCGTGATTTTGATTTCCGAGGGATCTTGTTTTATCAAGGAGAAAATAACTCGTTTGGAGTATCATGGAAACCGTTCTACGCGACATTTCCAATGGTAATCCAGCAATGGCGGGAGTCGTTTGGGGATCTTCCCTTTGGAATTATCCAGATTGCCGGTTGGAGTAGTCGCCGTTCGATGACCTACGACATGAATCATCACACCAATGTGGTACGTGAGATTCAGTTTGATACGTGGCAGGCAACGCAGCAGACCGGTTTGATTGTGACGTATGATACGAATTCCAGTCAGAGCATTCATCCGGGTGCCAAACGACCCGTGGGTGAGCGATCGGCGCGGTGGGCGTTGGGCAGTGTTTATGGTGTGAAGGGTTTTCGGTCTAATTCGGCACTTCCGTATCTGGGGCCGGTGTATGAGGGGTACGAGTTGCAGGGCAGTAAGGTCGAGATCCGGTTCGTCAAAGAGACCTGTGCAGGGCTACGCATCAACAAGGACGATGATGTGGGGTTCTATGTCGCTGGTGAAGACGGTGAATTCCATCATGCTCAGGCGCGGGTGACTCGTGTTGAGGGGGTTGATCGGCTAGTTGTCTGGTCGGACGAGGTGTCGCAGCCAGTCGCCGTAAGATACGCTTGGTCGAATTTACCCAATGGACGATTGATGAATGGCCGCGAATTACCCGCGTTTCCGTTTCGTACGGACGACTGGAAGGTGACGCCCCATCAGAGCGAAGGGGATTATCAACGGGGAATCCGAAAGCCGTAGAGACCGTAGATAAAGTAACACTAGGAAATCATGGGGTCCGGCGATAATGTATCCTGATAAGTCAGTCGACAATACGGATCCAGTCGATGCCGACTGTTGTCCCAGACTTACTGGAAAGATCAAGCTGTAAACTGGTGATCGTTCCGTTCCACGGTGTACCGGAAAGCGGAATCTTGTACTCTGAGTACTTACCGCCAGAATTGATTGCGACTTTGCCCAGGAGTTTACCGTTGGCGGAAACTGTCATTCGTGTCTTTGCATTGCTGCGCATCCTGATGACCAGAGAACCGTGGTTTCGATCCGCTTCCAGCTTTAATCCCTGACGCTGTAAAACTGCATGGCCGGAAAGCAAATCAAAATCTAGAAAACCCTGGTACCCCGCAATATTGGTGACCTCACCTTCTGCTTGCCAGCCTTCTGTTTGCCAGCCACCACAGTCAAATGTAAAAAGCAGCTTTCCATCATGGGGATCCCGTTGGTTTGTCGTTTCCCATTTATCCGACAAACCATCACCATCGGAGTCCTTGCGAATCCGTTCATATTGGAAATTGACTCCGATACCCCATTTGCTGTCTTGCCCATTCAACGTCAATTCTTGATCCGGTTCATCTACCGCGCCCAAGTCTCCTTTTGCCAACCAAGAGTCCAGCAGGGATCGATGTTGCTGTAAAACCTCTGCGAAATCCGGATCGTCAGCCAAATTGTGAACCTGTGCTGGATCCTTGACAACATCGTACAGTTCCTCGGCGGCGCGTTCGCCAAAATAGATCTCCGCCAGTTTTGGAGCGAGGGTACCGTCCGCGTAGGCAATTCGTAACGCCTTAAGATATGGCTTAGGGTCACGGTATTGAGGTTGCAGTAAGACACGATCCAGAAAATAGTTACGCGTGTAACGATATTGATCGGTTCGTATCGAGCGTACACGATCGATCGTATGATCGAGGCGATCTTTAGCACTGGCAACAAAAGTGCGCGGCTGGAATGATTCAGCAAAAAGATCCTGGCCTTCCACCCAATCTGGGATCGCAATTCCGGCCCATGCCAACGATGTGGCGGTCAAATCAAGCGTATTGATCAGATCCGTTCGAGTGGTACCTGGCTCACTTATCCATTTTCGCGGTCCCCACACAATAAAAGGAACATGCAATCCGCCTTCGGTCGGCATTTGCTTGTGACGCACGAGATGATTAGCACCATGATCCGAAAAATAGACAACGATCGTCGAGTCCAATAGACCGTCGGCCTTAAGCCGATCCAGAATACCGCCAATCACTCCATCATCACTGCGGATGGCATCGTGGTGTTGAGCGACCACTTGTCGGTATAGCGGAGTCTGGGGGTAATCAGCTGGAACCGTGACATGGGCCGGATCTGTTGTTTTGCTAGGGGGCCATTTAGTTGTGTTTGTTTTTCCGCCTTTGAGTTGGATTTGGCCAAAAAAGTTCTTACCCTCGGCACAATCGCGCCACGGTGTCTTCGTGTTTTTGGAAGAAATTTGTGAGTAGATCCCGTCACCAGCTTCAGAAAAATTGTAATCCGTCTTACCCACATTGAAAGTAAAATAACCTGCCTCCCGCATCAATTCGGCGATCGTCTTAATTCCGGCAGGTAGGTACGTCTTGATCGGTCCCCGTCGCGAGCGATGTTCATGGGCACCGAAGCGAATCGCGTTTGCGCCCACGGCCATCGAGGATCGGCAAGGCGAACAAACTGGAAAAGGCACAAACGCACGGCTAAACCGTATACCCTCTGCGGCCATCTGATCGATCCGTGGAGTCCAACCATCGTTAACCGAACTACCGTAGCAGCCCATCCAAGGAGACGTGTCTTCCTGGAAGATCCAGAGAATGTTGGGACGGTCAGCAGCCCACGAACCGACCGGAAGCAGCAGACAGAAAACCCAGGTAACCATCAATCTATATTTAATTCGCATTATAATTTCACTCTCTCGAACCGGCTAAGCAATTCGGAATCAACGCGATTCCACTGTCTTCTTTGGAAGATTGATTATAATCCATGGACAACTTTTTCATCAGCATGGGTCGACCACGATCCTAAGATTCACAAGATGTAATAATTGCAGGTACAGTCTGGGTATATTAAGTTCGGATGCTTTGTTGGTTTTGTCGGTTTCGGCTTGAAGGAGATCTCCCCCAAAGGCGCTACGCTACTTGAATTCTCTTTGTCCCACTGGCAAAATGGCTCAGAGATAGTTTGTGGCATTTAGAAAAGGAATCGAGCGTTGAATATAAATCTTCCCGCGTTGGGCAAAATACCTGAGTCCATATTACTAGTAATCATTCTGTTTTTTGGCTGCGATCTTTGTGCACAGGAACCCGACGTTACGCCAATATTCAACGGTAAGGACCTTGTTGGCTGGACGGGCAACACTGATTTATGGTCGGTGAAAGATGGCGCCATCGTCGGACATTCCGACAAAAACGTGCCGCAGAATGAATTTCTCTGGTCCAAGGTAAAAGTCCAGAACTTTTACTTGACCGTTGATGTCAAATTGACACCGGCTGATCGCAATGCGGGCATTCAGTTTCGCTCAAAGCCAATTAATGATCACGGGCAGGCGTTGGGTTATCAGGCTGACGTTGGAGCGGGGTGGTGGGGGAAACTCTATCACGAACACGGTCGCGGTATACTCGACCGCAATGAAAATGGGACAGCGGCGGTGAAGCCGGGTGGATGGAACAAGTATGAGATTCTTGCCGTTGACCATCGCATTTGGACGGCTATCAATGGAAAACTCTGTGTGGCTATCGAAGACCCACAGGGTGAATTGTCCGGTAAGATCGCGTTTCAAATTCACAGCGGAGCGCCTCAGACAGTTCACTACCGTAACCCACAACTCACCCATAATCCAAAGATCGAACTGGCTGGTATGAGTGAGAAAAAATTGGTGAAAGAACTGCGGAAGATAGCGTTGCCAAAGTGAGATTCCACTTCTCGCTAGTCGGAATCGAACGCTGTAGACGATCTCCGTCTGGAGCTACATTGGAGAAGGAACCCATATGATAGAATATTCGCTATCAAGTTAATTTTTATTGTTTGGGAGTGATGCGATGGTCACAGTAAAGCAAGCTGCTACCGGTGTGGGGATAGTGCTGCTAGCCGTATTGTTGGCATGTGGCATCTTGTACGTATCCGAGCTCCCGATGCTAAAAGAGTCTAACACAGATCCTGATTCCCAACTGATGCGGGTACCGATTACACCTGGTGAGTTTGAAACGCCAGATCGCTCTTTTGCGACAGTCCAAGAGACCAGCCTTGATGATCAGGACGAGGTGATTACGTTAAAGATTGGTGAACAGCACTACGCATTTCCAAAACGTTGGATGAACGGTATGGCAGAGCATGTGGTCAGTGAAATATATGAAGACCTACCTATTGCCGTTACCTACTGCAATGAATCTGAGTGCGTCCGCGTTTTCCAGGGACTGGCCGGCGGAGAAAAAATGAATATTATGCAACACGGTCTCGCCGACGGACATATGGCTATGTTGGTCGATGGTATACCTTTCCTACAAGAAGCTGAAGATATTCCCTATGATGAGTACCCATTTGAATTGATGACGTGGGGCGAATGGAAAACCAATCACCCAGATGGGCTGGTTCTGACAGAGGTAATCCGCGAACTGTAGCTAGATCGACGGCGGGTTCAAGCAATCAAATCGTCGATCAATTTACCACCAAATTGGCTTAGCTGTTTAAAACGTCCGGCGTGGTAGTATGTCAGTTTGTTGTCATCGAGTCCGAGGAGTCTGAGCAACGTGACATGGAAGTCGCGTATGTGGTGTACATTTTCGACGGCGGTCATTCCGGTTTCGTCAGTCGCCCCGATGGTATGCCCAGCGTTGCAACCGCCGCCAGCCATCCAGATTGTCATGGCGTTGGGATTATGATCGCGTCCATAGGCGATTCCACCACGTAGACCGTTGTCTGGAGTGCGTCCGAATTCGCCGCACCAGACAATCAACGTGCTTTCGAGCAGCCCACGTGCCTTCAGGTCCTTGATCAGTGCCGCAATCGGTTGATCTACACTTTCAATGAGATTACCGTGGGCGCGTTCGATGTAATCGTGGCTGTCCCAAGTCCCTTTGAATAGCTGTACAAATCGCACACCTTTTTCAACCATTTTTCGTGCCAGCAGGCACTTGCGACCGAATGCATCGGTTTCTGTTTTACCGACGCCATACATGGCTAGCGTCTTTTCGGATTCGCCAGAAAGATCGATCGCGTTGGGCACTTCAGTTTGCATTCGATACGCGAGTTCATAACTTTCTAGGCGTGCGGCGAGGTCCGCATGCTGGGGATGCTCTGCGGCGTGGCGGGCGTTGAACGACGCCAGTAAATCGAGATTCTTCCGTTGACGTTTTGGTGTGATGCCCGCTGGCGGTGACAGATCAAGTATCGGTGTTCCCTTGGGTCGCAAGGGCGTGCCTTGGTAGAATGCCGGTAGGTAACCGTTGCTCCAATTGGGCGCGCCACCCTGAGGATAGGAGACCTCCGGTAGAACGACGAATCCAGGCAGGTTCTGGTTTACCGTTCCCAGACCGTAAGTGACCCACGCTCCGATACCCGGATCACCTCCAAAACGATTACCGCAGTTTAGTTGATACATGGCGGTGGGATGATTAACGCTGTCGACTTGGCAGCCGCGAAAGAAGCACAGGTCGTCGGCGACGCTCGACAGATATCGCCAATTGTCTGACATGTCCGCGCCGCTTTCCCCATGCTTGTTAAATTTAAAAGGACTTTGCACGTAATAGCGTTTGCCACTTTCCATCGCTGATTTCTGTTCACCGCTGCGAGTGAACTCTGTCAAATGCAGTTTCTTCAGTGCAGGCTTGGGGTCGAACGTATCGATGTGTGATGGTCCACCTTCCATCATCAGGAATATGCAGTTCTTTGCTTTGGTAGGGAAGTGACCATCTTTGGGCGCTAGCGGATTAGTTTTCTCCTCGGACCTCGCTTCGTCGGAAAGAAGCGAAGCGAGCGCCAGACTGCCCAGAGACGTTCCCAGACGAAACAGAGATTCGCGGCGATTGACGTGTGTCATAAGTTTCTCAACATTTAATAGACGTAGACGAATTCGTTTGAATTAAGAATTACTAAACATAGATCCGACAACGCCCGTGTGTGACGGTCCACGTCGGCGGGTTGCAGATCGGCAACAAAGTCTGCGTTGGAATAGAGCGGTTCGCTAAAGCGGAATCGCTCTCCGGTATTTTCTTCAACCGCTTCGCGAACAACTTCCAACGGCGGCGTGGCACGGGCAGATGCCTTCTTAGGTAACGCCTCCTCTGTCTCCCGCCAGTGCGTGAGAAACTCTTTCAGTTCCTGCGGGGAGGGCTCGCGACATAAAGCGAGCTGAAAGCAACGCTTAATGGCATCGCGGTCATTGTCGGTTTCTTGCACTGACCGCGCGGCCAGCGCTAACGCGCGGGCGTGCGTGTTGTGGCCGTTGAATAAATTGAAGACTTGTGGTGTGACCGTGGATGTCTCCCGCCGCTCGCAGGAAAAATCCGCTGCCGGTGAATTGAATACTTCCAACATCGGGTGAGGCATACCACGAAGTTTCAAGGCGTAAATCGAACGGCGATGCCGCTGCCTAGGTTTGGGATTGGGCACCCATGCGGCAGCAAATGTTCCCATCACCTGACGTGGTTGCATGGCGACTTCGATGTTGATTTCCGGTCGACACGGGATTCCACCGAGGGTAGCGTTGAGCTCATGGGTGACGGCAAGCATGGAGTCACGTAGTTCTTCGGCCGTTAGTCGTCGCGGTTTAAAAACAGTGTAGCGGTTGCCTTGCGGATCCAGTTCGCGAAGCGCGGTGGGGTCCGGATGATGGCTTGAGCGGCAGTATGCATCCGACATCATGATACGCCGATGCATCGTTTTGATCGACCAGTTGTCTTGCACGAGGGTGGCAGCTAACCAGTCGAGGAGTTGTGGATGTGTCGGTCTTTTTCCGGTCGAACCAAAATTGTTCGGATTTCCGGCAATCGGCTCACCAAAGTGCCAGAGCCAGAGGCGATTGGCAATTGCGCGCGTTGTCAGCGGGTTTGCTGCAGCGGCAACCCAGTTGGCAAAACCAGTGCGGCGTCCCTCGATCGAGTCGGAAATTGTGGCAGTAACTTGGTCATTGATCACACTCAGGATCCCAGGCGATACCGGTTGGCTCGGTGCAAAGGGATCTCCACCGGTCAGGATGGCCGTCTGCTCCAATTCACCACGGTTCATGCGGTCGTCAGGGATTCGCGTCGGGGCCTTGACGCTGACAACAGTCTTCGTCCGCCCGTTGTACACGGAAAGCGCATAGGGCTTGTAGCGGTCAAATTGCCAGGCTAACCGTTCCAGTCCCTTGCGGGCGATTCGTTCACGTCCGAATTGTTCGGGAGTGAAATCAACCAGTTTGGGCGGGTAATCGCTTTGTTTGAGACCGGACCCGCGTAACGCCGATCTGGTCGCATTGAATATCCCAACGGTGCGGCCATTGGCTTTTAGTTTTTCAATCGCTTGGTCCCACTGAGCGGACGAAGTTCCTTTGGCTTGATACCAGCGTTGGGCATTCTCCAACAACGTGCGATCAAGCTCCGCGAGGGACTGCTGGTGGGACTGCTGCAGCTTTCTGAGATAGGATTGTTCCTCAAATCCAGACGTGTTTTCACTGTCTAGGAAACTGGCTTTACGTTCAGCCATCTGCGTCGCACTGAAGACCGCCTGGATGGAATAGTAGTCCTGCGTGGGTACTGGATCAAACTTGTGATCGTGACAGCGGGCGCATTGTAACGAATGCGCAAGGAAGGTTTCGCCGACGCTGTTGGTGACATCATCGAGAAAGCGTTGCCGGGCAATTTTAGCGACTTCCATGCCGGTTAGTTCCCAGGGACCCATCCGTAGGAATCCCGTAGCGACAATCATTTCCGGATCGTTCGAGTCCAGTTCATCACCCGCAATTTGCTCACGGACAAACTGGTCATATTGTTTGTCCTCATTGAATGATCGAACTACGTAATCTCGATAACGCCATGCATTACCCCGCTCATAGTCGTTCGCAAAACCGGATGAATCGGCATAGCGGGCGACATCCAACCAGTGTTGTGCCATCCGCTCCCCGTAATGGGGTGAAGCTAATAAACGGTCGACAACATGTGAGAAAGCCTTCTCGTCAGATCTGGCATCGTTCACAAACGCCTCAACTTCTTGAGGCAACGGTGGCAGCCCGGTCAAATCAAACGTGGCTCGGCGAATCAACGTTCTACGATCAGCCCGCGGGGCCAGGGTCAGGCCAGTGGGGAGTTCTTGCTCAATCAGCACATCGATCGGATTTCG
>Ga0302123_10002296_pt1 | contig 13097 bp, 10 predicted proteins | sample CB21_321_MG_FD_203109 | JGI IMG/M metagenome (GOLD analysis project Ga0302123, IMG submission 203109) | Marine microbial communities from Western Arctic Ocean, Canada - CB21_32.1 | ecosystem: Environmental > Aquatic > Marine > Oceanic | place: Canada: Western Arctic Ocean | collected 2017-09-28 | reverse complement strand
GCCCGGATTCGCTCGACAATAAGACCGTCGGCCTGATCTGGAGTGGCACGCACGGCGGAGATATCGCACTGAAGCGGGCAGGGGAGATGCTACAAGAGCGGTTCGAGAACGTAAGCGTCAACTTCTACACAGGTGGCAACTATCCGACGCCGCCGGCGATCGTGCAGCAAGCAGGGGAGGAGTGCGACGTCATAATCGGCGCCACAGCCGACTGAGGGACCTGCGCGTCGTGGATGATCCACGACATGATTGTGGTCGAGAAAATGGGCAAACCCGGTGTTGCCATAGTCTCAGGCCGGTTCGATAGCGATGCTGTAGCCAGCTCTCGAGCGTTCGGAATGCCCGATCTCCAGTGGATCGTAGTTCCGCATATTTATCGAAACCTCGATCCCGAGACCTGTCGTACCCAGACCGAAGACGCCATCGATGACCTAATCGGTTCGCTAACTTCCTCGATCGACACTCGCGAAGAGGCCAAGGCTGTCGACACGCGGAGATACGAGGGCGAGGACAGGTACGACTCGATATTGAAGATGAACCAGGAGTTCATCAACGAAGATCTGGGCGACGGCCTATTCCTGCACCCGGCAACTCCTGAAGCGATTGCCGAAATGCTAACCGGCACAAACCTTCCCCCGGATCACGTCGTTTGCGACATGCCACCGGGTTTTGGAGTGGCAACGGTAGAAAAAATCGCTGTCAACTCAGTTATGGCCGGTGCGAAACCCGAGCATCTGCCTGTTGTGATCGCTGCAGTAAAGGCTCTATCAAAGCTTGGCGGAGACGGCGGCAAGTCGCTTCTGATGTCGACAAGCCCGCAGGCACCGTTGCTGATCGTGAACGGGCCTGTCACCAAACGATTGGGTCTTAATCCCGGCTCATCTCTCGGACCCGGCAGAGACAATCTAATCAACACGCTGATCGGTCGCGCGTTCGCGCTGTGCTTCCGAAATATCGGTCACTGGTATCTGAACAAGATGGATATGGACACTATCGGAACTTCCCGAAAGTTCATCCAGTGCATCGCGGAAAATGAAGATGCTAGTACGTGGCAGGGGTTCCAGGTCGATCAGGGTTTTTCATCTGATGAGAGCACGGTCAGCGTCTTCGTTACCGATGGTGAGCTTGATGTTCAGGATCAGGGAAACCACACAGCGGAAGGCCTGCTGAAAAACCTAGCCTATGGTTCTACGTTTGGAACTATGAGCCTGCAGAGCCCTAATAGCGGCCAGCAACGATTGATTCTTATGCCGCCTGACGTAGCGAGGCCTGTCGGAAATCAGGGGTTCTCGAAGCAAGATGCCAAGGAGTTCATCCACAAGCACGCCCGGGGATCCGTCGGAAAACTGATGCAGTACATGCCACTCGAAGGTGAGGCGCGAGTTCACGATCACTGGAAATGGCTTGAGAACCTGACTGAGGAGCAGCTTCTGGAAATCACGGTTCCAATCATGAACACCCCAGACGACTGTTACATACTCGTTGTTGGCGCCGATAGGGCTAAGACCGCGGTCTTCCCCTCCGGGCCCGCGCCTGTCACTGAGGGAATCGACCAGTACATGCCTTAGGTCGATTGGAAACTGCTTACGCCGAAGTGCGTCAAATCAAGGCCGGTTAACAATAACCGGGCCTTTTCGCGTCGTTATCGTGACGAAATTTCCAAATCGCAGAAATGGGTGAAATCGCAGTACCGCAACGACTTTTCCGCAACCCAAATAACGTAATCACCGATCCGCATGATTTATTAGTTGTTCAGAATGAAATGAGTTGTATCTGGCGATTCGACGGTTATTTGGCGATCACTGAAACGGACTACTTGCCCGGATCATGTTTGGATGATCCACAGCACGCGATTTCTGAATGAATCCAAGACAGACGGAACCTAGCCCATGGAATCTCCCTCAGACACGATCTGGTGGATCAGTTTCGTTTGGTGCATCCGGATCTTTCTGGTTTTCGCCATCTCGTATTAGTTCGAGGATGCGTTCCAAGCTGATTCTGGGTGGAGCGAGTACCTCTATCATCGCGCTCTCCATCGTGGCAGTCGTGGCGTTTTTCATGACCAAGGATGCTATTTCAGATACTGCTTTGGCCGGGTTGAATGCTGTTGCTACAAACCAGCACCGACATATCTTGACGTTGCTGGAAACATATCAGGGAGATCTGGATACTGTATCGGGCGACACCCACATCCGACGATCACTACGTCTGTTCCTTGTAACAGGCTAACAAGTCGGGCGTTTTCGCCTAACTCAAATACTGACCGAAAGAGCAGCCACAGGAACCAACTTCCATTCGTTCGATCTGCATAATCTCCATGGAAAATTTGTAGCGTCGTCAGAGCCGGGGAACGTCGGTCCTTCAGTCTACGACGCAACTGAAACCGTGGTCATCATCGAACCAGGTTCAAGTACGAGTAGTAAAGATGTCCCGAGTATCCGTATATCAACACCAACCATGTTCAATGAAATTACGATTGGATATGTCACAGTTCATCACTACATTGACGAGCTGAACGATATCGTGACCCAGAACATCGGTCGCGGTGAGACAGGTGAATCGCTGGTGCTTTATCGCGACTCGAACGGTGAAATTCGATATGTAACTGCATTACGTTTCGACGGCGATCGCGATTTATACCACCCGTGAGCGAACTGGACAGCAATAGAATCGAACCAATGTCCCTCGGTGGTATATCCGGAATGGGCACCAGTTTTACAGACTATCGAGGGGAAAAAGTGTTCGGCGCCTATCGCTACATAAAAAACGCTGAGATAGGGCTTGTGGCGAAGATGGATGAAGAGGAAGTACTCGCTCGTCTCGACAGTTTCGGGTTCACCCTATTTCTGGTCATACTCGCCGTATCTTTTGCCATTATCGGTGCGGCATGTTTTATCGCCAATCGGCTTGTCCAGCCGATAGATCAATTAATTAGAACGGCAGAGTTGTTCAGCCGTGGGAATTTCGATTCGCGGGTTGCGGTCGAATCTGTCGACGAAATAGGGGTGCTCGGTGAAACGTTCAACGTTATGGCATCGAGTCTCCAAAAAGCGAACGATGAACTCGAGTCGAAAGTAGAGATTCGCACCGCTGATCTAAAACGATCGAATGAGGATCTCGAACAGTTCGCATATGTAGCGTCTCACGACCTGCAAGAGCCATTGCGGATGGTATCCAGTTAACCCAGCTCCTGTCTCGCAGGTACTCCGGCAAGCTCGATTCTGACGCAGATGAATTCATAGGGTTCGCCGTCGATGGAGCTAAGAGAATGCAGGCCCTAATCAGCGATCTGCTCACGTATTCAAGAGCAGGTCGACAGGACGGCAACCACGAACTAGTCGATGTACAGGATGTTGTAGCAGGGGCGTTACAGAATCTGAACAGTCGGATTGAAGACGCCGGAAGTGTGGTGACATTCGAAGACCTTCCGACTCTTGTTGCCGATAGAAAACAACTCGTAAGCGTGTTTCAAAATTTGATCAGCAACTCTATTAAATACCGCTCGGCTACTCGAGAATCACGCATAACCGTAACCGCCGAGCAGCAGAGCAACAGCTGGAAATTCGCTGTCAATGACAACGGAATTGGACTCGATACGGCATTCACCGACAGGATATTCACTATCTTCCAGCGCCTTCACGGCCGTGAGGAGTATCAGGGCACCGGTATTGGACTTGCCGTAGTTAAAAAGCTCATCGAACGAGCCGGTGGAAATATCTGGGTGGAATCAGAACTGGATGAAGGATCAACCTTTACAGTCAACGACCGCGTTGCGGACGTTGACTCAAACGAGGACGAAGAAAGGAATACATATCGTGCCGTAAGTTGACATATTGCTCGTGGAGGATTCGCCGGGCGATGTCCGGTTGACCATCGAAGCTCTGGCAGATGCCAAGATTACAAACAATATTACCGTCGCATCTGACGGACTCGAGGCTCTTGAAATCCTTCAACAGAAGGGCGACTTCAGCGAAGCTACGAGACCCGATTTGATACTTCTCGATTTGAACATGCCGCGAATGGACGGTCGGGAACTGCTGGGCATCATCAAGGCAGACGATAGCCTGCGGAATATTCCAGTGGTGGTTCTCACGACATCCCAGTCGGAGAAAGACATCCTGGAAAGCTACGATCTTCGTGCTAACTGCTACATCACAAAACCAGTCGATCTCGACCAGTTCCTTGTAGTGGTTAACAGTATTCAAGAATTCTGGCTGTCTATCGTGAAGTTACCATCGAATGAGGCTGCTTGATCAAATGATTCGACGCCACACTTCCATCCTGGTAGTTGAGGACAACCCAGGTGATGCACGCCTCATTCAGGAGTATCTTCTCGAATCACCGATACTCGATGCTGACATGACGATCGTCCCGACGCTCGAAAAAGCAGTCGACATTCTCGGGCGCACGGCATTCGATGTTGTGTTGTTGGATCTATCACTTTCCGATAGCTCTGGATTGGGGTCGGTACGTATTCTTTCGCGTACGGCAGCACAAACCCCGATACTTGTTTTAAGCGGAAACGATGATTACGAACTCATACTCCAGACCGTGCAGGCGGGTGAACAGGATTACTTGCCTAAACAGGACGCGTCGACGGGTAGTCTCTCACGTGCAATTAGTAGTGCGATCGAACACCAGGCGATGTTGGTCGAGCACGACACGCTCACACAAATCGGCCGCACAATCAGTTCAAATCTCGACATTGACGTCGTCTTTGGAAAATTTGCAGATCAAGTGCGGACCCTGATCCCGGTTGAGCGAATGGTCATCTGCTGGGGTGGTGAAGAAGAGATGTGCCTAGTCAATCGTCACGCGTGGGGTGGCCTGAACGCCCCGTGGGACGCGCATGAGCAATACTTTGTTCCCATTCAATCATTTGAGACCTTTAGCACGGCAGAAGATGGCGTTATCGGTTGGGGAACTGCTCTTCTTGGTGAACTAGGTGCTAAAGAAATCGAACGAAAATCCGCATTAGCGGGTTACAGGTCTGCGATGTTTGCCCCGCTTCGAGCAGGTGACTTAACAGGTGGTGTGCTGTGTGTTGTGACCAGCGCTCCAGATGCGTACACCGATAAACATCTTCGTGTATTCGAAACTATCGGCAGTCAGATCGCAGGTGCTGTGCACGCTTCTGAACTGTATGACAAGGCTGTTCTGTGGACTGAAGAGCGGGAACAGCGGATTGTTCTCGAAGCTCAAAAACAAGAACTGGAACGGGTTAACCTGATCAAGAGCCAGATAATAACCACTGTCTCTTACGAACTGAAAACACCGCTAACAAGCATGGCTGCCTTTATCGACATTCTTTCAAAAAATCGACTGGGTAACCTTGTCCAAAGGCAGCTCGATCAACTTGAAGTACTGAGACGAAATGGAAGCCACCTGCATCTACTCATTAACGACCTGCTCGATCATTCCATGGTTGAATCGGGAACATTTGATCTACTCGAAATGAACTTCGATGCAAACATCATGCTGAAAGCTCTTGGCGAAAGTTTCGAGCCTCTTGTTTTACACGCCGGGCAGACCATCTCTGTAGATATTCCAGACGGTACGGTGATAATCACAGCCGATCAAAATAGAATATCTCAGACGATTTCAAACCTGCTCAGCAACGCTACGAAGTACGCCGGGCAAGGTGCGCACATCAAGCTGGAAGCTAGCGTCACGGACTCTGTATTTTCGGTCTACGTTATCGACGACGGCATTGGCATGGACAGCGAGGGCGTTGAAAACGCCTTCGATCTATACTTCCGTGCTGAAAACCCCACAACTCGTGCCGTCTCTGGATTGGGATTGGGGCTCAACATCTCCCAAACAATAATCCGTATGCACGATGGGGAAATAACAATCAGCAGTGAAATAGGCAAAGGAACTCGAATCGGATTCGAAATCCCGCGTGTTGTAAACGATATGAAAGAAGCTGCTTGAACCGGATTTCCCCGTAGTCTCACCACCGTATCTGTTTACTCCGCTCACCCTTCTGATAGTGGGCGTATACTCCCCGCGTTCATAACCGATATTCGTGCAACAGAAACAGTTGTTAGCGAAATCGTTTCGATTTATTAGCGGACGAGGCAGCCTCACGAGTTCTTCAGCGACAAACCCAACTCCAGTTCAAACAGAACGACAACGACGAAGTGTACGAGCTCGGATTACGGATTCAGGTCCGACCGGAGCAGACGTACTGGTGCGGATTACCAAACTTACCCTGCGATATCGGTGGCACTTTGCAGTTTCAGTGTTGTTCGCGTCCATCACATCGGTAGTATCCCTATTCATCCCCAGGTTGCTGGGTGAAGGTGTTGATGAAGCACTCACCCTTATAGAAGGCGGCACAGCCAGCCGGGGCGATATCGAGTCACTGCTACTCGGCACCGGACTCACAGTCATTATAGTTTCTGCCCTTCGCGGCACGACTGGATTCGCCCAGATGTTCCTTGGCGAAACCCTGAGCCAACGGGTTTCGAACGAGCTACGAATGTTGTACTTCGACAAACTCCAGGTACTCAGTTTTAGCTTCCACGATAAAGTTCACACGGGGCAGTTGATGTCCAGGGGCCTTTCCGATATCGAAGGTGTAAGGGCATTCGTTCAATCCGGGCTTGTCCAAATTGTTCGTGTAGCTGTTGTCTTAATTGCTGCAGGCGTTTTCATGGCCTTAATTGATTGGCAGCTGGCACTACTGAGCCTGAGCTTTGTGCCGTTCATGGTGTATCGCAGCGCTCGTCTTCGTCTCCAGTTGAGAGTCACATGGCGAAAAATTCAGGACGCACTGGGTGAACTAACCACAACCATGCAAGAAAACCTTGCCGGGGTTCGCGTGGTTCGTGCATTTTCTGCCCAGAAATACGAAGAAGAGAAGTTCGGTGTAACCGCCCGTGAAGTGGTTGACCTACGCATGAGTGCTGCAAGGACGCACGCTCGCGCCGGTGGGGCAATATCGTTTGCATTCCTTGTCGCGTGGGCTGTGGTTCTCTGGGTTGCAGGAGAGAAGGTAATCGACGGAGAGCTGACAATCGGCCAACTCACCCAGTTCTTCTTCTATCTCGCCCTCCTTCGTTTCCCTGTCAGGATGATCATCATGATCATCAACTCAACCGCACGTGCATCTTCTGCAGGCGGCCGGGTTTTCGAGGTTCTCGATATCCCCTCCGAAATCGACAATGATGCGTCCGCAGAACCACTCAAAGTGACTGAAGGAGTGGTCCGGTTCGACAACGTTTCATTCAGCTATGGAGATGCCCCCGCACTGCGGAACATAAGTTTCGAGGCCAGAAAAGACCAGACAATCGGTATCGTCGGTGCTCCGGGTAGTGGCAAGAGCTCGATCACGAACTTGATCCCGCGTTTTTATGACCCGACATCTGGAACGGTTTCGATCGACGGAACCGACCTTCGGGATGCCACGGTCCTGTCTGTACGTCAGGCAATTGGTCTTGTCGAACAGGATCCGTTCTTGTTCGATGGGTCGATCAAAGACAATATCCGCTACGGAGACGTCAATGCCTCCGATGAGAAAGTCATCGCAGCTGCCACCATTGCACAGATTCATGACTTCATAGAAACCCTCCCCGGAAAATACGAAACTGAGCTCGGTGAACGAGGTGTAGGGCTTTCTGGTGGTCAGCGGCAAAGAGTAGCTATAGCGAGAACCCTGCTCACCAATTCTCCGATCCTGGTGCTCGACGACTCGACATCGTCTGTTGATGCTGGAACCGACGCACGAATCAGGTTGGCCCTGAAGGAACTCACCTCGGGTCAGACCACGATCATCATCGCCCACCGATTGGATTCGCTGCAGCATGCGGACGAAATCATCGTGCTCGATGATGGGGCGATCATTGAGCGTGGAAATCACGATGATCTGCTGGCGCTCAATGGGCACTACAGGAACCTCTGGGAAATCCAGAGAGGACGCGGCGTGGAGGTGAATGAGTAGATATGTCTACAACTTCTAATAACCTCTCGTCGAAGCAGGATCCCAACAGGAAACGACCCGCAAACGCTGAAGAAGAGCACTCGAATCTGAACGAATCTGATGAGGAAATGTTCGCTCAGCTAGATAGCACTGTTTTCAAGCGCTTTTTCTACTACGCAGGTCCGTATAAAAAAGCCATGGCGGTCGCAACTATTGCGGTCATAGGCTTCACCCTCGCCAATCTGGCGGTGCCACTCCTGGTGAAGTTCGGTATCGACAGCGCTATTCGTAAAGGTGATTCAAACCTTCTCGCCATCATCGCCATATCGCTTGTCGGTGTCGCTGGGATTTACTGGTTCACTAACTTTCTCCAGAACGTGCTGATCACTCGGGTAGCGCTGACCGTTCTGTACGACATTCGTGCCGATATGTTCCTTCAGCTTCAAAGATTGGCGCTCTCGTTCTCCGATAAAACCCCGATCGGTGCTCTGATGGCCCGAATGTTCGGTGATGTCGGAGCATTGCAGGAGATGCTCGAATCGTCGATCGAGATCATTGGTGACTTCCTCACACTGTTCGGCATCGTTGTAATCCTGATGATCCTGGACGTCCATCTTGCTCTCGTTACGCTCGCGCTTGTGCCGTTGTTGTTCTTGATCCGGGTTCTCTGGCAGCCGTTTGCCCGGCGTGCTTTCTTGAGAATGCGCAGAAATTCTTCAACAGTCGGTGTCTACCTCGATCAAAACGTAAGTGGAATTCGCGTCGTTCAAGCGTTGAACAGGCAAAAAGAAAACCACGGCATCATGGGTGGCAAAGTGCGAATCTTCTTCTGGTCTTCGGTTCGGGCTTCGAGGCTCGGCGGCGTGTTGATGCCAACTGTAGAGCTCATGACGGGTACGGCACTGGCTCTGGTGCTAATTGTTGGTGGTGGCAGGGTTCTGAGCGAATCTATCGAAATCGGAACGATGGTAGCGTTCCTGCTGTACGTTCAACGATTCTTCGAGCCAATTCGCACCCTGACCATGCACTATGCATTGCTACAGCGAGCTGTCGCTTCTGGCCACCGAATATTTGAACTTCTCGATATCCCGCTGGAGGTTGAAGACAAGCCTGACGCAAAGCCGATTGGTGATATCGACGGGCGAGTTGAATTCAAAAACGTCACTTTTGGTTACGACCCTGAGCGACCGATACTCAAGAACATCAGCTTCATAGCCGAACCGGGCCAGACTGTAGCGTTGGTGGGCCCGACCGGGTCGGGAAAGACCTCTATCACGGCACTCGCTCACCGGTTCTACGATGTTCAAGAAGGCTCGATTACTATCGACGATAAGGACATTCGTGATGTAACTCAAATGTCTCTCGGCGGCGTAATGGGCATGGTTCTGCAGGAGCCGTTCCTGTTTTCCAAGACAGTGCTTGAGAATGTGAGCTACAACACTCACAACTCCACTCGTGAGGATGTCGTCGCAGCCTGCAAGATAATCGGCGCCCACGATTTTGTTATGCAACTCGAAAAAGGGTACGACACCACGCTCGAACAGCGCGGATCTAACCTTTCAGTAGGGCAGCGACAGTTGCTCAGCTTCGCACGCGCACTCGTGGCAGATCCCAAGATACTGGTACTCGACGAGGCGACCGCAAATATCGACAGCTACACAGAGCGAATTATTCAGGATGCATTAAAGAAACTGCTCGAGGGAAGAACAGCACTGGTAATTGCTCACCGATTGTCGACCATCAGGAACGCGAACAAGATAATCGTTGTTAGGGACGGTGAAATTGTCGAATCAGGCACCCATGACGAACTGGTTGACTCGACGGGCCTGTACTCGCAGCTGTGGCGGACAAACTACACTTCGTTCGACGACATCGCCAAGAACGCCGATGACATTATTGGCACACCGGCAACAAACACCTGATCACTAGCCCCTGGGCAGCAACGGCATCAGCAGGCGAGACGGCATTTCCGCATCGTGGAAGATCGTCTGCCTGGCAATCCTGAGTTCGCTATCGGTCCAGAAATCCTTGCCAGTATTGTGATTCCTGTCGAAATTCGGGAAGTCCGAGCTCGAAATATCCAAGCGTAAGCGCTGACCTGGCTGAATCTCAATGCCAACCGGGTTCATCTTGATGGTGTACTTCGTCGGCACATCTGGATCAAGCAACTCCTCCTGGTCGAAACCCGAACGGAACCGCGCCTCATTATTCCGTAAGTCAGGTTCATTGCCATTCCTTTTTCATCGACGAGGACCAGCTTGGCTGTCCAGTCGGTGTCGACGGCATCTGAGGCGGCCCAAAGCTCGAGTTCAACGGGTCCGACGAACCGAGTTGGTGATTCGAACGGCGCTGTCTGCTACACGACAACATCCTGGCGTCCGTCTAAAGGACTCTGGTCTCGTGGCATCGGCTGTGCATCGATGTCCATCACGCTCATCACGGGATCGTGCGGATCGTAGCTGTACTGGTCAGGCCGTTCAGACGACGGCTGATCGTGGGACAGCGATCCATCGCCGAACGGCGTGTTTGCCGATCCATCGCTGTGCAGGTAGTACGGAACCGTTTCGGCACGTTTTACCGGCCATTCGTTCTCGAACGTCCACTCGTTCGCACCCAGGATAAATAGCTTGACTCCAGGCTCGGTGCCGATCCCATCATCGATTCCCTTGAACTGGTAGTCGTACCATCTGAGAATCAAGTTCTCCCATGTTTCTTCCGCCTGTGGACCATAATCCGTTGGACCAAGATCACGGCTTAGCGTCGTCATCATGTGCGACCAGGGCCCGACCACGAGCCTGTGCTTGCCACGGAGATGCTCCGGACCATTCGCTTCCAGTCCTGAGTACTGGTTGACCGTGCCAATAACGCGGTCCCACCACCCCGTGAACATCGCAGCTGGAATGTTTACCTTCGGATGGATCTTCTTGAAGTGCCACATTTCGACGTTCTGCTCGCGATAAAACGCCTTTAGTTGTGGAGTAAGAGTTGAAAAAGGGTCATCAGGAATGTTTTGTAACGGCAGGTACCAGATCCACTTCCCACGCTCGCTCGCTCGCCACTGGTTCACAGCATCCACCGGCGAATGCGGTCCGTGCTTTACACCGGCCCTACGACGCATGTCGGCGGCCATCATGTAACTCCACTCAAGTCTTCGACCTGTTTCGAAGATACCAAAGTTCATATCGAGAGAATCAGTACCCATTCCGCTCGCGTGGATCGCCTTTAGCGAGGGTGGCTGAAGCTCGGCCATTCGCCAGGAAGTCCAACCATCGTAAGAATGGCCCCAGGTGCCGACCTGGCCGTCGGATGATGCCAGCGTTGACGCCCATTCGACCGTGTCATAGCCGTCTTCAGCGTCACCGGTCAGCGAGTTGTCCATGAATTGCCACAGGAATTCACCGCCGGAGTCGTATCGACCACGCATGTCCTGGCAGATGACTGTATAGCCGCGTTCAGCAAGGTTTCTAGATGTTTTTATATAGCGCGGATTTAGCTTCCAGTAGGGCGTGCGTAAAAGTAGTACAGGATGCCTGCCGTCGTCATCCGGTCGATAAATATCGGCTTTGAGGACGGTTCCGTCCCGCATTTCTTCCGATACATTCTCTTCAGATTATATTGACGTCAATTTCGACTCCTGTGGCGGGTGAATCAGATGGAATTCGGGAACAATACCAGTTGCAAGTCGATACTGTCGGCACACGCAATCGGACATCACCATCATTCTGAACTCGATTCAGAATCATCGATACGACAGTCCTTCTTCCCAGGGTGGGAGGGAGTTTGAGGGTGGGCGAATGGCGCTAGGAATGGTCGTGAGTTCTCGCCATCCGGTGTGATTGTCACGCCGCTCGAGGCAGCTTCTCGCAATGACAGAGACATCGAACTGCGCACACCCCGTCAAACCCCAGACGCGCAAAAGCCCTTCTCGCCGGGAGAGAAGGGCTATTGAATCTTCGGGCCACCCGCTCAGAACCTACTGAGGGGGGAAAGCCTGATGCGCTGTACGGCTGGCCTGAAGATGGCCTGTGTCTGGGAGAGATCCGGCCGGGGACACTCTCAGAATCACTACATAAGGGCTTTCGTAATTTGCCAGAACTAAGGTTTTTAGTTCAGGTTCATTACGTTCCGGAGGCCAGGCGGAATTGCACGCTGTACTGTCAGCGGCGCACCGAGCTGTGGTGTGAGTTCCAGGACAAACCTGGTGCTCTTGACTACTAGGCTGTCTGTTGAAAGCAGACCCGAAGCACTACCACCATTAGATGAGTTGGCATCCGTGTAGGTGATCGAACTGTTCGAACCAGCGGCAGTGCCGGTCAAACGGTCCATTAGCCACACTGTGATTTCAGCTTTTTCACCATCTTCGAGCAAGTTGTCTCCGTTATTCGTACCTATGAAGATCTGTGACCATGCAACGTCAGATTTACGCTGATTCTCATCTGCATACGAGATGATCGTTGCAGTGCTTGCGCCAGGTACGACGTCTGGGTCCGTGCCTGAATCATCAGCTGAGTAGGGCGCAGTCAGGTCGACTGGCTCACCAGCGAGAGAGTTCGAGACGATGAAGACGAGTTTGAATACAGCCTGAGTCGAGCCCACTTTGCCTGCGAAAGCGAAGGCAGAACCCTGCTGACTGAGTCGTGTGCGAGTCTCTTTAAGACCAGCATGAATCGTCTGTTTGTTCGCTTCTGACGAGAAAACACCCGCCGAAAGAATCGTGAAAGCGAACACGGAAGCTACAACCACGAATGCGATAAGCACGATGGCTGTTTCAAGACCGGTGATGCCCTTCTGAGAAAGGATCCCCAAATCTTTAGTAGGTGCGAGATTGCTCCTGTACATTTTCTATTCCCCTTAACCTGCCCAGACGAAGCTTTTCCCTTGACGCCCCCACCAACTCTGGCGGTATTCCCTCTAAGCGTCTGGCCTGCAAATGGATTCGGGCCGGAAGATGAATCCCTTGGTAGACCGGCTGTCTGTGCTGATAACCACTACGATGCCGTGCCAGCACCACCGATACATAGCGGTTCGTACGGGTTGCTATCCGTGAATCTACCTAAAGATCTACACTTAAACGGAGTCGGGCTGCGTACCTATCGGGCAATGGAGTTGCCTCTCACCCGCAGTTCAATTCGTTCTCACTCACAGCTATGAAACACAGGTGCGAACCGCCATT
>Ga0302123_10002295_pt1 | contig 13097 bp, 14 predicted proteins | sample CB21_321_MG_FD_203109 | JGI IMG/M metagenome (GOLD analysis project Ga0302123, IMG submission 203109) | Marine microbial communities from Western Arctic Ocean, Canada - CB21_32.1 | ecosystem: Environmental > Aquatic > Marine > Oceanic | place: Canada: Western Arctic Ocean | collected 2017-09-28 | reverse complement strand
TTATTATTGTTTTGCATTATTGGGCACTGTATGGCTGTTAAGAAAAGCGATGCAGAGTGATTGTAGAGCATTTTTGAAAATTAACAAATATTTAACTGAAAAGAGATAAATATTCAATGATAAAGGTTAAGATTACCATTGGTGAGCACCTCAATCAGAAACCGCATCCTGACTATTACTAGGGAATTATTATTCTAAACACCCCCAATTTCCTGACTAACTTTTTCCTTCTTGACTAAAATTTAGCGCAATTGATAAAATTGCAAGGCCTTTCTCTATAAAAAAGTTTTTTTATATAAAAACCTTTTAAATTGTTTCGTCTAGGTGCGACCCCATTGCTCTAGGGTGATACTAAGTTTGTTTGACTAGCTATTTGGAGGTAATCGATGACGGAAGAGAATACGACTCTGTATAGAGGTTTGCGCGAGGTTTATATAGATAGGACTACATCGAGTTACATAGATGGTAAGGCAGGGAAACTATATTACCGTGGATTTTCAATTGATGATTTAGCAGAAAATTGTAGTTTTGAAGAAATAATATATTTGGTGATGATAGGCGAGCTTCCCACCACAAGGGAGTTGTCTAAATTTGTATCTGAACTAAAAGCAAGCATAGAACTTCCTGAGCCCATTATAGAAATCATCCGGATCATAAAAGATGCTCATCCAATGGATGTATTGAGGACGGCTATTTCTGCTTTGGCCACCTTTGATCCAGAAGTGAATGACAATTCTACAGAAGCCACGTTACGTAAAGGTACCAGGCTAACAGCACAGGCTCCCACAATCGTTGCTACACACTCTAGAATAAGAGAAGGTAAAGATCCTATCAAGCCTGATCCGGATCTTAGTATTGCAGCCAATTTTCTGTACATGATCTTTGGAGAGATTCCTGACCCGCAAGATGCAAAGCTTATTGATAAAGATTTCGTCCTTCACGCTGAACATGGTTTGAATGCTTCTGCCTTTGGGGCAAGGGTCTCAGCTTCGACGCAGGCGGACCTTCATTGTGCCATTACTACGGGTATATCGGTTCTTAAAGGGCCATCACATGGAGGAGCTGCCGAATCGGTAATGAGTATGTCTTTGGAGATTGGTAGCGAGGATAATGCCGCAGATTATGTTAAAAACACTTTGGATGGTGGCGGTAGGATCATGGGATTTGGGCATCGAGTTTACAAAGCTATTGACCCGCGTTCCTTGCACCTGCAGGACGACCTGAAGGCTTTAGGCGAACGGAAAGGTGAACCAAAATGGTACTTAATACTACAGAAAGTTCTTGAAGTAATGCAGCCTTATTCCCGAAGGGGTATTTGTCAGAATGTAGACTTCTTTTCCGGTGCGATGTACTACTTATTAGGGATCCCTGAAGATTTATTTATATCAATATTCGCAGTTGGCCGTATACCTGGATGGACCGCTCAGGTAGTTGAGCAGTTTGAAAATAACATCCTGCTGAGGCCTAGGCTTCAGTACGTCGGAGAACTAGACAGGGAATTTATTCCGATAGGCAATCGTTCTTAATTCCTTTCTGAAACCGACTGTCATATCTCTATAAAGGAGAACCTTTGAGCAAGAAAATATTGGTAGAAGAATGTACCCATTACTGGGTTTTAGATCAACCCAATGGACCGGTGAGCACTGGTCGCTGTAAGCTTTGTGGCCATAAGGAAGAGTTCCGAAATTCGATGCCGGGTTCAGGTTGGGACAGAAGTGGGCAGGCAAAAAAAAATACGACACCAGAATCAAAATCCAAATAGGCCATTAATTTCATACAGTAAATCTTGGAGTTAAATATTCTGGAGTTGATTAATTGAATTCTCCAGCTCGAAGTTTAATTGGGCAGACTATTATGGATGCTGGCCCAATTTCATTTGAGACCTTTATGGAGATCGCTCTCTACTCGGAAGTTGGTTATTATCGAAATGAAGATGTTTTTGGGATTACTGGAGACTACTACACTAGCCCGCATATACACCCGATATTCGCTTCTTTTTGCGCTCTTCAAATTGAAAAAATGTGGAAAACAATGGGCCAGCCTGTCCCGTTTTTTATTATCGAACAGGGGGCAGGAGATGCCACCTTAGCAAAAGATATTTTAGAAGCCATTACAATTCTGAATCAAGATTTATATTCTTCCCTTACTTACCTATGTGTGGACAGGCGACAGATCGAAATTGGTGACAACAGCCATATAGAAACTGTCTTGTCTGATCAACTTGAACCTTTTCATAGAACCGGAGTATTCATATCAAATGAGTTGATTGACTCCTTCCCTGTAAAAATAATCGAGATAAAAGATGGGGAAATTTTCGAGATGTATGTTGGCATAAACAGTCAAGGTGATTTCGAAGAAATTTTAAGGCCTATCACAATCGATGACTATGTGGATTTTCTACCTTCCAATATCGAACAGCTGAATGGGTATCGAGGTCCGCTAAATACCAAGATGAATGATTGGTATAAGAATATGTCTGATGCTTTAAATTATGGATTTGTAATAACGATCGATTATGGGTTTGATAGACAAGTTTTTTTTTCAACGAAAAAATCACACAGGCTACTTCAAACCTATTACAAACATATAGATGGGTCCAACCCATTTCAGAGAATTGGATCTCAAGATATAACAGCTCATGTGGATTTTGACACCCTAAAAAAAAGTGGCCATAAATATGGGTTTACCGAATGTGGATATTTTTCGCAGGCAGAATGGTTGAATTCGATGGGGTTAGATCATTTACTTCGAAAGATGAGAGCAGACGGCCTGGAAAACAGAAAGACTATCAACTTGATATCAGGGCTGAACGATATCTCTGGATTGGGAGGATTCAAAGTTTTAATACAAAGCAAAAATGTAAGACATGTTGATGTCAGAGAATTAAATTCAGATGTTTTTTGGCCCCAAGGGCTAAAATTCCCTCAAGTTAAAAATGTTCATATGGCAAATGATAGACAACCGGAAACTTGGGAGACTAACTTTTTTTAGGCCTTGGAACACATTTTCGTGTGGTGGTTATGAAACCGGTATGTCCAATCATTCGATGGGAGGGTCTCATTGTACGCCCAGAAATATCCCAGGACCTTTCCATTATTTCAATGGTGTTAATTAAAGAAAACTCTGGGTGTTTTTTTAATTTTTCCACCAGGTCCGAAACTTGAGATATATTTGGGAGAAATGATAGGAAAGTACCACCGAGTTTTAGACACTGTGCCGCTGAACTAACGACATTCCAAGGCTCTGGGAGGTCTAAGATTAGACTATCAACATTATGGTGGGGTATTGCCTCAGAGACGTCTCCAATGTGAAAGGACACATTGCTATAACCGGGATTGTAGTTTTGTAGATTGGATTTGGCGGTTAAAGACATATCTTGCCTTATATCATAACTATCTACATGGCCATTTTTTCCTACCATCTCAGATAAAGTTATTGTAAGAGAACCAGAACCTGAGCCGGCCTCGATTACTTTGGCACCAGAGAAAATGTTGGAATACGTAATTATAGATCCTTGATCTTTAGGATAGACAATCGTAGCCACTCGTGGCATATTCAGGGTGTATTGAAATCTTGTGGGTTTAAAAGCTAGGAGTAAATGGCCGGTAGTGGTAGGTAGCCAGGTTCCTTCAGGGTTACCTATTATTTCCAAATGCTTTAAGTTACCAATATGAGACTCAAATTGTTCTGATTCTTGTAAATGGACCAAATATTCCCTAGAACGCCTGTCATATAAGACAGCGAAATCCCCGGCTTGAAATATTTGCTTATTAAAACTTTCCATGAGAGCTAATAGGATTTTAAAGAGCTTTAATGGTCTCTAGAATGTCTATCGGATTTAAGTCAGTGGCTACACGATAGATGTTGCTAAATTGAATAAGGCCGTTCTTATCAACCACTACTATAGCTCTCTGTGGCGTACCTCTATTTTCATCAAACACCCCGTAAGAATCTGAAACCTTTCCGTGAGGGTAGAAATCTGACAGGATTGGGTAGGGTATACCACCTAAAGACCCTGAAAATGCCGATTGAGCAGGCTTTGAATCGCAGCTAATACCCAGAACCTGGGTATCTACTTCTTCAAATGCATTATTGTGCATTCTGAAAGAAGAAACTTGGTGGGTTCAACCGCCTGTAAAGGAATATATATGAAAAGAAAGAACCACATTCTTTTCTCCTTGAAATGAACTTAATGTCACCGGCTCCCCAGAATGGGCAGTAAGGGTGAAATTTGGGGCTTTATCGCCAACAGATAACATGAATTGCTCCTTATTAGAGGTTTTGTTTATTTAGGAATCCTTAGCTATTTTAATAAAATTGGAAAGTGAATCAAGGTGTTCTTGAGGGAATTGTAAACCCAGGTTCATGGTATTCACAGAAATATGGGTAGCACCCAACTGGCCCCACGCAAAGAAATTCTTTTGGATTTCAGTATTAGTCATGTTAAGGGAAATACGACCTTCTATTCCTATGTCTTCCATAGATCTGTTATTGGATTCTAAATATTGATTAAGCCGTTCAAAATTGATTCGGTTTTCATCAAATGGCAAACCTTGAGGAAGCCATCCGTCTCCAATTTTAGCTACTCTACGCAAAACAGGGTCTGCCATTCCTCCAAACCAAATAGGGATTGATTTTCTTGGCGGTAAGGGGTTCAAACCGGCATCTGTGACGATATGGTGATCTCCCTTAAATGTGACTAATTCGTCTGCCCATAATTTTCTTAGTAAGTTTATTTGTTCTTCTGATCGTTTACCACGGTTATGGAAATTTTCTCCAAGTGCTTCATATTCAACCTGATTCCAGCCTGTTCCGATTCCTAGTCGTAATCGACCTCCCGATAGGAGATCAAGTGTCGCTGATTGCTTGGCGAAAAGGACTGTCTGTCTTTGCGGCAGAATAATTACACCGGTGGCCAATTCTAGGTGATCTGAAATCCCGGCCACATAACTATAAAAGGTGATTGGTTCATAGAATGAATCAGTATGTTGATAAGCCCCGGACCAGCCAGGACGGCTTGATGCGTTTGCACCCAACACATGGTCAAAAGCCAAAAGGTGATCGAATCCCAAGGCTTCCACACTTTGAACATATTCCTTTATCGCTACTACATCCACACCGGCCTCGGTTTGAGGGAAAACAGCTCCAATACGCATCGTAATATTCCTAATTCTGTTTGGTTTCTAAGTGGTAGTTTACTATAGGTGCAACATATATTACCTTTGCAGGATTTTTGGATTTATGAAAAAATCATTTGGTGTTGAGGGACGGGAGGATAGTAGACCCTACCAATAACTTTGATAAGAACGCTGATATTGTCATCAGGCGTGGGAAAACACACTGTATTTCTGAGACTAGAACCGAGAGGTTAGGCGGAAAAACCGTAGACCTGAAAGGGAAATGGGTTATGCTCGGCCAAGCTGTATTGACCTGAATGTTTTCCCCGTCAGTGTCTAGCCACATGGGGATATTTGTGGGAACCGTTTTCCATTAAGGTAACAAATTGAGCAATATGAGGTTCAAATAATAATTCCACTTGTATTATAGATAGAGACGGCATTTAAAATTTTTAGCCTTTATTGGGTTTTTGGGCCCGCTTTAGCTGACGAAGCCGAGCTTCTCCTGAAAGAATTCTTTTACGGAGTCTAAGGCTTTCAGGGGTGATTTCTATTAATTCATCGTCAGAAATAATGTCCAAAGATTCCTCTAGGGAAAGTGTTTGCGGCTTTATTAGTTTGGTAGCTATATCAGATGTTGAAGATCGCACATTGGTTAGTTTCTTCTCTTTACACACGTTAACAGCTAAATCGGAAGATCTGGAGTTTAAACCAACAATCATACCCTCATAAACTTTAATACCACTGTCAATGAGGTTTTTTCCGCGTTCTTGAGAATTAATAAGCCCGTAGGCTACTGATTCTCCAGTCTCTGAAGCTACGAGAAATCCTTGAGTCGATCTTCTAACTTCTCCTTCTTTTCTTCTGTATTCGGCGAAACGGCTAGACATAACCCCGTCGCCATGGGTTGCATTTTGGAAAAAAGACCTAAACCCAATAAGACCTCTCGTCGGGACCAAAAATGTTAATCTGAGATTTCCGTTGCCGTCGTTCACAACGTCTTCTAGCAATCCTAATCTGCGGTTCAGATTCTCAGTCAAGACCCCGTAATAGTCTTCATTTGTTTCGACATATAAATACTCGAAAGGCTCGTGAAGGCGGCCGTCAATTGTTTTAAGTATTGGCTGCGCTTGTGATACTTGAAATTCGTACCCTTCTCTTCTCATGGTTTCGGCGAGAACGGACAAATGCAATTCTCCTCTGCCGCTGACATTAAACTCATCCGTATTTTCAGCCATTTCTACCCGCAGCCCGACATTTGTACGTAGCTCTTCCCTGAGTCTTTTTAAGAGTTCCCTTGAAGTGTGGTGCATTCCTTCCGTGCCCATGAAAGGTGAGGTATTGACACCGAAAGTCATTTTTACTGTGGGCTCTTCAACTTTGATTGGAGGTAGCGGTTGGGGGTTACTGGGATCAGAAATTGTATCTCCAATATTTACGTCAGATAATCCAGTAATAGCGACAATTTCACCAGGGCCTGCATTGTCGATTTTACTTCTTTTCATTCCGTCATATATAAAGGTGGTTTCAATAATGTGATTAGAAATTTCACCATCAGGTGAAATCAACGCGGCAGGTGATTTGTTGGATACACTTCCACGAGATATTTTCCCTATCGCTATTTGACCCGCGTAGTCATCATAGTCCAATGCGGTAACCAATATTTGCAAAGGGTCATTCGGATTTCCTGTTGGTGCTGGTACTTCATTAATTATCACGTCTATTAAAGGGTTGATATCGGTGGGGATATCCTCCATATTTTCAATGGCATATCCCTCCCTGGCGGAAGCAAAAAGAACCGGGTATTCCAATTGTGAGTCCTTTGTAGCTAATTCTAAAAACAAATCGTCAACCTCGGCATGCACTTCCTGTGGCCTGCATTCAGGTCGATCTATTTTATTGATAACCACTATAGGGGTTAGCCCGTAGGTCAAAGCTTGCTGAAGAACGTATTTGGTCTGTGGCATTGGCCCGTCGACAGAATCCACGAGTAGAATACATCCGTCGGCCATATTCATTACCCTTTCTACCTCCCCACTGAAATCGGCGTGGCCAGGGGTGTCTATGATATTTATTTTGATCCCCTGATACATGATTGAAGTATTCTTGGCTAATATGGTAATTCCCTTTTCTTTTTCAAGGGGATTACTGTCCATTATTAATTCACCAGGGTCTTCTCGTTCAGTGAAAATGTTGTTTTGCTTCAGAAAAGCATCTACAAGGGTAGTTTTACCATGATCAACATGAGCAATTATGGTGATATTTCTAATTTTTTCGGATGGGAGCATCATCGATAAAGGTCCTTTACAAAACTATTTACACATCAATGATCTCATATCTATGACTAAATGCAGAGGGAATATCAAACTGGTTAGCGGTTAATTTATCTGAGTCAGAGTAAAGCCGGGCTTTTCAGTAGGTATTTGTGAGACCAACCAAAGGAAGGAGAAGATAAATTTGTGGAGCCAACGGTCGGGATTGAACCGACGACCTGCTCTTTACGAAAGAGCTGCTCTACCACTGAGCTACGTTGGCATTTCATTAAATCATGCACAATTTTATTATATGGTTTAATTCTAATGAATAGAAACAAGTAGGAGATGTCTTGGTATACCCATTAATTATTGCTCATCGAGGATTTTCAGCCGAAAGACCTGAAAACACAATCAGTAGTTTCGATCATGCACTCGATAAAGGGTTTAACCTTTTGGAACTTGATGTGCATCTTTCCGCTGATGGTGTACTGGTGATTATGCACGATGAAAAAGTGGATAGAACTACAAGTGGGACTGGGTTTTTGAAATCTATGTCTTTTGAACAAATAAGCCAACTCGATGCGGGCTCTTGGTTTCGAAAGGACAACGAGGTTTGTTATCCTGGCGAGAGAGTACCAAGCTTGGAGGGTTTTCTCTCACGATATGCCGACAAGACCCATGTCTTTATTGAGATAAAAGCCTTGGAGAAGCAGTTGATCAACAAGCTTAAAGGTATGCTGGAGCAACATGATTTAATTCCAGAGGACTTCAAGGAGCAAATTGAGATTCCCGGCGTTTCAATCATTTCCTTCAACCGTGACCAGATCAGCTTGTCTGCACAAGCTATGCCGACGGCAGGGCATGGGTTACTGGTGATTAATCCTACTCAAGAGGACATTGAATTTTGTGTCCAAAATAGGATAAAAGGATTGTTTCCGAATATAAATTTACTGTCACCGGAATTAATGGAGTCAGCTAAAACCAATGGCTTAAGTATAGGTGTTTGGGGCGCAGGGTCAGTGGAAGATTTGGCTCTCATTTCTGATTATGAAATCCTGGGAGTTACCGTTGATTGGCCTTCAGAGGCAAGGAGATATTTTCAGAGACCTGGTTAATCTCAAGAAGTGTTTCGCTGATTTTTGTCTTCCTCTTGGGCTATTGTGACTCCTTGTTCCACGTTGACCCATTTCAGTATGGCCGTGCCCGCTATTATTATGGACAATATTGAAGCAACGGCCATCCTAGTATCAAACATTGCAGTTACTACGACATAGAGCATTGGCCCGAAAACTGAAGATGCCCGACTCATAAATCCAAAAAAGGAAAAAAATTCACCACTGCGTGTTTCTGGAGTGATTTGGGCGAACAAGCTTCTGGCCAAAGCCTGGCTACCTCCCATTACAAGTCCTACGGAGATGCCGAGTATTATCCATTGTAGTTCTGCTGTTAACCCCAAGGGGATCCAAAGTAAATTGCGAATTAGTTGAGGCCACCAATCCAAGGAGCCATTCCCAAGGGTAGATCGGTGATAACTCCCGATTTCGGTAGTTCCACTTAACCTGCCACCAGATATTGAAATACTGTATTGGGAATTTTTGGAAGTTGCGATTTGGTTTGATAATTCTTTTATCGCCCTAGAAGGAATTGATTGCCCTAGCTCTAATTCTCCAATTTCCAATTTCCAAGCAGTATCCATTTGGGAGTCAGTTAAATCAGGCCCCTTTGCAAAGACATATTTAAATTTTGTTTCATCGTAGCTAAATTGATAATCGAAATCGCTGTGTTTATTGGGTTGAAGAGGGATAATTGCGACTCCAAATAAAACTATCACTATCCAACCTGCTAAGGCCAGATATAGGGAATTTTTGGTATTCCATGCTGTGGCAAGCTTACTAAAGCCCATCGCAGATGGTGCGGCAACAAATTGAATTATCAGCAGCGACAATATGATGAACATCTGATCAATTTTCAGTGCATCTGTTGCGAAAGCCGTGGCAATTCCCATAACAGTTTGAATGCCGTCGTTGAAAAGTAGGTATGCTGCCAGATAAACCAATATGACTTTAAACCGCACCAATTCTTTGAGGGTTTTGTTTAATTCTGAAAATGCTACCTTCGGCGCAGAACGAATGGTCAGCCCATAAATTTCATTGAATATCTCAGGTTCAGGTATTTTCTTTAAAGCCCATAAGGCCCAAACGAACCACCACACACCTACTGAGGCGATGCATAGTCTTAGGATCAGATCCGTGTGTTCGCTTTGCGATGTCAGCATGAGAACGATGACATGCATCAATAGAAGTAGGCCACCGCCAACATAGCCGTAGGCATACCCCCGGCTGCTCACATCATCTAACAAATGTCGCGGTGCTATGTGTGGCAAGAATGAATTGTAAATTACTAATCCACCTGCGAACCCAATATTTCCCAGTATGAATGTTCCCAATAACCAAGCCCACGGATGAGATGTGTAAACTGAAAAAAAACCAAGTACGGCGCATATACAACCAGATATGGTATACACCCACAGCAGTGTTTTCTTGATCGGTACCCTGTCAGCAATGATCCCGAGGATTGGACTCGAAAGAGCTACTACCAATGTAGATATAGCCAACCCTACACTCCAAGAGGAGCTTCCTGTAAAGTTAATCCCCCATAATGTGGCATCTTCCCCTAGGGCGTTCTTGAAGAGAAGAACGTAATATAGGGGAAAAAAAGCGGCTAACCCACTTGTGGCGTAACCTGAATTTGCCCAGTCATACATACACCAGGCTCTGATTATTTTTTTATCGAGTAATGGTAGGTTGTTCAATGATGGATGGTTCAAACAATTTTCTAAATCAGGGTGGAAAAAAAATCAATACGGCGACATACTATATTTACTAAGGGTTTATATCTACCCTGTCCAGTAAAATTAGGAAGCAATTAAGGATTCCAAATGCTAGATTACTACAATGTAGCTGAACTTCTTTCAACCGAAGATAGACAGATTCAGAATTCGGCTAGAGATTACCTGGATAGTGAAGTAATGCCTGGGATTAAAGGTTGGTGGGAATCTGGTGAATTTCCCAGACATTTGGTCCCCGAATTCGGAAATATGGGGTTTTTGGGATCTAATTTACCTTCTGAATATGGTTGTCCTGGAGTAAACAATAAATCTTACGGTTTAATAATGTACGAGCTTGAGCGTATAGATTCAGGATTGAGAAGTTTTGCCAGTGTGCAGAGTGCCTTGGTAATGTACCCGATTTACAAATACGGTTCGGAGGAGCAAAAGAAGAGATATTTGCCTGAAATGGCTAAAGGTAAGCTCATTGGATGCTTCGGGCTTACGGAACATGATGGTGGTTCTGATCCAGGAGCAATGAAGACGAATGCCAAAAAAGATGGTGAGTCCTACATATTAAACGGCACTAAAATGTGGATAACCAATGGTAATATTGCTGACGTAGCTCTAGTTTGGGCGAAGGACGAATCAGGTACAGTAAAGGGTTTTCTTGTTCCTACGGATACCCCAGGTTTTAAAGCGAATAAAATTGAACATAAAATGAGTATGAGAGCATCGGTTACTAGTGAATTAGTACTAGAAGATGCCAGAATACCAATTAGTGCCATGTTACCTGAATCGAATGGTTTGTCTGCCCCTTTGTCTTGTCTGACCCAGGCTCGCTACGGGATTGCTTGGGGCGCTCTTGGCGCACTCGAAAGCGTTTATGAAGATGCTCTTAAGTTTTCGAAAGCAAGGAGTACCTTTGGGAAGCCTATAGCATCTCGCCAGCTTGTCCAAGATAAATTGGTTGATATGGTCACGGATCACACTCGAGGTTTATTGTTGGCTTGGAGGCTGGGTGAAATGAAGGATGCTGGCACCATGGAATATAACCATGTGTCTGTAGCGAAAAGAGAAAATGTTCGTGCAGCCCTAAAAGCAGCTAGGAGCGCCAGAGAGGTGCTAGGAGGAAGTGGGATCACGTTGGACTATGGCGTTATTAGGCATATGCTAAATTTGGAAACTGTCGACACTTATGAGGGTACAAGAGACGTGCATACCTTGATAATCGGGCGCCACATAACCGGTGAAAATGCTTTGGTCTAATTAAGTGCCGTGTGTATATAGGCCGGAAGGCGAAGCCTTTTTGTTTTTTGAATACTCATAATATGGAAACTACAGGTTCATTTTTAAAGAAGAGAAACTCCCACAACTCCCAACACGGTTAGTGCGGTTCCTACTGCCCTTATAGCCAGAACTCTTCCTTTTAGTGGCTCATTAAGAAGTTTAATAAGGGGAAGGCTAAGGATCAAGCTTATTCCGAATACAAAGATAGGCCTACTAGCCATCATTGTAGAAACCATGTAGATTTTCCCTGAATAAATTGCTAGGAAGAAAAACAGTATCGCAAAGAAAACCAAGAATCCTTCCGTAAACCCGATCAGAAGTAGAGACTTGGGTTTTTGAACGATTGACTTAACACCTTGAAATACTCCCGGTAGCAGTATCAAGGAAAAACATGTAACTCCTCCTGAAATTCCCCGAATCATATATTGCGTCCACATACCTACATCTTCTGAAATTGTTTTTGCAAGAAATTGACTTAGGCCGAAGAGAATGCTAGCGAAGAAGAGAAGCATCATTGCTGTGATGTTTGATTTATTTAAGGTGCTTTTCCCTTCTGAAGGGGAAAGGGATACCAAAACCGCGCCAAACACTGTAACAAGTATGCAAGCTAAGGAATATCCTGTGACATTTTCACCAAGTATGAAGAAAGCTAGAATGGCAACAAAAACAGGGTAGGTAGATACCACGGGCACGACTCGTGATACATCTTGCGCCTCCATTATTTGAAACATGATAACCAGATACATTCCAGAAGATATGCCGGAAAAAATGGCAATCGTCAGAGAATTCAATGTCATTCCTGAGAGTGTCGACATAGGAATAGCGATGAACCCTAGGATTATTTGGGCTGCTCCAACTGTGACTATAAATACCTTAGCGTTGTCCACATGTTTGGAAATGAGTAGCTTGTCTAACACTGACACAACCGCAAAGGTGAAGGCACTTGCCATTGAAAACCACATCCATTCCATTGGCTTATCTAGTACCTAAGAATTTGCCTAAAAAGGCCAGGGGTCTACTACTCAATTTCAAATGCTTTAACCCAAATGCCAGGAGAATTAAATTCATGTTGCATTGCTTCACGCATTTTTTCGTTGGCTGGGTGGGCAGCCTGCTGCTTTTGCCACTCCTCAGTTTGAGACAGCATAGCAGATTCTAATTCGTAGAAAGTCATGTATTTAGGTGAGCCTTCCACGGCCTGATAAAGCCGGCCTCTAATAACTCCTTTAACAGTTTCATAGTCAGGGACATAAACCTGGTTGTACCAGTCGTTCCAATCATTATCTAGGTTAGTTGGAATGTTCATTCTTCCGACCTGTAGGGCAGGAGCCGTTGGGCTTGTTGCTACTTCATGAGTTAGAACCGTGGGGAATATCATTTCGTATACATTCCGGATATATGTGGTTCCTATCACATCGGGTGACATTCGTTTTGACCATTTTGCCGGGTTATTTTTCAAAGTCACATATTCGGAAGATTGCATAACTGAAGGATGCTCCAATTCGTATACTGCTAAATGTTTGGACCACTTTTAACTGCCTCATACCTCGTTGCACTTAAGACCCTGGGGACTGATAGCCTTTCAGATATATGTTCCTGGTTATAGCA
>Ga0302123_10002292_pt1 | contig 13104 bp, 9 predicted proteins | sample CB21_321_MG_FD_203109 | JGI IMG/M metagenome (GOLD analysis project Ga0302123, IMG submission 203109) | Marine microbial communities from Western Arctic Ocean, Canada - CB21_32.1 | ecosystem: Environmental > Aquatic > Marine > Oceanic | place: Canada: Western Arctic Ocean | collected 2017-09-28 | reverse complement strand
CCAATCGAAATCGATGATGCCTTGCGAACTCGTTTAATTCAATTGATTCATGCTAAAGAATTGGAGTCTCCGGCCGTTGCTGTCGCATCCCCACTGCCGCAAGATAATACAACGGCTGATTACATGCCGTCAAACACCCCGCCGCTCTGGAGAGCTTTGGTTGTGTTGACGTTTTTTGCCTTGGTCATAATCATTGGATTACGAGCCATTGGCCCCTTGGATGAGTCCCACATGATTATTGGTCCTTTATTCAAGGCAGATTCATCATCCAATGAAGGACCTCAAGGTGATATCGAGGCACCCGTCGAGAACAGTCAATCCACCCAAGTGATAACTCCTATCGGTGTCATTGATCCGGAAACCGTTGATCCAATAGTTTCCGGGCCAAATGGCGGTGTTGATTTAGGCAACCCTAACCAATTTCAAGGTAATGATGGACATGTTAGGCCCAGTGTGCTCGGTGAATTTTTAGCAGACCATGAATTGCTCGTCGCGGTTGATCCTCAGACGGGGACATTTGAGCGGGTAGTATCAGCGGCCATCATTGGCCCAGGTATGACCTTGCAGACATTCGCACCTTTTCGCCCAGAAATAACATTGCGGTCTGGTGCTCGATTAATGCTTGTGAACATGAGTGAACTATTGATTCCAAATATTGTTGATGGATTTACGCAGTTACATTTGCGTCATGGCTGTTTGGTGTTGCGGGGTGAGGCAGCGCGTAAAACGATCGTGCCGCTACGTGTCGGCGACCGTGAAATAGATGTGCATTTAACAGGTCCTGAAAGTCTTGTTACCGTTCAGGTATCGCCCAGTGATTCATCGACAGCAACCTCCGCCGAGTGGGTTGTTCAAATTCATTGTACGTCTGCTGCCCAGTGGCAAGACCGAGGGGTTGCGGCAGCGCAACTAGGCGGCGGCCAAGAGCAAGCGGTTCAGGCGACGACGATTCAAGCTAACGGAACAATGAAGACCACGATGGAAATGCAATTGCCTAAGTGGTACCTTGATTCGCAGACTTCGAGTACAAGCCAGCGACAAACAGCACAAGAGTTGGTGGCCGTGTTGTCGGACAGTTCGGAATTATCGACCGACCTACGAAAAGCGTTTGAAACGCATCGCTTGTTGCAAGTCCAAATTGTGGCGGCCCGCTGTCTGATGCACTTGGGCGAATTTAATCCCATCATGGATACATTAAATAATGCGGACTATCGTAGCACGTGGGAGGATAGTGTGGCAGCAATTTCAAAATGCATGAAGCAAGACGCAATGAATATGGAATTGGTATCCGTGGCGTTGCAATCGCGAGCGGGTGATCAAACAAAGATGATTGCTGCAATGCTTGGGACCTGTACTGACGAGCAGTTGCAAGGTGATTTAGGTGAGGCGATGGTGCAGGGGTTAGATTCAACTGTCATGTTGGAACGCGTAATTTCTTTCACCCGGCTAAAAAACTTGACAGGCAAGACCCAAATGTATTTTCCGGATAAGAACCCCAATCAGCAGGTTGTGCCGATTCGTCGGTGGCAGCAATTATGGACTGACAAAAAACTCCAGCGTCAAGAATCAGTGACAAAGGTTTCCTATCTTATCCCATAATAACGCTTAGATGCTTATTTCAGTGCATTTCAACGTTGAATTGTTGGGCAATTTGATATTAGTGTTCTAACAAGAGTAAGAAACCCTTTGCCTTTTTTGGATTCTGGTGTAAAATATATTGGTTAAGCCATTAGAGGTTTGACATCCGAGTTCCCAGTGAACGAGCTACTGAAGCGGTTTTGCTGCGAATTAGGAGCGCTCCTCTGGTGATTTGACCCGATTGCAAATTTAGCATTTGAAGCAATGCCGCCGGGTTCGGGCCCTGTGAGAAGGGGTTTCGGGGCTTTGGCTCGCGAGGCTTTATTTCTCCTGCTTGGTACCGAATCTTGGTAACTCTTTTTGGAGGGCATTTGTATGCTGATAGGAATTTCTGCAAGACATGGTCATATTAGTCACCAAACCCAAGAGCGCATTCAAGGAAAAATTGGAAAACTATTACGATTTTATAACCGTTTGACATCAATTGAAGTGACGATTGATCTTGGACATCGAGACAACCTGAAAGTTGAAATTCGGGCGACTCTTGAGCGGCATGATGATTTTGTTGCAACATCCACAGCACCGAGTGTTGTTGCAGCCGTTGCCGGTGCCGAACGGAAAATAGAACAACAAATTCGACGTTACAAGGACAAGAAACACAAAACACGTTCATCTCGTAGAGGTCGAGTCCCGGTGCGTGACTTTACTCCTGAGGTGAATTGACCAATTCAAACAAGTGAAAGTTTACTTGCTTTGAATCCCAAGGTTATTGGCGTACAGCAATCATGCTGATCGAAACCTGTATTAGTTGGGACTCTATTAAAGAGGACCATGAATGTAAAACGGTTTCATTGGAATTAGTAGATTGTTAAGTGAGCAGTAGTCGGTTTGGTTTATACCATTCAACGTAAACGACTCGATCTCACGGTTGCACAATTATCACACCATGTTATTGCAGTTAATGCAGTTGACGTAATGGTTTCATGGTGAATTAGTGTGATGTAATGCTAATGGAAAACATCATCCAAAAAGTATCGACGTATCGGCAACGGTATGGCAGTACTGGTGTTAGGGATTCTGCTAGTTTATTTTTGCGAGATTGAGTTTGGTTCGCTTATCAAAGGGATAATGCTCAATGAAATTCGCAGATTTTATGTGTGAGAAGTCAATTCGGGTCGACTTACAAGCGGCCGATAAACCTAGTGTCATCCAAGAGTTGGTTGCTGCATTGGTGGAATCTGGACAGGTCAAAGAAGACGACCAAGCCGGTATTATTGAAGCCATCATGAAGCGAGAAGAACTCGGAAGTACTGGTATTGGTCGCGGTGTAGCCGTGCCTCATACGAAACACCCTAGTGTAGACAATTTAATTGGCACTGTTGGCGTAAGCCCTGAAGGTGTCGAATTCGAAAGTCTTGATGGGGAAAGTGTACAACTTTTCTTTTTGTTGATTTCACCTCCGGATCGTCCTGGAGACCACTTGCGAGCACTAGAAAATATTTCTCGTCAATTACGAGATGATACTTTCTGCCGCTTTCTTAAGCAAAGTAAGACAACTGGAGATATCAGCCAGCTGTTAGAAGAAGCAGATAATAACCAATTTGCTTCCTAGCGACTCCGAATCCTTTTGCAAGGCTTAGGATCCAGTGGCGAGGGCGGATTGTTTTTTGACGGTCAAGGTTCTGCGCTGATATGGGGAACTGCTCTGCAAAAGAAATGTAGCGTAAGGAGCAAGTGCTCCCTAGCGTAGATTTTAATTTAAATAACCGAAACGTAGTTAAGTAACAGAAAACAATATGAGCATACAACCTACCGGACAACCCGACTCAGAAACCAACCCGTACACATCAAATCAACGTACCGACCAAATGCCAACTACAGACCAAGAACAATCAGTAACCGTAAATAATACGGAAGGGCTGCACGCTCGACCGGCTGATCAGTTTGTGCGTTTGGCAATGCAATTTGATTCAGAGATTACTGTGTGCAAACACGGAGTTGATGCGGTGGATGGCAAGAGTATTTTGTCCATTTTAACGTTGTGTGCTACTCGCGGAACTGAATTAGTAATTAGAGCTCAAGGTGACGACGCAGAAGATGCCGTTTGCCAACTCAGCAAATTGGTCGAATTGGGCTTTGATGAATAATCCGTGATTCACATTTTTTCAAATCACATAAAAATAACCAACACAGCGCTTTACCCTTTGGTGTTGCTTCAAGAACAAAAACGAAGCGACGCAATAACAGAGGCCCCCGTGCTGATCACAATACTGACGGGTGATCGCAAGGACTCGTGTTGCTCCGACAAAGGGCAATAGTGACTTGCAAGTATGACTCCCTTTGAAAATAGGGCTATACAGAGTCGCCGCTGGTTTGTGACTGAAAGAAACCAATGCAAATACTCGAGGGTATTGCGGTTTCGCCAGGCGTTGCAATTGGCGAAGTCGTGGTGATCGATAACGAAGGATTTCGCATTCCTGCACGTTTTGTTACACAAGACGCGGTAGCGGGTGAGATTCTGCGATTAGATCAGGCGATTGCTAGTGTCAGTGAAGAGATTGCTAAGAACCGAGATAAGATTTCTGATCGACTTGGTGAACACTACGGCGCAATTTTTGCCGCTCACTTGCAGATGCTGCAAGACCCCACCCTGCATTCTGCGGTAGAAGAGATGATTCGTGAAAAGAATCACTCGGCCGAGTATGCCGTGTCAAAGACATTACGCGGTTACGCCAAAGTGTTTCAGGATTTAGATGATCAGTATCTCTCAGAACGAGCGCACGATATCTTTGACTTGGAGAAGAGTTTGCTTGGTAAGTTGTTGCGGCGACGTCGTGAGTCGCTTAATAATCTTTCCACACCGCTTATCGTGCTCGCTCATAATCTCACCCCTAGCGAAACAGCTAAACTTGATCCTCGATTCGTGTTAGGATTTGCGACTGAAATTGGTGGCCCCGGCTCGCATACTGCGATTGTCGCTAAAGGCCTAGAAATTCCTGCTGTGGTGGGGATGGGTCAGTTTTTAACAGATATTTCCGGCGGTGATGTTGTCATTGTTGATGGCGATCACGGACAGGTTATTCTCAATCCAGATGAACCCACACTGGCCCGCTATCGCACAGAAGTAGAACATCACCGGTCTCAAGCAGCAGAATGGTCGGTCTTGCGAGACTTACCAGCGATAACTACCGACGGTACTGAAATACAACTCGGTGCAAATATTGAATTTCCGCACGAGGTAGCCACTTGCTTAGAGCGTGGGGCAGATCTCATCGGGTTATATCGCACTGAGTTCTTGTATCTCGGTACAGATGAAGAACCGACCGAGGAAGATCATTATGTCGCTTACACGCATGTCATAAAAACAATGGCTCCCCGTCCAGTCGTCATTCGGACACTCGATCTTGGCGCTGATAAAATGGGGCAATTACCGTTGCATGAAGAAGAAAGCAACCCTTTCTTAGGCGTTCGCAGTATTCGCTTGTCATTACGTAATTTGGATTTGTTTCGAATCCAATTGCGGGCGGCATTGCGAGCAAGTGCGTTAGGTAAAGTTCGGATCATGTTCCCCATGATTACGACGCTTGATGAACTGAGACAAGCGAAGATGCTATTGATCGACACGATGGAAGATCTAACGGAAGATCAGCTCGAATTCGATGAAAATGTCGAAGTTGGAATGATGGTCGAAGTTCCAGCTGCTGTGATGATGCTTGATAAACTTCTTCGCGAAGTCGATTTTATCAGTATCGGAACAAATGACCTTATCCAATACTGCCTTGCAGTAGACCGAAGTAACAGTACTTTGGCAGATTTATACCGAGCCAGTGATCCGGCCGTACTACGACTAATTCAGACAACATTAAATCTGGCCAACGCGGCCAAAGTGCCGGTAAACCTATGTGGTGATATGAGTACCACTCCGCGCTATATTCCACTGCTCTTGGGCTTGGGATTGCGCAGCATGAGTTTACCACCCAGCGCTATACCCGAAATTAAACAGGTCTGTCGCAGTTTCAACATTAAACAATGCGGTGAAATTGCCAAGCGAGCTATGTTGCTCGACAGTGCCCGAGAAGTAGATACATTTTTGACTCAAGAGATTAGACAGGTTATGCCTGATCTTGCGCCCTAAGGATTTCACTCCTGTTGGCAACAGTCAAACAACAGAAAATGGTAACTCAATGAAAAAAGAAATGATAATCAATGTGTCGCAACCCGAGGAATGTCGGGTCGCGGTCATCGAAGATGGACAACTTGAAGAGCTCTATGTTGAACGAGCCAGTCAAGGCAATTGTGTTGGAAATATTTATAAGGGCAAAGTCGTTAATCTCGAACAGGGCATTCAAGCTGTGTTCGTGGATTTTGGTATTGGCCGAAATGGTTTCTTGCATATTAGTGACGTTGAGCCGCAATACTATCGTCAGGGTGGATTTGATCCTACCAAGCCGATTGATCAGCAAAACGGTAAAAAACAAGACAAGCAACAGGATTCACGGCGTAAGGGCCGCGGACAACAACGCCATTACAACGGTGGTCGCCCACGAGTGAAGCCTCCGATACAAGACATTTTTAAGAAGGGTGATGAGGTTTTAGTTCAGGTAATCAAAGAAGGAATTGGTAACAAAGGGCCGACGTTGTCGACCTATTTAAGCATTCCCGGTCGATACCTCGTGCTCATGCCATCCTTAGGTCGTGTCGGTGTTTCGCGAAAGATTGAAGATGACAAAGCGCGTCGAAAGCTGCGTGACATATTGCTGGATCTTGAGCCTCCGAAGGGACTTGGATTTATCGTCCGAACTGCTGGCCTCGGCAAAAAACCTGGTGATCTAGAACGTGACCTGGCCTACTTGATTCGGCTCTGGAAAGCGATCGTAAGGCGAGTCGAGAAGACTCAAACGCCGGTGGATATTTACGAAGAGAGTGATATTATCATCCGCACGATGCGTGATACAGTCAATTCGGATATGGATGCGATCTATATCGATGAAAAGGATGCTTACAAACGTGCGCGAGATTTCTTGGAAATGATCATGCCCAAGTTCGTGGATCGTTTACATCTCTATGATGGCAAACAACCAATCTTCCATAAATATCAACTTGATCAAGAGATTGCTCGAATATATAAACGTGAAGTTAAGCTCAAGGAAGGTGGCTCCATTGTTATTGATCCGACCGAAGCACTGGTCGCGATCGATGTTAATAGTGGTAACTTCCGGACGGACAGTAATGCTGAAGTGTCCGCTTATAAAATGAACTTGAACGCGGCTAGAGAAATAGCTCGGCAACTTCGTTTACGCGACTTAGGCGGCGTTATTGTTAATGACTTCATTGACATGCGACAAGAAAAGCATCGGCGGGGAGTGGAACGCGCATTACGTGACGCGATGGACCGAGATCGAGCTCGCACAAAGATAATGCGGACCAGTCCATTTGGCTTGATCGAAATGACTCGTCAACGGATTCGCCCTAGTCTCAAACGCAGCGTCTATGACGATTGTCCATGTTGCTCAGGTCGTGGTATTGTGAAAACGGCTGAAAGTATGGCGATCGAAGTTGTTCGTAAATTGATGATGGCTAGCCGTAAAAATGAAATTACGCGTGTTACTGTTCGAGTGCATGAGGGCGTTTCGGCTTACTTAAACAATAAGAAACGGCGTGAAATCATGGCCCTTGAAGAAACCGGAGATATGGTTATCCAAGTCCTTAGTATCGAAGGGTTGTTCCCGGAACATTTGGAGTTAGATTGCCGCGATGCTAAGGGTAAACAGGTTAAAGTCTGATGGGGACCGTATTTAGGTTCCGCCGAGAGTAAACTAGTGAAAAAGAAATTGGAATCCGCTGATTAGCCCCTCGACGAAAACGGATTCTTGGGATATTTTTAACGGTTCATCGCATTTATGCGAGATAGTTTTACCGCTGATTTTTTTATGCAAATCAGCAACAGACACATTTTTTGGATAATAGAGCGTTATTATGTACGCAATCATCGCCGACGGTGGCCGTCAATATAAAGTAGAAGAAGGTCAAGAGCTTGAAATTGATCTTCGTGACGTTAATGCTGGTGACGAGATCACTTTTGACCGAGTGCTGACGATTTCTAGCGAAGACGGTGTCAAAGTTGGCCAACCTGTAGTAGACGGCGCTTCGGTTACAGCAGAAGTGATCGCTGAAATTAAGGGTGAAAAAATCCACGTCCAAAAATTCCGTCGCCGTAAAAACTCAAAACGCCGTACTGGCCATCGCCAGCGTTACATCAAAGTCCGTGTATCAAGCATCACCGGCTAATATTTCACGGATATCAATTTCCCCATTTGTGTAAATTGATGGCGTTATTGGCGCTACTTAGCGTGCACTCACGCTTCAGGCTTGTTCAGCATGGAGTGCTGCGTGTTGTTGTTCGTCTTGAGGGCGATTGTCGTGCCCTTTTCCCGCGGTGAATTCAATGTGATCTAAGAACTTCACATTGGCACATTCATCAATTTCATCCATTTGACAGGCGGCGTGATCGGGAATGAAAAACCGAAAAGGCCCACCCTGGTCAATACTTAAAATAGCGCCGTCCATGTGATGCACAATCAAGGCTCTGTCGGAGACGGCCGCCAGTGGAATGCTGGCATGGAAATCGTCTAACGATCCGTGTAGGCCAATATGAGTTGCCTCCGGTGCAGGCTCACATAGCTGCAAAAGACCCTGAAGCTGAACAGCGGCGCCTGTTCGCTTTGGTAACAGCGTGGCAATGTCAGCTACTTGGTATTCACCGGCTACATCTGAGGCTAGTTGCTTAGCTGTCAGCTCTAATTCGGTTTGTACTAAGCCGGATACTCGAAGTGTTTGTATGGAATTGTTCATGGGAATTGAATTCTAACGCATTGGTTTCAGGGTGGACAGTTTGTTTTTTTTGACGGTTGTGTCAGTGGTAACACTGCAATACGCTGACAATCTGCAGCGGCTACCGACATGAATTATTCTAACCCATAGGCTCCGGCTGGAGGTGTATGAATACCGGTCAGTCTGGCGATACGCCCGTTGCCAAGGAACCGTGGTTCAATCGTAATGTGGACCCCAAAATTATCACGGCTCTCGTCATAATTAATGCCAGCGCGTACGAGCAAGGACTCGCCGATTCTCACTAACGACAAGCTTTGCCCGATATTACCGGTATCACCGAAGTCGAATGAAGTGCCGATGATAGCGATCCATTTTTGCGACATTTTGTAACTTGCCGCTGCATTGAATATGTGGCTGGAAATGGGACCGTCGATCATACGATAACCTAAAAACAGGCGTCCGTTTTCTGGACGACTCAAGACGCCGCCCACACTGACGGTCTTTAACCCACCACCGTAAAAGTCAAAGTAGCCGTCGGATAAAATGGTCAAGCGATCTCCGACGTGCCAGCGGTAATCGTAGTCAAACAAGCCCGTGTGTTGACCTTCGTTATTGTCAGCATCTGGAAACAGTAGTATTTCTGCGTTGAGAACCATCCAATCCACCACGTGCTGTTTTCCCGTAATCCCTCGTTTCGTCTGCCAACGTTGTTCCGTTGCTAAGCGGAATGTCATCGCGTCATCCGCAATTTCCGTAACCGGCGAAGTGACATTTCCTTGGATGTTCGCCCGATAAGCAAACATCCGTTCGTCCCATTTACTGGCGATGTTTTGACCCGCAACGCCCCCAAAGGTGTCAAAAAAGAAACGCCGACGGTAATGTTCTTGAGCATCATCGTCTAAGGTATCGTAACGGGGAAATCGATCCATATTTTCGCTAGCGTCTGCCCAATAGGCGTCGAGCATCCAATTCACTTTATGGGCTAATCCGCTTACATTGAAAAGTTTACTTTTGATATTCGGATCAGTTCTCGACATGGGCAGGCTTGAACGAATACCGACTTGTCCAAAGGTTCGAGTGACACTTTGGTGCGAGATGTCATCGCCCCAATAGGCCGCTTCGCCAAGCAGATAGGGAACCACTTTGATATGGCCCCATTGCATAGGGAAATCAATTTCTTGCCGACTAGCAGCACGGATACCCGAGTACTTTTGTTCTTCACCCGCGAGCAGATCAAACTTAGCTTGTTCGGCGACGTCGAGCGGCGTGCTGGCTGGTTTGAGTTGTCCAAATCCCACGCTGGTGTGTTCGTGCCATGTTGCTCGGTCCCCGAAGATGGATTCACCAAGCCAGTAATGATCGAGCTTAGGGAGCCAGTCGGTTTGAGTAAAAAAGTTGTTTACACGAATGTTCGCGGCCAGATTCCATACTGAGTTGTCAGTAATCTTTTTTAATTCAACTCCGGTCATGGGATCTTTTTCTTGATCCCAAACGCGTTCGTAGAACTGTTCCATAAAATTTCGGTCACTGATTAACCCAACTTCGGCACTCAATTGAATACCATCGCGCAATAATTGTCGGTGTTGCCAGAATATCCGCCCGCGAAAATCACGTTCCGGCGTTACGTTGCGGCGATCTCGGCCGAGGTTGTCGGTGCCGTGGTCCTGTAGTCCCCACGCATCGAGTTGGCCGCGACTTAGACCCGGCAGACCGAACATGTCGTCGCGCTGGTATTCGTACAAAGTCCCAAAAGCAACTCCTCGTTCACTGAGCAAGTCGGTGGATAGCGACCAAGTTGTGTTCTGAGGAACTTCTTCAACATTAAAAATCTGAAATGCATTCCAATCAATGAGTAATTGTTGGCCGTAAACCCGATCAGTTTTGACGCGGATTCGATCCAAATAGAATGAAGAGTTATCGACTCGCGAACTCATCTTAGGCCAATAGAAAATAGGGACTCCGTCGAAGAACAAGAAGTTGTCTTTGCTGGTTGCTGTGATTTGATGATCAAAAATAGGCTCGCCAGTAACTAAGTGGCGTTTTTGTTTTCCTGTGATAGGATCGATACTAGGTTGTTGTCGATCGACAATTTCAATCTTGTCGGATTGGAACCAATAGCTAGGAATGCCCATGCGACTAGATGTTATCGCAGTTCCGTATGCTCGAAATGTTTGTCGATTGACTTGCTGCAGTACATCGGCCTTGATCCGCATTAAGCCGTCATATTCGTTGACCGGAGTTAAGACTTCCGCATTGAGTATCATCCCCTGTTCTTGGGTGACGTTGTAATACATTCGATCGGCATAGATCACTCGATCGTCTTGGCGGAAAATGATGTTCCCCTCGAGGTAGACTTCGATCGGCGTGTTTGAGTCGGTAACGGATCCGCCTTGCAGTTGATCAAATGCGGGTCCCCAGAGCACCATACTGTCGGTTTCGATAGTGACAACTGAGGAATCACTGTCGCCGCCTTGAATTCCGTCGATGGTAACACGAACTCCCGATTTTGCGATTGCGAGTGAACCACCGCCGGTCGTGTTTTGTTCAACGTGCAGACTCCAATTAACATTGCTGCGTCCCTGTAAACGCAAACGATGCTTGCCAACACCCACACTATTGTCAGCAGCGGTCGTATCTGGATCTTGATAACTGGCAAACTGTACCGCTGTTTTCTCTTGACTTGCTTTCCAGCGGGCCGTTGCACGGTTGTAGACGTTTGTTGGTGTCCGCGGTGCGGCTATGGTTCGTTCAGGAGTAACCCGGATTGTGGTCGAACTTGATAGACGGCCTAACCATTGGTTGTCGGTCAAGATGCGATTGGTGGGTGATGAGTGACTGTTCTCTACTTGGTGTAGTCCAGCGATGCGTTGTTGCTCAATACGCGTGTTATCACCTTCAAGATAAACAATGAGATTATTTGGAAGCCCTGCTGTTGGGTCAGTGCGGTCGATCCACAGTACGGCGGATTGCCCGTGCGCAGAAAATGATCCCTGTCGCAATTGGCACTGGCTTAACTGCCAGACCTCATAGGACCCGACAGTCCAAGTAAACCCGACGTCACCTGTGATTGTGATGGGAACATTGTTTTGATTTGTCGGGAATTGAATTTCCACTGAACATACGGTCGCCGGCAGCAATCCGAGGAGCGAAATGTGCAGTGTAAACAGCGCAAAATAACGTGCCCAAATAGCATTTTGATAACGAAGGTTATGGACGATGGCGGTCAAATTGATGCGCGGGGAGATTTGAGCGGTTTGTATGAAAAAACGTGCGATATCCTGCAAAACATAGGTTTATAGGTCGCAAAAGTATACGAATTTAGAGGAGTTAAAACAATGCTAATACCCACAGAGAGCATGAGCCTGAGTATCCACAAAAAGGACCGCATTGCAGCGGTGGCTTCGATGAAGTTAAGTATCGTCCACCGCAGGAGATTTTGTGCTTGGGGTGGGTATAAGAGCCAGCGCGGCGGCAAGGTATAGTGTGGGCATTAGCGGTGCCCGCATGCGCATATCTGACCAATAGACGGCGTGTACGAGAGTAAAGGCTAGGATCATCACGATTCCCAGTTTCATGGGAGTAGTAAGCCATTGGTTACTCTGTCGCACCGAAAACCAAAAAACAACGATAAACAATGTTAAATACCAACCCCCGACAGCCAATCGCTGGAGGACTCGCCCGGTGTTTGGTAGCGGGCTCCACAACTTACCGACACGACGCACGACGGACCGCGCGAATAACTTCGGTTGCTGGGAAATATGATATTTAGCAACTTCATAAGCAAACCGATCACGTTCGATTTCATTGCGTGAAATGACCTTGGGTTGCACCATCGCTCGCGGTCCCCAAAAGTCATAACTGGGGTTCTCCGAGATGTTGAACCGCCGCACACCACGATTAAAATGCTGAGCACCATAGGTACCCAGAGGCTGGTCTAGATGTTCATAAAACAGCGGATTGTTGCCTAGTAAAAGTGTGTAACCTCCATGAGTCGTTGCAAGGACTGGTTTGCCAAGACTGATTTGATTGCGAATGACCCAAGGAGCGATCGTCACCAATAAACAACAGCCAACGAGGAGATTAGTGCGTAGTTGTTCTTTCCACGGTACTGTTTTTGAGAACATTAGAACCAACAGCCCCATCGCTGCGAAAACGAAAAACGTCGGGCGGCACAGTCCGGCAACCCCCAGAGTTACTCCTGCTAAAACGATATTTAACTTGTTTGCATTGTCGACCGTTCGCACTAAGAGCCAAATCGCTAAAATTCCGAGGAGAGTGGCAGTCGTTTCGGTCATGGTTAGGACGGATTGATTCAACAGGATCGGATCAACGCAAACTAGCGTGGCAGCCAATAGGGCAACGGGCTTGCGACTCATCATCAGTGCCACGCGGTAGGTGAGAAGAACTGTGAGGACGCCAAACAAGATGTGGATTCCACCAACCCAAATGCCATGAGGTATTCCAAGTAATATGCCCAGTGAAAGTATGAGTGGGTACACAGGCGGACGAAAAGCTGTTGGTTCGGCATCCAGACGATAGGTGCCGGATTCAACTAAGTTCACCGCAATCGCTCGGTAACTATCAGGGTCTGATTCCGATAGCGACTCGAATTGAAATCCAACAACGGCGAGTCTCATAAGCAATGCCATGAGCAACACGAGTAATAGCCATTTATGTTGTTTAACGATCGTTTTC
>Ga0302123_10002291_pt1 | contig 13104 bp, 15 predicted proteins | sample CB21_321_MG_FD_203109 | JGI IMG/M metagenome (GOLD analysis project Ga0302123, IMG submission 203109) | Marine microbial communities from Western Arctic Ocean, Canada - CB21_32.1 | ecosystem: Environmental > Aquatic > Marine > Oceanic | place: Canada: Western Arctic Ocean | collected 2017-09-28 | reverse complement strand
GGCCCAGTACGAAGCGTATGAGGCTTTGCTGGACCAGAACATCCGTTACACGGATACTGACATGGCTGACGGTGGCTTCCAGAACCTTCTGTTCAAGGGCGCACCCGTAACCTTCGATGGTGTTCTCGCTGGTGAAGGCAAGCTTTACATGCTTAACACCAAATACTTGCAGTTGGTGGCCCATAGCGATGTCTGGTTCAAGCCGACACCGTTCGTGCGCCCAACCAATCAGGATGCGGTATTCTCGCAGTTGCTCTGCTACGGCGAGCTGACTACAAGTAACCGTGCCCGCCAGGGCTACATGTACGGCATCGTGCCGGCCTAGTAGTATGGGGCGAGAGTTCGCTTACGCTTACAAGTCAGGTGCCCGTGCATACGGGGAACCGGCTGGCGACCATTTTCGGGATTCTTCTCCACGGCCTCAAACCGTTGGGATGTCACGAAGTATCGCTCGGGTGAACCCGATGAGTAGTGAACCTGTCGTCCCAGAACCTGTCAAGTGCAGTTCTCTGACCCGTGATGGGGCGCCCTGCAAGGGGCGTCCTATCACAGGCAGCGAGCTGTGCGTTTTCCATCAGCCTAAGGGGTAGGCGTGGACATCTCGACCATGCGGTCGTATATCCGCTCGGTGGTGGATATTGATACGTCGGATATTTCCGACGATGTAATGAACCGCTTTCTCGGCGAAGCTTACGATGTGATTGTTTATTCGGAGAAGCGGTGGCCTTTCTTTGAGGCCACGACTTCGTTTGAGACCGTGGGGGCACAGAAGGATTACACGGTTGCTGTCGTTGGGGCGGCACTCACGAATGGGTTGCGTGAAATAGCGTCGCTCAGGACCGGCAACCAGGTTCTTGAATACATTGGTCGTGACGACGGTGATGTCATTTACCCACTGGATTCAAACACGACGGGGAACCCGTGGTATTGGTCTTTCTGGGCTGATTCGATTCGCCTCTACCCGACTCCTGGGTCTGGCGCCACAGTTCATGTTCGGGGCTACAAGGCTCCTGCGGCGTTTGGTGCCGGCGTGTCAGACAGCACTGAACCGTCGGATCTACCAACCCCGTTTCACATGGTTCTTGCTACTTACGGGATTGCCCGTGCATATGAGCAGCAGGAAGATCCGACAATGTCGGCGCAATACTTTTCGATCTTTAACCAGGAGCTGGATAATCTTCGTGCCCGTTACGAGGACATGCCTGCTGCACAACCGGTGAGGATTAATAGCCGGTCGGCTTCACGATGGATGTCGCAGTCGCATCTGCCGAGGCGGTTGCGGTACAGTTGGGAACTGTAGGTGGCGTCCCCCTCTTGGAATCTTGAAGCCCTTGAGGCTTTCACGGGTGGATTGAATCTTCGTTCCGACCAGTTCAACCTGGGGGAGAACGAATCTCCTGATCTTCTCAATGTTCTTGTTGATCCGCGTGGCGGGATTCGTCAACGCGACGGTGTGGATCGTAGGAACACAACGGCGTTGAGTGCCGATATTCAAGGCATTTGGGCGTTGCACACCGATAGTGGCACTAATCAGGTCATGGTCAACTATGACACGAAGGTTGCCTACAGTTCGACCGCCAACTTTACTGATTTGACAGGGATTACGGCCCGTACAGCAGGGTCGCGCGTGTACGGCGTGACGATGAACAATGTTGCTTACGGCGTGTCTTACGACAAGGTGTGTTTCAGGTGGGATGGTTCCACCGCAGCGGATCTGGGGGTGACGTTCGGGTCGGGCGGCAACATGCCGCAAGCGCAGTACATAGCTGCATGGAATAACTTCACTTGGGTGGCGAATACTTACGAATCGGGGACAGGCCACAAGTACCGTTTGAGGTGGTCGAACGCCAACGATCCTGAAACGTGGACAGCAAGCGACTATGTCGACATCGACAAGGGTGATCACGGCGACTACATCACGGGGTTGTGCCCGATGGGTGACCGCTTGTTGGTGTTCAAGTCGAACAGTGTGCATGCCGTGTTTGGTTTCGATTCTGATTCTTTCCAGGTTGTGACGTTGAGTAACGATGTCGGATCTGTTCCGTTGTCGTCGCCGGTGGCGACACCGTTCGGGGTGTTTTTCTGGTACGCCGATCAGGGCGTCTACATGTACAACCGTGAAGGTTTTGTCTGGGTGTTCGACAAAATCTCGCCGGCTGTGGATGATGGACGCATTTCGTTTACGACGAATCCGCAGCTCGGGTGGGGAAACAACAAGCTGTACGTTTCGGTCGACTGGACTGATGCCGGTGTGACGACCCGTCGGACACTGATTTATGATCCGACGATTCCAGGTGGCGCCTGGATAACTACCGATATTGATGCTGCCGCCATGTATTCGTACCGGCCACCGAATGATTCTTCAACCGTTTATGGGGCGTGTGTCGCCAACACGGGGGTGCTGGTCGACGTTGAGGATGAACAGAACCGTTCTACGGACAGGTATGCGTCTTCTGCGGAAACACACATTTCGTCGTATTTCGTGACACGGTGGGTGTCGGGTAAGAACCCGATTTTGAAGAAGCGGTGGGGTCGGCCACGTTTGGTGACTTCAGCGGAGGCAACCATTGTGTTGCCGGTTTCGATTTACAAGGATTATGACAAGTCGGCTGCCACCGGCAGCTTCAACGTGAGCATTGCGGGGAAGACATCGACTTCGCTGTGGGATACCGCCAAATGGGATGACGGTGACGATACGTCGCCTTATTGGGCGGCGTGGGATGCGATCTCGCGTGATCTCACCGCTGTGGTACTGAATATGCCCACACTCGGGACAGCGAAGGCTGTAAGTGTGAAAGTAAGCGGACCAACTTCCAACAACCATTGGGAAATGAACGCTTTGGCTTTCGTCTACACGCCCAGGAGGCTGCGCTAGATGGCAACACTGGCCGTTACAAACTCGTTCTCTGCCGGCACCACGATTGTGGCTGCGGACATGAACCAAAACTTTGACGATGTCGAGGCGTTCGTCAACAGCACACCTGGTGTCATCCAGAAAGACATTGTTGACGCTAAGGGTGATCTGATTGCGGCGACGGCCGCTGATGCTGTTTCCCGTTTGGCTGTGGGCACCAATACTTATGTGTTGACTGCCGATTCGACGGAGGCGACGGGCCTGAAGTGGGCGTTGCCGACAACGGGTGACATAACGGGGATCACGACTGCGGCGAACAGCTCTCTGGCTGGCGGCGCAGTGAGCGGCAATGTGACGTTGACCGCTGATGTCAACAACAGCACGGTGGCTACAGCAACGACCGCCGATTACGTCCTGATCGCCGATACGAACGATTCCAACGCCACGAAGAAGGCGTTGATTTCGGATATTACGTCGGCGGCCCCCCAGGGGACGGTCACAGCGGTTACTGGGACAGCCCCGATTGTGTCGTCTGGTGGGACAACGCCCGCTATTTCAGTGACGACCAATGATGCACAGCTCATTTTGAACAACACCGTCTTCAACTAAGGAAAGATAATGGCAACATATTCCAAGCATGTTCTCAGCGGAACCCCTGCCGATGGCAGAAACGTCAAGGTTGCTGCTACGGCGACGGCGGGAACGCTGATTCATACGGCGATAGCGGGCACTTCGGATCTGGACGAAATCTGGTTGTATGCGTGCAACACGGATGCTGCGGACAAGAAACTCACCATCGAGTACGGCGGTGTCGCTTCACCTGATGATCTGACTGAGGTCACGATTACTGCTGAGGCAGGGTGGGTGCTGGTGTGCCCAGGGACGCTGTTGCAGAATGGCCTGATTGTCAGGGCGTTCGCTGAGTCAGCCAACGTCGTGATGATAAACGGGTACGTCAACCGTATTACTGCCTAGCACATGTTCCGTCAGGATCGCACCAACCCGTCTACCGCTGTATCTAACTGGCGGGGGCGGCATGACACCCCGAAGGCGTGGCCTTCGACGGCTGTGTCTTCTTGGTTGAATGGCGGCCTGTTCGGTGGTGCTGGTGGTGTTCTCGCTGCATATTTTGCTGGCGGGACCAACACGTCGTACGCCACCATCGCAACGATTGACAAGTTTGCTTTCGCCGACGATTCCCGAACGTCGCTGGCTATTGGTTTGTCAGCGGCGAACACCTACTTGGGGGGTGCCGCGAACTCTGGGACAGCGGTCTATTTCGCTGGTGGTAACACGGGTTCGTATGTCTCTACGGTTGACAAGGTTGCGTTTGGTGATGACAGCAGAACGACGTTGGCTACTGGCTTGTCAACGGCTGTCGAACGGTTGGCTGGTGCAGCCAACTCTGGTACAGCAGGATATTTCGCTGGTGGGACGTCACCGGCTATCTCTACGGTTGACAAGTTTGCTTTCTCGGATGACTCACGCACAACACTGGCTAGTGGCTTGTCGTCAGCACGCTACGGTATGGCTGGTGCGGCCAACTCTGGTACAGCTGCCTACTATGGAGGCGGTATATTTGTTGACACGGTTGACAAGTTTGCTTTCTCCGACGACTCGCGCACAACACTGGCTAGTGGCTTGTCGGCTGTAAGCGGCTATCTGGCTGGTTGCGCCAACTCGGGGACAGCAGCGTACATGGGAGGCGGCGTGGGGTCTGGAAACCTCACCACGGTTGACAAGTTTGCTTTCTCCGATGACTCGCGCACAACACTGGCTACTGGCTTGTCGCTAGCACGTTACAGTCTGGCTGCCGCAGCCGACTCTGGTACGGCAGGATATTTCGCTGGTGGTTGGTATAATCCGACCTCAGTTGGTCTTACAACAGTGGACAAGTTCGCGTTTAGCGATGACAGCCGCACCACGTTGGGAACTGGCTTGTCGGTCGGCAACTATGGTCTAACGGGTGCCGCGAACTCGGGGACACTGTAATGAACATCACCGACGCCATTGCAGAAGTGCAGCAGCCACGGTCCCGCTACCAGTTGATCCACTTCATCATCGGGCAGCACGACACGCCAGAGATGCGCTTCTACCAACTGTGCCTTGAGTTGCAGGACATGGGCCTGAAACTGCGCCTCGCTCAAATCGGCGTCCGCAAGGGTGAAATCGAGATCGCGCGCCTGTTGGAAACAGGCGACGAGTTGGACGCTCTGGAGGCTGAAGAAAAGGAAGTCGGCCTTGAGCAGACCCGCATTGTGATGCGCGGCGCTGAACGCGAAGTGGCAGTCCTGACGGACCTGTTCGATGAGTCGCAGAAGTTCACCCGTGACGAGATTGAACATGCCCAGCCTGAGTATTGGCAGAAACGCCTTACTAGGCAGACCAACCTTCAGATCATGGCGGGCGGGGTCCAATGGGCGCAGTTGGATTCCATGCGGCAGATTGGGTTGTTGGACGACATGGTTGAGGAACGGGAACGACAGTTGGTCGAACATGCCCAGATGGAGTTGACCGAATGATTTACCTGAAATGGAAACTGTCGACGGATGGTGTGTCGGGTACTGGCCCAGAGGGCGAGATAGACGACCGTGGAGGGCACGCTGAGGCAGGTTGGGCCGTTGATGATGACGGCTACCGCATCGGCTACCTGACCCAGACCGCCGCATTGACGGGTCTGGAAACGTGGGATGTCACGACTCAGACGGAAGCGCAGGCACTCACGTTCTGCCAGCAGTTCTATGAGGACGCGGAGGTGGGTGCTGACGGTCGCATTACGTCACCACCACCCCCAGAAGTTGAATAATGACCGACACCACCGATATCCGCCAAGTCAGAATCCCCACCGTCGCCGTCGGGCTAATGCTGTCCGTGGCCGTAATAGTCGGCACAGTCACATGGTCCTCAGCGCGCCTGGTGGCGCGCATCGACCATTTGGAAGCAACAGTGTCGTCCATCGAGTCCTCTATGGATATGCAGGCCTTTGCCCGCGTGGTGGATGTGACTGAGGATTTGGATGAGGTGTGGGCTGAGGTGGATGGCATCAACACGACTCTTGATGGTGTCATGGATTCGGTTGGTGTTCTGCTGATGCAGAACGAGCAATCCTTCTGGGAGGACTGATGCCTACAGTCGTGTACAAGCCGACGCACAAGTTTGTGGGACCAAACTCCCTATCTATTGAGTACGAACTTCGCAAAGTCCAAGAGAAGCTCGATGACCTCGAGACACGCGTAGCGGCCCTGGAGCCGTAGGAGAGACATGGCTATTAGACGAGCAGCCTCAGAAATGGGGAGAAAACTAGGTGACGAGTCGTTGACTGTCGCTGGTACAGCAATCGGGTTGGCGTCTATCGCCACGAATGCTGTTGCTGCAATGATCACGAACGGTGCTGAACCGATCAGGGTGAGGTGGGGTACCCCCACATCATCCGTTGGTCATTATTTAAATCCTTACAGCACGTTGGAGCTGGTGAATGACGACTTGAGTGTGGTCAAGTTCATTCGTATTAGTTCTAGTTCCACCATTTTCGTAACCTACTTTGGGGCGTAGACATGGGACTTAATCGGATTGCACAACGGGTTGTGGATCAGGTAGCGACTGGTGATATAACCGATGTGACCGCAGGGTCGGGTCTGGCGGGTGGCGGCAGCACGGGTGCCGTGACGTTGACTGTAGATACGGACGCTCTGGGCGACCTGATCGTTGGTACGGGGGCCGATACGGCAACGAAGTTGACGGCGGGAACAAACACTTATGTTCTTACTGCCGATTCGACTACCGCGAGTGGTCTGATTTGGTCGGCTCCTACCACGGGCGACATTACTGGTGTGACTGCGGGAACCGCTATTAGTGGCGGTGGTGCTTCTGGGACGGTGACTGTCAATGTGAATGTTGAGACTGGCACGCTGTTGCTGGCGGGTCAGGTGTTTGGCTGATGGCGACCATGGATCCAGGGCAGCGAGGTTTCGGCCAGCAGCAGCAGTACAACATTCCTGATTTGCCGTTCAAGGACATGCGCCGGCCACGCACAAATGCGGCGCAACAGTTCTTTGGACAGACCCCTGGTGGGAGGCCTGGTGGCTCGCGTTCCCCGTTTGCCGACCAGATGAAGCGGTTGTTTCCGCAGGGGCAGATGCCTCCCGAGTTGCTGGAAATGTTGATGGCGCAGCTCATGGGTGGTCAGGGTGGTGGGGCGCCTCAGCGGCCTCAGATGGGCGGCAGGCCACCGATGGGTGGCGGCAGGCCACCTCAGAGGCCACCGATGGGTGGCGGCAGGCCACCGATGGGACGGCCACCGATGGGAGGCCCCCAGCAGGGCGGTCAGCGTCCTCCGATGGGTGGCGGCAGGCCACCCGTGATAAAGATCGAAGACCTTGTACGGGCCTTGAGCGGTGGCGGCGGCCAACGGCCGGCGCCTCAGGCCAACATGCCCGTTCCTCAAGCACGCAGGTAGCAGATGGCGGTCAACTATGCGATGACGGGCAGGTCTGAAGACCCGTATCCGACGCGTGCCAACACGATGTCCGCCACCTATGGGGGGCTGGCCGGTCAGGCATCGCCTTCGTTTGGTAACGCTGCGACACCGCAGTTCGGGTCGAACACGGCGGGTCAGCGTTTCGGCGATTTGCAGTCGGCGTTGGGCAACATCGGTTATCAGCGCAGCGGTGTTCAGCGTGAACGTGCGACAACGCTTGACGATCTGGGTCGCCAGTTTCAGCAGACCCGTCGGCCGATCCCAGGACAGTTCAACCGTAGGGGAATGCTCGATTCGGGCCAGTATCAGCGAGCTGTGGGCCGCACTTATGAGGATGAGTTGCGTCAGGCTGGTCGTTACGAGTTGGGCGTGCAGGAGGCCCTGAACGCCCTTGCGGCACAGCAGTTGGGGGCAGAGCAGCAGTATTCCAGGGGGCGCCTACAGGATGCGTTGAATGCAGCGCAGGGTACGGCGCAGCAGATGGCGACGATCCCGCAGGGGGCGTTCCCTGCGTTGGGTTCGATGCCGACGGCGGGGTCGGCAATGGGGATTCCGACTTTGCCGAACATGCCTCCGCCGCCGGTTGTGGCCCAGCCAGCGGCAGCACCAGCACCAGCGGCGGTGGCTCCTCCGCAGCCGCCGCCGGCTCCGCCCGAGGCAGTACCCAATCTGGCGTTCATGGCGCAGGCTCAGGCGCAGCAGGAGGCTGCGGTTGCCGCGATGCGGGCAGAGCAGCAGGCCCGACAGACCGCTGCGATGGGCACACCAGCGGCGCGTGAGTATTTCTTCCCCGAGCAGAGCGGTTTCGGTGCGACTTCTATTGCACCGAGCGTTATGAACCCTGAGGGTTACGCCTCGCACATGATCAGTGTCCCGTGGGGGACCACTGGTGGCCCGAACGATCCAGCGTTCCAGGTGTTGATGGCTGACGCAGCGCAACGCATGGTCGAGAACATGGTTTACGACCCGAGTGGTTCTCAGGGGCAGGGTGGTTACACGATGCAGCCTGGGGCGCGGGCGCGTATCGCTGAGCAGATCAGGCAGGCCAACAACTAATGGGCTTCGGCGACAATCTTTCAGATTCTGAACAAGATCGTGAAGAGCTTTGGCAGGAGAACCCTGTCTGGGGCGACGTAAGTAACCAGTTCGGCGTTCCTTACGATATCGGTAGTCAAATCCGTAGTGTCCCTGGCAACGTGTGGGGTGGCATTAAGGCTGCCGTCGATGCTCCTCGCAACTTTGGAGCTGGGCCGCTACGGGATTTCCTTCAGGGTGCCGCTACAGGGTTCCCTGATCAGACTCCGACGCCAGGGTTTGACCAGTTGACGGCTTCCGAAATGGACCGCGAGTGGGCACCAACCATGGCTCCTGGCGCGTGGACGCGCGCAGCGACGCCTGGATACGGGGCGGGGCGGTCCCAGGATGAGTTGGCTGCCATGGTTGCGGCTCTGCAAAGCCAGCAAGCAACATTGGGTGATCCCAATGGTGGTTGGTGGGATCGAATGCAGGATCGGGTTTACAACTTTGGCGCCGACGTAGTCGGATCCGACGCCGTTGGGGCTTTGGGGGATGCTGCCGGTTGGGTGGGCGAGCAGGGCCAGAGGGGCCTGGAGGGAGCATCCGATGCGTGGGGGAACATCCGCGAGGGGGATCTCAGTGAAGCCGTCGGCGATCTTCTCGGCGGCTACTACGACGTAAACCGCAACCTGTTCACGGATGTGACTGCTCCTGCTCTTGGTTATCTGGGGCAGGAGTTTGGTCAGATGGCTGGCGATCTCGGCGACAACATTTACAGCAACTGGGGCCTTGAGCAGCTTCTCGGCGCGGCGGGTGGATTCGCTCAGGATCTTCCAGGGTACGGCATGGATGCTTTGGGTTATCTCGGCGGGCAGGCCGCCGATCTGGGTCAGGCAGGTTGGGGGCAACTGGACGCGTTGGGGAACCAGATGATGGACTTCACCACCGAGCAGGCTATTCCGTATTTCCAGCAGGACTTTGCCGGCGATGTCCAGAACCTTTACGGTGATGTCAAGGAATGGGCTGTTGATGATGCTTGGGGTGAGGCTATTCAGCCGTTCTATGAGAACGTGCTGAAGCCTGCCGGTCTCGACATTGCAGACTGGGCTGTCGATGACGTTTACAGGGACATCATTACTCCGTTGTATGAGAACTATTTGAAGCCGGCAGGTTTGGAGATCGCCGATTTCACCAGCGAAGAAGCATGGCCGTGGATGAGGGATGTGGCGATTCCTTATCTTGAAAACAATCTGGGTGATGACATCAGCGATATTCTTGAAGCTGTCCCAGCGTTTATTCGTGGTGTCGCCCCTGAGGGGTCAAGGGTGGACGACTGGCTGGAAGGCGGTGTGGGCGCTGCGGGTGCAGCAATGGACTGGGCGCAAGGCGTTCCAGGTCAGGTTGGGGAGTTTGGTGGCCGTGTCACCGATTACTTGTTTGATCCGTCGAAGCCGGCATGGAGCCAAGGCCCTGGGAAGGCGGAAGGTGCGGCGGTGGCGCAAGCTGTCGCTGACATGACCCAGGGTGGGGGCGCCCTAGGTGCCCCAGGTGGTGGCCTAGGCGGCTTTGCCGGCGCCGTGGCCGCGGATCCGCTCGGTGCGGGCCTGAGCGCCCAGAATGTAGCCGACCAGATTTACGCTGCCGCCCAAGGCGGCGGCGGTGGGGGACTATCGGATTTGTATTCGCAGATGTTTGACTCGCAGCGCACATGGGCGCAGGACGCTTACGGCGCTCAGATGCGGGGCGCCGAAGCAGCGAGTCAGGCTTCCCAGGATTATGCGGCGTCAATCCTGCAACAGGGCCAGCAGGCTGCCACTCAGGCTGAGGCTGCCGCCAACCAGTATTACGTTCAGGGAGCGGACGCTGCGGCGACGGCTTACAACGAGACTGTCGGGGCGTTGAATAGTCGTGAGCAGGGCCTGATACAGCAGTATTCGCAGTTGGCTGCCATGGAGGCTGCCGGTATTGGTGACACGGCTGCCGAGCAGCGGCGTGTCGGTGCCGAGTTGGAGGCGTTGCAGACGCAACGCACGTCGCTGCGTCACAGCTTGGTCATGGAGGGGTTGACTGAGGAGGAGGGCCGTCGGACGACACGCCTCGATGAGTTCGAGACAACCCGCGAGGGTCGCTTGGCTTCTGATGAGGCTGCGTTGATTCAGATGATCACTGGTTTGGAAACTGGCCGTGTCGGCCAGGAGCAGGCAATGGCCGAGCAGGTGGCGGGCCGCTTCTCGGGGGCACGGGCCGGCATGCAGCAGCGCATGGAGGCTGCGGAGGCGACGTTGAGGGAGCAGGGCATTGAGCCTGCTGCCTACACGGCGGCTCCTGGTGCGGAAACGCAGGCTTTGCTCACGTCGCAGGAGCTGTCGATGCAGACGTTGCAGAACCGTCTACGGGACGCTTCGGCGGCGCAAGCCATTGACCGGCAGATGCGGGGTAGCGAGATTTATTCGGCGGCCGGCAGGGCGTTGGAGGACAACTTGTTCGCTATGCGAGCCGAGTTGGAGGACAGCATCGCCCAACGTAAGGGCATCGCCAATCTGGACACCTTTGACCGTCAGGCCGATATTGATATTGCTGGTGCTGCGGAGCGTGGCGAAATCAACTTGCAGGAGTTGGCTGCGTTGCAGGCGTCGAAGGAAACAATGTTTGGGCGCAAGACGGATCTGTTTGCTGAGAGTGAACTGAATCGGATTTACACTCGTTCTGATTACAACGCTGCGTTGGCGACGGAGCGGGCGGCACGTCAGCGGGCCATGGAGCAGGCGCAGCAGCAGCGGATTATTGCTCAGGCGGCTGCGGCACAGCAGGCGTTCACGGGGGAGCAGAGCCGGTTGCAGCGTGAGCATGAGGCGACTCTGGCTTTGAAGGGGACTTCGGGCGATATTGCTACGTCGGAGGCGGCGACAGCGATTTCTCAGGCTGAGGGTGCAGCGGGTGAGGCGCAGCGGCTGGCTGAGGATTACATCATGGTCAATGTGGATGGTGTCGATGTGCCGGTTGACAGGGATTGGTACATCGAGGAGCATCTGATCGGACCTGGGGCCTCTGGCGGTGGGTCTGATGTGAATCTGGTCGAGATGGTCGATAATGCGGGCAACTCGTTCTATGTGGATGTGGGTGGTGTCGACGAGTTCGGTACTCCGTATTTGACTTCGTCGGCGGCTACGAATCCGATGATCACGGGAGACATTCTTACACCCGCTTGGGCTGAGTAGTCGTGGCGGAGGCAGACCGCAGACGCATCCTTGACGCCATTCAGGGTGGTTCGCCTACAGCGGGGGCGTTCGGCAGGGTCACACCAGGGTCGTTTGGGCGTGTAACGCCTGGGTCGTTTGTCCAGTCGGAACCGATCAAGCACACGACGCGTACCACGCCGACTATCGGTGGGACGCCGATTACACGGTTTGCGAAGCCTGAGAAGAAGGATGGCGGTTTCAAGGGGGTATTCGGGAAACTGATCGATGGTCTCGACTTCGCTGGCGCAATGGCCCGTTCAGGCGTCAAGGAAGTTATCGACTACAACACCCAGCTCCTTAAGGGGAAGAACCCGTTTGAGGGGTTCTTCACGGGCGGCAAGGGTGGCGTTTCCCCCGTGGATTGGTGGAAGCAAACCAACGATCACATGCTCATGTCTGAGGTGCTGCGTGAAACAGGTATCTCCGACAAGCTGGGTATCGAGCCTGGAAGCAAAACAGAGATGGCGTTGGGTCTCACCTTGGATATCGCTACCGATCCCCTTGTGTACCTCACAGGGGGTTGGGGGGCTGTTCCTCGGGCGTTGAAGGGCATGGGCAAGGTTAACGATGTTATTAAGGCGTTGGATAAGGCGGCCGGTCTGGCTGCGACGCCGGCGAAGGCTGCTGAGTTGGCGGCTGCCTCTGCACGGGTCAGTAAAAGCAAGTCGATTCTGTCCGCTGGTAAAGCTTTGGAAGACATCGGGATCAAAACAGGGTTGACGTTGACGATTCCTGGGACGGGCCGGTTGGGTCGGCACGTCGTGGAGAAGCCGTTGAGTTTCGCCACGGGTGGTGCTGTAGGTAAGGCTGCTCGAGCGCAGCGAGCCAAGTATGTTCCTTCGTTTGTTCTGCCCGACAAGGCATTTGATGTTCAGAGGTACGCACCGCAGATCGCTGATTCGATGAAGCTGTTGAAGACGGGCGAGACAGCGGTGGTGGACATGCTCACCAAGGGTGGTATTCCGAAAGAGTTGCATGCGAGCATTATTGAGGCTGCGGCGTTTGGTCGCCGTCTGCCGATCACGTTGCCGTTCACGTTGCCGTGGTCGACACCGCTGGTACAGGCGGTGGCGCCACTGCCTGGGTATGCGATGCGTCTAGCGATGCAAAGCAAAGTCGTTCAGATGGCTGACAATGCGCTTAATGCTCGGGCACCGATTCGGCGGCTGAAACTTTCCGACGATCCTGACACTGTGTTGGCTGGGGTTTTCGTGGAAGAGGCTGCCAACAAGGCCACTGTTGCGGCCGGCACGTTCAAGAGGCAGCTTCTGGGCGCTCCTGGCAAGCCACCTTTGGGGTGGAGGATGGCAGGGAAGGCTGCGAACGTCCCAGAGGAGGGGACTGGGGCTATGCGGCTGGCTGACAAGATGAGGGATTTCAAGATTTCTTCCGAGGACATGATGCGGGCCTCTGACAGGCCCACGTTCGTGAACGGGGTGATCAACCCCGAGTTGCCTGAGTCGTTCCGAATGCTCGGCAGTCGCGGCGTCGAGTTCCATGAGGAGTTGTTGAAGTGG